>CEVQ01004001.1_pt1 | contig 14833 bp, 13 predicted proteins | sample 356551 | NCBI WGS metagenome assembly CEVQ01 (sample SAMEA2623756, study PRJEB7988) | marine metagenome | biome: marine biome (ENVO:00000447); feature: mesopelagic zone (ENVO:00000213); material: "saline water (ENVO:00002010), including plankton (ENVO:xxxxxxxx)" | depth 250 m | reverse complement strand
CGATTAAATCAAATATTTCGTCGGTTGACATAAGACCTAGAAACGGAGAGGAATGCCGTATATAATCTGTGAGGGAGCTATCAATTTAGAGTGAGATAGAGTCTGATTTTTTCTCTAGATATTTTTGATGATATTCTTCTGCTAGATAGTATTCTTCAGCAGGTAAAATCTCTGTAACTATCTTCTTTCCTTCCGGTATTGTTTCCTGCGCTTTGTCCCTCGATTCAGTTGCTATTTGTCTCTGTTCTTCATCGTGATAAAAAATAGCAGAACGGTATTGTGTTCCAACATCCCAACCCTGTCTATTGAGTGTCGTTGGGTCGTGTACTTTCCAGAATAAATTGACTAAGTCCTTGTAGTTTACAATTGAAGAATCAAATTCGACTTTGACGACTTCTGCATGACCTGTTTTGTTTGTACAGACATCGTTGTAAGTTGGGTCTTTAGTTTCTCCACCCATGTATCCTACAGAGGTTGCAGTGACTCCTTCAATTTTAGAATAGGCGAGTTCTACACCCCAAAAACAACCTGCTCCAAAAATTGCGATGTCACTTGTCACTTATTCCAACCATGTTGACGAATTCATTTTTCTTCTCTTCATTTTCGAAGCAACCTGTGAAATGACTCGTGACAGTTTTACCGCTCGATTTCGGACCACGTGCTTGCATACAGGCATGATCTGCTTCGATGATAATTCCGATTCCTTCATTGTCCACTACTGAATCGAGTGCATCTACTATCTCTCTTGTCAATTTTTCCTGAGTCTGTAAACGCTTTGCAAATATCTGTACAATTGTATCTAAACTTCCGAGACCTAGAATTCCACCTTCGCCCGGTTGATATCCTAATGCTACTGTTCCTTGAAATGGAAGAAGATGATGTGAGCACATGGAATGGAATTTGATACCTTTCATAACTACTGTTGATTTTTCATCCTCGGTTGCTGGAATTAATTCACCTACTGCTTCACTAGGATTCATAGCGTACCCAGAGAGTAGTTCCTCTTCCCATGCTTTCGCTACACGCTCTGCCGTGTCGGACATGATTTCACTCTCCGGCAACTCGGTTGCAGCGAGTAAATCGCGTATGGCTTTCTCCATCTCATCTCTTTTCATTCTTTTCCTCAATTAGCATGACTAATAATACCATCACCTTAGGGCAATAGTGGGCAGTTCAGATAATCTAAAAGTTTACGGAGCACTTCTCGGTGTCCAAGTTATATTCGGTATCCATTATTTGACAACCGATTTTGTAGTCGAATATATCGATCCATTAGCATGGTCGGCTCTTCGTATATTTTCTGCAGGTTGCATCATGTTGTTTCTATTTAGAGACAGTATCAAGGTCTTACCGAGTAACTATTACGAATGGCGTTTCGTCATACTTCTAGCGATATCTGGAATAGTGGTGAACACCGCCTGTTTCTCGATTGGTCTCAAATATACGACCCCTGCACATTCATCACTAATCAACTGTATGATTCCGGTTTTTACTTTGACCTTTGCCGCTTCATTAGGGAAAGAGAACTTAAGCAAATTTCAAAAAATAGCATTACCGATAGCGATGGCGGGTGCTTTGATACTGTTAGAGGTTGATAATTTTCAACTATCTTCCGATTACGTGATTGGCGATATTTTCATTCTGATTAATGCGACCGGTTTCGCACTCTTCTTAGTTCTCTCTAGATCGGTAATAGACAAATACTCTTCACAGGGACTTTCCGTTCTAGTACTCTTTATTGGAGGTTTGATTATGCTTCCATTAGGTGCACCATCGGCCTATTCGATGGGTGTTGATGGCTGGACATCGGTCCCCACAACTGTTTGGATTGCTGCAGTATACACAATCTTATTCGCAACGATTATCGCATATAGTTTGAATTATTTTGCACTCTCTAAAGTTAATTCATCACAGGTTGCACTCTTCATATATCTACAACCGTTGATTGCTACCTCTATCTCAATCTGGATTGGAAGAGATGAAGCATCGTTAAGATTGTTCATCTCCGGTCTGCTTATTCTCTTCGGTCTAGCGCTGTCCACAATGGATAATTCTAAATCATCTTCTAAAATTGTTCAGTAAATCTTCTAGACTCTTTTTTGAGGGTCTCATATCTTTTTCAGATAAATCGCATAATGATTTCTCTGCTAGATTCATACTCTCATCCAATGTTGGCTTGCCCTCTTCAAAATAGAGAAGGCCTGTGGCATGTTTCTTCTCCTTCTCCGCTTTACGAAGAGCGTTCAGAGCCATAGAGGCACTCGATGGGTCGTGCTCTTCATCTATAGTTTCTAATCTGATGTAAGAACCATCATGCATTTTCACATCTTTGTATTCTCCAGCAGGAATTTCGACCTCTTCTATTGGATTGAAATGCGGTATGTATCCGACTGTGTGTAATTCCAAATCATTGCTCTTTACATAGCCGTAAGATTTCATCGATTCATCATTATTGTTAAACGTAACACAGGGAGAGATTACATCCAAAACTGCCATCCCTCTGTGTGACATTGCCGCTCTAATCAATGAAGATAATTGTTTTCTAGAACCTGAAAATGAACGAGCAACGAAAGAGCATCCAAGATTAATTGCGAGTGTACAGAGATCTATTGGAGCCATCTCATTCGTATCTCCTTTTCTCTTTTTGGAACCCTCTTCTGTGGTTGCTGAATATTGACCTTTGGTTAAACCGTAAACTCCATTGTTCTCGATAATATAAACCATGTTCACATTTCTTCGAATGGCATGTATGAACTGTCCAATACCGATACTGGCAGTATCTCCATCACCGGAAACTGCTAAGAAACAGAGATCCTTATTCCCTACGTTTGCCCCTGTAGTAACCGATGGCATTCTGCCATGAGCAGTGTTGAAACCGTGACTCTTACTGAGGAAATAAGCCGGTGTTTTACTTGAACAACCGATACCCGACATCTTTGCAATATCTTCAGGTGCGATTCCATTTTGCCAGCATGCGTTGATGATAGCATTCGAAATGGCATCGTGTCCACAGCCAGGACACATTGTCGATTTTCCACCTCGGTAATCGTCAATTGGTCTCTTGATTATGTTTAATTTTTCAGACATCTATTATCCCACCTCGAATGATTTTAGTTTCCCTATTATGGCTTCCGCATACTCTCCAGCTTTAGGCGGTAGACCATCACTAAGTGCTACAGAATGAAGTCGTGGTAGTAATTCAACAGGCAATTCTTTTCTTAGAATTCCAAACATCTGACCATCCCGATTTATCTCTAAAACTATTGTTTTTTCGTGACGACTTATGAAATCGTCCACCTCTTTAGACATCGGTAACGCCCTAACTCTGCATTGTGATATTTTTATTCCAGTACTCTCTTCAACGATATCATCAATTTCCTGTATACTGTTTTCCATTGAACCGTAATATATGATTCCAACCTCTTGTTCTTTCTCTTCTCTGATTACAGGTTTAGGCAATACCTCTCTTGCTCCTTCGATCTTACGCTTCAATCTTGCCATGTTCCGTTTGTACATCTCAGGTTCTTCCGAATAAACGCCATCTTCATCGTGACCTGTTCCACGGGTTAGAATTGGATCTAAACCGCTACCAGGTAATGTGCGGTATGTTATTCCATCACCATCTACGTCACGGTATCTTCCATAATTTTTAATCTTCTTCATCTCTTTTTCAGTTCTGATTACTTTTCCCCTGTCCATCGGCGTATCTGGATAATCGAACCCGTTTGTAACCCATTGATTCATGCCGAGATCTAAATCTGTAAAGCCGAACACTATTGTTTGGAATCTATCAGCATAATCGAAAGCCCTCCAACCGAATTCGAAACATTCGTCTACACTTCCAGGTATCAAGACGAGATGCTTAGTGTCTCCGTGACTCGCCTCATAAAGCATCGATAAATCCCCCTGTTGAGTTCTCGTTGGTAAACCGGTAGATGGACCGACACGATTTACATCCCAGATGACTCCGGGAACTTCTGCAAAGTGTGCTAATCCGACCAGTTCAGACATCAATGATATTCCTGGACCGCTTGTACATGTCATACCACGAGATCCGGACCAACCGGCACCGAGAACCATACCAACTGCAGCAATCTCATCTTCAGCTTGCATAACGGCACAGGTGGTTTTTCCATCCTTATCTGTTCGTAATTTTGGTATATGCATCTCTACAGCTTCAGCCAATGATGATGATGGTGTAATAGGATACCAACTCAACAAATTTACACCGCCGTAAATTGCCCCTAATGCCAACGCCTCATTGCCCTCTATAATGAAAAGATTTTTGTCCTGTTCTCTCTCTTCGACATAAAACGAATCTTCCTTTTTCATATTTTCTTTGAAATAATCCCGACCCATTTGTGAGGCTTTAGAATTGATTTCGATCGCTTTCTCTTTACCGCCGAATTGACCCGCTATAGCCTTCTCAATAACTTCTTGAGGCATCTCTAGCATCTCTGCCAGAATACCAACATAAATTATGTTGGAAACCATCTTAGCAAGTTTTGGATTCAACTCTCTTGCCATCTTAGTCATTGGTGCGGGGTAGAGAATCAAATCATCCCGATCTACCGATAAACCGACATCGGTATTGTAAATCACAACCGTGCCCGGTTCTAAACATTCAACGTCCTTAACCCAAGTATCCTTATTCATTAAAATTTGAATATGCGTCTTATCGCCGGGTGCTTGATATTTTTTGTCGCTTATTCGTACAATATACCATGTAGGTAGACCAGATATATTTGATGGAAAAAGATTCTTTCCAGATGCATGTGTACCCATTCTGAAAAGACTATTAAGAAAAATGAGATTCGCACTTTGCGAACCTGTACCGTTTGCTGTAGCGATATTAACTGTAAAATCGTTTATAATTTTCTCCATTTTTTATCAGCAACCGTTAGTATGAATCTCTTCCTTATATCTACAAACCTTACTATTAAATGTTACTCTTTGATATAATAATAAAATCTATAAAAATAGTATATATTTTCATTTAATTTTGATTTTTTATGCTGGAAATAAATACTATTAATTATTAATTTTATGACTATTTTATGAATTTTTAATAAAAAAATAAGAGTTTTTTAATTATTGTATGTTAAAAATGAGATAATAAATAATAAAATGTATAAAATAAACTAGAAAAACTACCTATAAATTAATAAAATACTACTAAAATAGTATTAAAATAGATAAAAAAGTATTAAAATGATAGGATTTTCATGTAAAATTACTATTTTTATCTAAAAAAACTTATATTATTTGAATTAATATTAGATAATTGATAAGATTTTACTAAATAAATCAGCATTTAAAGAAACTACAGAATGTATAGGGTAATCGAATTCAGCTAAAGGATTACTCCCTTCTGAATCGGATAAAGTATCGTATACCATCATAAAACCGTCAAAATCATACAAGGTACCTTCATGCGAATGTAAAGCCATTACTGGGCTTTCTCTAGATGCTACTTTTTCGCTTGTTAAAGTTTTTAAAATTCCATATCTGCCGCAATCATACAGTTCTGAATTATGAACTGCCATATCTAAAACAGAGAAATCCCTATGCGCTATCGGTTGGCTGCTTAATGTATCATAAACGCCGTATTCGCCGCTATCGAGTAATACGTCTTTGAATTCTATAAAGTTGTAGGTAGTCCCTCTGCGTGATCCTAATTTCTTAGTTGTAAAAGTTTCGTATACTCCATATTCTCCACCATCATAAAGAACATTCTGAAATAATTTTAAAGATCTGACCCAGCCATTCCTCCAATTTATTACTTCATTGGTTTCTGTCTGCATAACTTGCTCATACCTACCGCCATCGAAAAGATTTGAATCGAAAGTCTCTAACGCATAAACCCAGTGCTCTCGTGTAGCCATTTCTTCACCAGATAAAGTATTGAAAATTTTATTTGAATCGCCTGCATCATAAATTGTAGAATCTGTAATGTGTATCTTTCGAACGTGATCTTCCCGTTCAGAAATTAAGATTGGGTCCTCATTAGGAATCCAAGCATAAATTTTAGGTCCGGAAGCAATGAGGAGACCACTTTGCATTTTAGACATGTAGACCTAACGCAATATCAATATAACATCCATGCTATCACTAATCGTGTCTTCGGGTAGTGTTAAACCAGCTCATATTGCGGTTCTAAAATTTTTAGCTTTGCGTGGAGCTACGAAGCACCCAGTCGATATGTCATCTGAAAAATTAGCGGAGAAATTTGATGTAAGTCAACAGTCCGGATCGAGATATATCTTGAATCTTGTAGATAGGGGACTCTTAGAAAGAAATTTAGGACGTAAAGGGCAAATTCTGAGTTTAACTCCGAAAGCTGTCGATATCCTAAAGAACGAATTTAATGAATACAGATTAGTTTTCGATGCTCCTGAAAAAATAACACTCAGAGGTAAATTAGAAAGTGGATTGGGAGAGGGTGCGTACTACATTTCTAGAAAAAAATATCAAAAACAGATTAACAAAATAATGGGCTGGGAAGCGTATGATGGAACATTCAATTTGAGAGTTGAAGAAGAGGATATGCCTAAGCTAGAGGCAGTACATGCAGCGAACGGTATGCTCGTAGAGGGTTTTGAAGAAAAGAATAGAACTTTTGGAAGAGCCTGGTTGTTTGAAGCAGAAATTGTGAACCCTAAAAATAAAAAAAGCGTCGATAAATGTGCAGTGATAGTGCCTAAAAGAACTCATTATAGGAAAGTTATAGAATTGATTTCTCCTGAATATTTAAGAGGGTTTTTCAAATCGAAAGATAATCAAGAATTTGTTGTAAATGTTAAACTGAACACTAGAAACTGAATTAGAAAAAAGCAATCTTTACATTTATTAACTGCATGACAAGATAAGGTTCGGTAAACGAATGGACCCATATCATGACTATTACGGTGTTGAGTGGTATTTTATTCTAGCTATTTGGACAATGATTGCCCTTGGATCTCACATATATCAAGTTGGATATATTGTTAAACTGATAAAATTAGGGAAACCGGATGATCGGTTTAATTCATGGCAACAGAGAATGAAAGAATTTTTGACAGATTGGTTAGGTCAACGAAAAGTAGTAGAGGACAAACTTGCAGGCTATGCTCACGCATTAATATTTTGGGGATTTTTATTACTGATATCTGATGTTTTAGATTTAGGAAGTGGTGGGTTGTTCTCAGATTTCCTAGATAAAATATATTTAGCAAACATATGGAATTTGCTAGTTGATATTGGATATATGATGGCCTTTGTAGGAATAACCGTTGCTCTGTATAGAAGATTGATAGTTCGACCAGAAAAGCTGAAAGATGCGAGTATGGAGGGTGTGTTCATACTGATAGCGATTATGGGAATCATATTGACTGCATTTATTGTAGAAGCTGGAGAGATGATAGGAAATGAAAATAGATGGGAACCTATCGGATTGCTCTTTGCAGGAATGATGAAAGGTATGAATGAACAAACTGTACAATCGATAATTGATATTTGTTATTGGACCCATATGATTCTGATAGGGGCATTTCTAATTGAAATACCTCAGACTAAACATTCACACCTAATTGGAACAGTCCCTAATGTTATGTTTCAAGATCATGAACACATGGGCAAAATGCAACCACTTGAAGTTGATGAATCTGGAAAAGCTGTATCGATTGATGATATGAGTATTGAAAAATTTGGAGTGAGTGATTTTACAGATTTTACATGGAGACAATTATCAGATGGATGGGCATGTACTGCGTGTGCTAGATGTCAAGATGTGTGTCCAGCATATGAGAGTGGGAAAACATTGAATCCTATGCAGATAGTTATGGATGTAAAGAATTATGGAATGGAGCATGGAAAAACATTGTTGGCACAAGAAGTTCCAGAAGAGAAAATACCAGATAGATTCACTAGAGATGCAATATGGGCATGCACTACCTGTTATGCTTGTGTAGAAGCCTGTCCAGTTCACATAGAGCATGTTCCAAAACTTACAGATGCTCGTAGACATCTAGTTTTAGAAGCAACAGAATATCCTGAGGAATTGCAAGTTCTTTTCGATAATCTTGAGACTCATTCGAACCCATGGGGAATTGGTGCACATGAACGTGCTGATTGGGCGAAAGATTTGGATGTTAAAGTAGGTGAACCTGCAGATGTACTTTATTTTGTCGGATGCGCAGGTTCTTTTGATGAGCGTAATAAAGAAGTTGCAATATCGACAGCGAAATTGATGAAAGAAGCGGGTGTTGATTTCTCTATTTTAGGTGAGATGGAATGTTGTAATGGAGACCCTGCAAGAAGGGGTGGGAATGATTACTTATTTCAATTCCTAACTGAACAGAATATTGATACTTTTGAATCAGTAGGTGTGAAAAAGATAGTGACATCATGTCCACATTGCTACCATACACTAGGAAAGGAGTATCCAGATTATGGAATGGATGCTGAAGTCGTACATCACACACAGATGATTGCAGATTTAAGAAGAGAAGGAAAAATAAAAACGAAGGAGAGGGACTTCTCATTAACTTTCCATGATCCGTGTTACTTAGGTAGAATAGATGGTGATGTAGAAGCTCCTAGAGATGCACTGGGTGGGGAAATAATAGAAATGCATCGTTGTAAAAATAAAACATTCTGTTGTGGTGCAGGAGGTGCTCGTATGTGGATGGAAGAAGATGCTGATAAACGTGTAAATACGATAAGAGCGAAGGAGGCAGTAGACACCGGGGCCGATCAGATTGGAGTTAGTTGTCCATTTTGTATGACGATGATTAGTGATGGGTTGAAAGAAATGGGTGAAGACACGCCTGTTAAAGATATCTCAGAAGTTATATTAGACCACCTAGAATAGGGGAGTTACATGAACGTAGCAGTGATGATTAAATTAGTACCAAATACTGAAACAAAGTTTGTGATAGATAATGGTAAAGTGAATGAAAATGAATTCAAGTATTTCATCAATCCATATGATGAATTTGCTGTTGAACAGGCAGTACAATTCAAAGAATCTTTCGGAGGAAAGGTAACTCTGATTACATTATTCAAAGAGAGTCCTGAAGCTGAAAGAGAATTGAGAAAAATGTTAGCAATCGGTGCTGATGAAGTTATATATTTGAAACAGGAAAATTATAGAGGAGACAGACCGGGAGCAAATGCGAAGATTCTAGCTGAAACTTTGAAAGAGCTTTCTCCCGATTTGATAATAGGTGGAGTGCAGGGGATTGACTATTACCAGATGGCCACCCTACCAATGATAGCGCAAAAATTAGGTGTTCCGCATGTTGCCAGTGCTACAAAACTGGAATGCAATGGAAATGAATTGACAGCGCATAGACAGGTGGAGGGTGGAGTACAGATTATGAAAACGAATATGCCTGCAGTAATAACTTGTCAAAAAGATATGAATGTAGTTCGTAGAGCGGCTCTTAAAGATATAATGGCTTCTAAAAGAAAACCGATAGAATATCGAGAAGTGGCTTTGTCTGAATCAATTGATATGGAAAATGTAGAAGATTCTTTACCTCCTGCAAGAGGAGGAGGAAAACTAATTGAGGGAGAAACATCAGAGCAAAAAGTCGATGAACTGATTAGACTTTTGAGAGAGGAGGCGAAGATAATATGAGTTCGGTGTTAGTAATAGGAGAATGCGATGCTAGTGGTGTAAAAGCTGCAACCATGCAAGCTTGTAACCTAGCTTCGGAATTAGGAGAAAGTACCGCTCTTGTAATTGGAGATGAATCTAATGGTGTAGATACAATACCTGCTTCAAGAATAATTGTTGCAAATTCTTCAGAATTGAAATATTATGATCCTGTAAAATATAGTGCAATTGCAACAGACGTAGCAAAAGAAATCGGTGCTGAAATAATCATAATGGGTGCAACTGCAATGGGTAAAGATTTAGCTCCAAGACTCTCTGCAGAATTAGAATGGAGATATGCTGCAGATTGCATAGGTGCTGAATCTGGGCACTTAGTAAGACCGGCTTATGCAGGCAAGGTTTTGGTTAAAATGAAAATAGAGGCTGGGACTGTTGCATCTCTTAGACCAAATGCATTTTCTGTAAAGGATGGCGGGGGTGGGACCGTCGAACAATGGAATGGAGAGATACCTGAATCAAAAATAACAACAGATGGAATAGAAGTAAGTGGAGGAGGTACTGTTGAATTGACAGAAGCTAAGATTGTCGTTAGTGGAGGAAGAGGGCTTGAAAATCCAGAAAATTATGATAAAATAATAAGACCTTTAGCCGAAGCTATGGGTGCTGCAACCGGTGCAAGTAGGGCTATTGTAGATGCAGGATGGGTTCCTCATTCATACCAAGTAGGGCAGACTGGAAAAACTGTGGCTCCTGAATTATACATGGCTGTAGGAATTTCTGGAGCAATACAACATCTTGCAGGAATGTCTGGATCTAAATGCATTGTTGCTATAAACAAAGATAGTGAAGCACCTATCTTCAAAGTTGCAGATTATGGGATAGTAACTGATTTGTTCGATATAGCACCTATTTTAACAGAAAAAATGAAGAATGAGATGAGCTAAAGATACTGTTTTAAACATAGAGAGATATGTATAATTGTGGGAACAGAGAAGAAAGAAATTGAACGATTGACTCATACAATTGAAGAATTAAAAGAAGAATTAGAAATACTTCAAGAAGCAGTTGGCATTTTGATGGGTGCTGTTATGGAAGATAACAGTGAAGGAGAAGAGATTGATATTTTAGATCGAAAATTGTTGGGTTTCGGCCCTAGAATGGGTATGTAAAGTAAAATTTTTCAACCTGAAAGTTTTTTACGTGCGGTTTATAATTGAATTACGCGCTCGAGTGGTGTAGCCTGGCCTATCATGAAGCCCTGTCGAGGCTTCGACCCGGGTTCAAATCCCGGCTCGGGCGCCATTTATTTTTACTTAAGGCAAAAAAGTGTACCAAGAAATTAATATACTCAACAACCTAGGAATGGATAATGAAAAGGGATGAAGACGAATACATAAACGACGAAATGGTCGAAGAAGAGGATGAAGAAAAGGAATTACCTAATGCATTATGGAGAAATGAAAAAACAGATAATGAGATTTCAAAATTAACCAATTATATGGTTCTTTTTATGTGTTTTATAGTTCCAATCCCTTTTGGAATTTTAGCTGGAGTGTACCTTTTAGGAAGGAATGAAAAAGAGATTAGAGAATTGGGTGCAGCATGCATACAGACCTCGTTTATCGCTGTGGTAATTTGGATGTTGATTATTATTAGAATTGCAGTGTATGTTTACTATGCACTACAGGGTACAATAGAATTTGATTTGACATATGGAGAAGAAACTTATAATATAATAATAAGTAACGGAAAAATTACAGTTAGTTGATTATGAATCTATCGTAAAAGGATTCCCTTCAATAGGAAGATGTACATTATAATCTTCTAAATCTTTAGCTAAATCCTCTCTAGATTCTCCATGAAAGAGAATAACATTTTCCGGTTGACATTTATCTATAAAATCGATTAACTGGCTATGACCTGCATGACCGCTCAAATCGAATTTTTCTATTTGACAATCTATGTCGAAATATGGGGAGGTTTTATTCCTATCTAGGCGTGCTTTTCCAGTTTCGAGAAGAGAACGTCCATTAGTTCCCTCTGCCTGATATCCTGTTATGAATATGGCGCTGTTTTCATCCTTACGAATTTTTGACAAATAGTGCATAACTGGACCGCCTTCTAGCATTCCTGCAGTTGTTACGATTACATCGCCTCGAGCAGCATGATCACGTTGACGCCAAGAACGTACGAATTTAGTACGTTTTAATGTATCAAAATAAAGTCCTGAATTGCGTAAAGAACGGGGATAACGAGAAAAAATATTTGCAATTTCCCTCCCCATACCATCCAACCATATATCTATGTCTAATTTTCTGAGAAGCATCAACAATTCCTGTGAACGTCCTAAAGCGAATGCAGGAAGTACAACTTGCCCACCTCTGTTAATAACATCCTCTACTGAATCTACAAAATGAGATTCTATTTCAGAGCGATTTTTGTGATCACGGCCGGCGTACGTAGACTCTATTGCAATTGTTTTACAGGAAACTGGTTTGGCAGCTTTTGTTAAACCTGTATTAACAGTATTGATATCTCCAGTGAAAAGAAAATCTAATTCTGGAAAATGATACATAACCGCCCCTGGAATGTGACCCGCATTCAAACTTCTATAAGAAAAACCTGAATGATAATATTCTTTGTTTAATTTATGTGAAAAATGATTGGTATTTTGCTCGGAAATTGCCCCTTTGTTAAATGGTTCTTGATAGCCTTCTTGTTGTGCAATTTTTAGAGTATCTTTAGCGAGAACTTCTGCTAAACGTATTGTTAAAGGAGTTGAACAGATAGGCGTTCCGGATGAAGCGATACTTGGTGTCAAACCAGAATGATCGAGATGTGCATGAGTAAGAAGTAAAGAATCGACATTTGGTGCCGGCATAGGAAACTGTGGTGGATCGTCCGGTTTTAATCCATAGTCGATTAATATTTGTCCATCATCATTTTCTAGTAAAGTTCCAAGTCTGCCAATTTCAGAAGCGCCGCCGAGAAAGGTAAGTGATGTGCTCATTTAAAATAAAATAATGAAAACTAATTCCATTCCATTTCTTCTTCAGTAGAATCTTCAGTGCTAGGAGTAACGGGCTCTGGTTCAACAGCAGGTGTAACGGGTTCAACGACTGGAGCTGCTGGAGGTTCAGGAGCTACGGGGGGTGCTGCGGCTTGTTGTGTTGGTTTTTCTTCTCGATCTTCATCCCAGTCTTCATCTGAATCTGCAGATCTGAGAGATGACACGCCAACTACTATTACTAAAATTAAAAATACGAAAACATACCAGGTATCTTCTATAGTAGACATCAAACGACCTCCAAATGCATCTTCAACGTCTATTGTAAAATCCTTTGACTGTTCAGAAGTTCCATCGGCATCGGTTCTTGATACAACAATAGTTATTATTTCAGAATCGCCGTTTTTAGAATCTGCACTGGATGCTATTTCCACTTGAACAGAAGAAGTACTGCCTGCAGATATAGGGATAGAACTGCCATCGGGGAAAGTTACTCTCCAACCACTAGGAACTGAAAGTGCAGATACAACGAAAGTTGAATCTACGTTTCCTTGATTGTCTATTTCTAATGTGAAGGTGAAAGATTCATCTGGAGCAACTGTTGCCTTAGTGACTGGAGCTGCTACTTGGAAAGTTGTAATTTTCTGAATGTTGAAAGTTAATATTTGCTGACTGAAAATAGATGAATCGTCTTGATGGATAACTTTGACTCGTATTTCATATCCATTATCAGTGTAAACTGCTTGTTGGCTTAAAGTTACTGAAAGTTTGAAAACTTCAGTTTGACCTTCATTTAGAGTTATGGAATCACCATTGGCTAAACCGTCAAAATCTGTTGACCAACCAGATGGTAGATTTTCAGTAGATAATTCGAAAGTATTAGTTCCTTCTACATTACTAGTAATTGTAAAAGAGACTTCCCTAGTGCCTCCTGCACTCATATCCAAATATTCTGAACCTGATGTTGCATCGAGATCAATTTGGAAATATCTTTCCACGTAAAAACTTACAGAATAACGAGCGTCACTCATGTTATCTGATACGCCTTCTATTGTGAATTGATTAGTATCTTGATTGCCTGCTGGAGAAGGTTGTATCCAAACTGTTACAGTTACATTTGATTTAGCATCAATATCGACTATATCTAAAATTGTTGATCTGTCGCCTGCATATTCGAATTCTAGCCCCCAAAGATTGTTACTAGAAGTAGATGTTAATCGTATTGTATCTCTGCTAAGACCTTCATTCATAACCTGTAAACTGAATGCATTCCATTCATTCGCCAAAGCATCATGACCTGAAGTTTCGCCGTTTTCGAACATTACTTCAACGTCATAACCCTCCCCAATAGTTGTTGTAGTAGTTAGAGAGAAAGAGACATCGTCATCTCCGTTTGAATGTGCAGTGAAGAGAATAACTGCGATTTCATTGTTAGTATTACTATCCTCTAAAGTTACTCTGAAACTGGTAGTGTATTCTTGACCTGCTGATAGGGAGCCTGTGTTGTCCGAAAGTGGATTGACGCTCCAGCCAGAAGGTGCACCATCTGCTGTTATCTCAAATGAATCTGAATTATCTCCACTATTAACTACAGATACTGAATAATCCACATAACCGTCTTCTGTTATTCCTTGTTCTGTAACATCTGAATGTACGTATGCACCATATTCTTCCATTGTAATAGGAGAAGATACGGAATAGTAGTAATCATCTTCATTTTCTGGGTCCGAAGCGTGTGTTCTGACTTCTGCGTGAACGGTGTAAATTCCGGCATTTACATCACCTAAGTAATCCCAGGTTATTTCCCCGTAAACGACTGCTCCGTCGACATCTTCTTCGGAAAGAGAAACCTCTACCGTTTCACTGAAAACTTCAGAATCTGAAGAATCTATAACTTTGATAAGAACGTCCCTGACATCGTAGCCGCCAAAGGAATCAGTAACTGTACCTGAAAAGAACATCTTCGCTTTATCGTCTGGTAAATTTGGTTCGAAATAAGTGGTAGCCACCCTTTCCAAATCAGAATTGGAATTTAAATCTAAAGAGAAAGTATCTATTGTAATATCTTTGACAGGAGCTGCTATTGTTAAGAGATGTGAAGGGGTTTCTTCGCTATCTATGCTTATGTATACATCGAAATCACCTTCATTGACAATTTCCATAACTAAGTAATTGCCCGAACAGAATGTGTATGATGAGCCGAATGATAATCCGTCACAATCTTC
>CEVQ01017593.1_pt1 | contig 14852 bp, 15 predicted proteins | sample 356551 | NCBI WGS metagenome assembly CEVQ01 (sample SAMEA2623756, study PRJEB7988) | marine metagenome | biome: marine biome (ENVO:00000447); feature: mesopelagic zone (ENVO:00000213); material: "saline water (ENVO:00002010), including plankton (ENVO:xxxxxxxx)" | depth 250 m | reverse complement strand
ACCTAAATCAACTGATACCTTAATTGCACTACGATTTTTTGTATTTTTTTCTATTTTTTTGATTTTTCCAGTACTTGTAATTATTCCAGTAAACAACAGCATAATTTATTAAATTGACTATAAATAATGTACTTTGATTCATTGTTTTGTGTCTAGAAATAAGATTAAAAATAAAACATCTAAATTAATAAAAATATTAAAAAACATTTAATGGTTTTAGAGTGTGAAGAATGTATATTTTAGGAATTACTAGTTTTGCACATGAAGCATCATGTGCTTTGATTAGAGATGGAGATATCTTAAACATAATTGAAGAGGAGAGAATGAATCGTGAAAAACATACTTGGAAATTCCCAAAATTATCTATTGAAAAATGTCTTGAATTAGAAAATATCTCAATTAATGATGTAGACCATTTCACATTCTTTTGGGATCCAAAAAAAGAGATTTCAGGAAACATTAGTCATTTTATTAGATATTTTCCACAATCTATGAACGCAGTTTTTGCAAAATCAGGAAGTGGAGAAATTTCGGCCTTAGATAGAATTTCAAAGATGAAAGAGATTGGTAATACCTTAAAAGATAATTTTCAATTAGAAGAAATTCCAGAAGTTAAATTTATTGATCATCATCTTGCTCATGTTGGAAGTAGTTTTTTTGTTTCACCATTTGATGAAGCTGCTATAATGATTCTAGATGGAAGAGGAGAATCAATATCAACTAGTTTGTACAAAGGTAAACAGAATTCTGTAACAAAAATTTCAGAAGTAAAGGTTCCACATTCACTTGGACATCTTTATGCAGCAATAACAGATTTTCTTGGTTTTAAACCATTTTTTGATGAATGGAAAGTGATGGGAATGTCAGCATATGGTAAAGAAGACTATGTTGATAAATTCCATGATTTAATTAAATTACTTCCTGATGGAAAATTTGAACTTAATTTGGAATATTTTAATTTTCATACACATGGAACATCAAAATGGGTAAGTAAAAAATTTGAAAAAATATTTGGAGAAAGACGTGTGCCAAATTCAGATTATAAGCAACGTCATTTTGATATTGCTTTGGCATTACAAAGAATAGTTGAAGAGGCAGGAATTCATTTGGCCAAATTCCTTTATGAAAAAACTAAACTGTCAAACCTATGTCTTGCAGGAGGTGTTGCATTAAATGTTTTAATGAATCAGAAAATTGTTGAGAATACAGATTTTGAAAATTTATTCATTCAACCAATTGCACATGATGCAGGTGCCTCATTTGGTAGTGCATTATATTTTTATAATTATGAATTGAATAATCCTCGTAAATTTAGTTTTAATCATACTTATTGGGGTCCAAGTTTCGATGATGATGAAATTAAGAACGTTTTAAAGAAAAATGAAGTTGAATTTTATAAATCAGATAATGTTGAATATGAGACTGCAAAATTTATAGCTGATGAAAAAATCGTAGGATGGTTTCAAGGTAGAATGGAAGCAGGCCCAAGAGCATTGGGTAATAGAAGTATAACAGTTAGTCCATTAAAATCAGAGATGAAAGATCGATTGAATTTAAGAGTAAAAAAGAGAGAGTATTTTAGACCTTTTGCCCCATCAATTTTAGAAGAATATGTATCAGAGTTTTTTGAGATGCCAAAAAATTCCTTATCACCGTACATGATAATGTCGGGAATGGTAAAAAAAGATAAAAGAGAAATTATTCCTGCAGTTACACATGCAGATAATACTGCAAGAGTTCATACAGTAAATAAAAAAATTAATCAAAAATATTGGAATTTGATAAATGAATTTGGAAAAATCACGGGCGTTCCAGTGCTACTAAATACATCATTTAATGAAAATGAACCTATAGTATGTACACCAGAACATGCGGTAAATTGTTTTATTAAAACAGATTTTGATATATTATCTATTGGTAATTTTATAGTAACAAAAAACTAAGATTCTACTTTTGATAATATGATGCTGTAATTTTTAGTCCTTGATCTAAAGAATACTTTGGTTTCCACTTTAATAATTTTCTTGCTTTTGTGTTATCAACTTCTAATTTAGGAATTTCAAGAGCTCTTTTTGGAAAACTGTTCCATTTGATTTTACCTTTGTACCCAGTAATCTTTCTTATTTTTTCTGCTAATTGTCTAATTGTTAATGATTTTCCTGTTCCAATATTGATGGATTCTCCTAATAGTTTTTTGTTATTACTTTCTACAGCTAGAACATAAGCCGATAATAAATCCGGTTCAAAGACAAAATCACGATATGGGGTAGGATCACCTAGTTTTACAGGAGATTTGCCTTTTACCATTTGATAGATAATACTTTCAATAACAAATTGATGATTGTATCGTCGTCCATATGAATTAGCATTTCTAAATATTATTGCAGGAAATCCATAAGCATCATAGAGATATTTTAGGTGTTTTTCAGTAGCGATTTTTGCTACTGCATATGGACTTGCAGCATGTAATTCTGCAGTTTCTTTAGATGGGAATTTTTTTTGTATTCCATATTCTTCAACAGAACCTGAGAAAATGAATCGTTTTAGTTTTGGAACTGCACGTCTAGCTGCTTCTGCCATGTTAACAGCACCTAAGAAATTTACGTTAAACACTTCAGTAGTGTGTGTAAAACTATATGCAACAGAAGTTTGTGCTGCAAGATGAATTATAACATCAGGTTTGAAGTTACTTAGTATGTCATAGATATTCAAATAATCTGTTAGATCACCATAAAAATATGAAACACCCTTATGTGTTTCACCTCGTATCAGTGATTCAGTATTCGATGCATGTTCTTCTCGGTCAGAGGTAGCAACATTTCTTGCTAAAGTACCTAGTTTGTGACCTTTTTCAAGTAGTATTTTAGATAATTCTTGACCAAGAAAACCAGTCATGCCAGTAATGAATATTCGCATCTATTACTCGGGATTTTTGGACATATTATAGGCTTTCGTCAAAATTATAGTTTTCAAATGGGATAACATTTTCAGTTAATTTTGAAATATTAGAAAATTCTGAATCTTTTGGATCTAGATTTCCAGAATTCACTTTGGCGAGGATTTCTTTGACACTATCCTCAACAGTTTTTTTTGCAGAAAAATTAAGATTGTTTTTAATTTTTTCAAAAGACACCTTGTAATTTCGTGGATCAGTTTGTGAACGAATAATTTCAATCTCAGTTGAAGGTAAAAATTTTTGAATAATTTTTGCTAGTGAAATTTTTGTATAGTTTTCAGCACTATCGCCAACATTATAGACCTGCCCAGCAATTTGTTCGGTAGTTCCATTAATCGCCATAACACAAGCATCAGTCATATCTTGAACATGAACTAATGGTCTCCAAAAATCCTGACCAAATATAGTAATTTTATTATCAACTAGGGCATCTCGTAAGAATTCTTGTAAAAGAAGATCAAAACGCATACGAGGTGATAATCCATGTGCAGTAGCAAATCTTAGAATGCATGTTTCAAATTTCTTCGAATTGTTATTAAGAATGAATTTTTCAGAATTTACTTTACATTCAGAATACAATGAAAGTGGCTGTAATGGACTTTCCTCATTAACAATCTCTGATGAAGAGCCATAGTTACTACAAGTTGAAGCAAAAATAAATCTTTTAACATTTTTATTTTTACACATACTCATTAGATTTTTTGTTGCAAATTCATTGATTTGTTTTGCCGCATCTGGAATTTTTTTACATAAAGGTTCTCCAACTATTGCTGCTAAATGTACTACACAGTACACATTATCCAGAATATCATAAATTTTTTCTGTATCACGAATATCTATATTAATAAGTTTTATTAGATTTTGATTTTGCAAATCAGAAATACCATCATTTCCAAAAATTAATGAATCAATAACTTTAACATCAAAATTTTGTTCAACTAATTTTTTAGTAAGAACACTACCAACATAGCCTGCCCCTCCAGTAATTAGAATAGATTTTTTTGGCATATTAAAATAAGATATTATCTTTATTATTATCTCTTAACACTATTCATCTAATTTTTTTAGTTTATCATAGCTCTCGCCTTTGAAAATATTAAATTTCTTTTTTGTATCATTATCTAGATTAATGTGTTCACTAAGTTGTTTCTGTATTTTTGAAATTTCATCAATATCATTTGTAGTTAATTTTTCATTTTTAGATAATTTTACAAGTAATTCAGTTAATTTTAGTTGTAAAGGAAGAATTGCTTCTGTATTAAGTAACATTCTTCTAAAAAATGGATTTGTTTCAAAACCAATTTCAGCCTCAGCTTGAAATGCAGCAGTTCTTTTGTAATGTGCAAAACCTATTGCAACAAGTAATGGAACACCTATTGCAACAGTTATTCCAACATAATGGACAAATGTAGGAAAAATAGTATTTAGAAATGGATAATTATCAATCGCTAGAAAATATGTAACTGTAAGTGTATTAATTGCTGCAAAAATAAACGCAAAATATGTACTCCAACCATTTCTAAAGTAAAACCAGAGACGAAAAAGTACATGATTACCCATAAATAAAAAATAAAGAAAAGTAATATATCATTTACGTAGTAATCAGAACTTTACATCATACCAAAAATATTCATTATTTTTTTAATATTACGCGTATTTCTCTACCATTATCTTTTTGTGTAATTTTAAATGGATGATATGGACATAATATTTTATTTATGGATTTAAGATAATGTTCTAGTATTAAATGAAAACGGCCTTCAAATCTGTACAATTCTCTAACTGATTCACATTTGATTACTTTCAATCCAGCATTTTTTGCCATAATAGTGATTGATTTTTTAGAATAGTGATATGATGAGGCATTTTCAAAAACAGATTCTTTTAATGTATTTGAATTCTCACAATCAGGAACTGCAATAAAAATAAATCCATCATCAGTTAGAATATTTTTACATTTCTTTAATAACATATCTGGTTTGAGAACATGTTCATAACAATGAGACATCCAAATTATGTCAAAATTTTCATTAATGTTATCATTTTCTATATTACCTAGTTTACAAACACCATTTTTTAGTTTATTATTAATTAATTCAACAAATTTTTTATTATGTTCCATACCAGTAACATTGAATCCTTTTTCGTCAAACATTCTAAGACTTAATCCTAATCCAGGACCAATTTCTAACAATTTTTTTGAATTCTTGATAAATTTTTTGCAGTACTTGAAATGTGAAAGCCATAAATTTTTTGCATAAACTCCAATTGAACCTTCAAAATCATAATCAATTTTTTTTTGATTTTCTTGATTCAATTCTTTACGTTCTATATCATAGAAATCTTTTAGTGAAGATTCTAATTGTTCTTTTGATTCACCCGAGATTAGAATTCCACAGTTTTTACATGTAAATATAGGAATATTTAGAAAAGAGTTTTTAGAATAGATTTCTAAGTTTGTATTTGAACATGCAATACATTCCATGTATTTTCTCGAAATTTAATACATATAATATTATTATTAATCATATGATTCAGTCAAAATGACTAAATATCAACATGAAAACATATAGCTAATGAAAAATTTTAAAAATGAAAGATTATTGGTTATAGCACCTCATGCTGATGACGAAGTGTTGGGATGTGGAGGATTAATTACAAAAGTAAAAGAAGATGGGGGTAAAGTGTATGTTTTAATTTTTAATGTTGGTTCAATTGAAAAACACGATAATAAGAAATTTACAGAATTGCGAAAAAAAGAAACATTTGATGCAATGAAGTTTTTAGGAGTGGATAGATATGAGACGGTTTTTGATTCTCCAGAGGATAATAGGTATTTAGATGCAAAACCACTTCATACTTTAATTAGTAAAATTGAGACAGATACCAAGGTTTCATTGACAAAAATTAAACCAACAATTGTTGCAATTCCAACAATAAAATCACATCATCAGGATCACTTACATGTACACAAAGCATGTATTGCAGCATTAAGACCATTAAGTTCTCCAATTGCAGATATTGTATTATCATATGAAGCACCAGAACATAGTAGATGGTCCACTAGTGGAGTATTTGAACCAAATTTTTATCTCGATATTTCCAAATATTTATCGAAAAAAATTAAAAGCTTTTACAAATACAAATCACAAGTAAAGAGTAAAGGTAGAGACAGAGATACGATTACAAACCATGCAGAATATCGAGGAAAAGAAGTTGGAAGAAAATTCTGCGAGGCATATTATATTCATAGATTAACAATATAGACAAGAACAAATACTTACCAATTGATAATATATCATGAAGACATTTTCTGGGAAAACTATTCTTGTTACAGGTGCAGATGGCTTTGTTGCTAGTCATTTATGTGAACACTTAGTTTCAAAAAATGCTAAAGTTATAGCACTTCTACGACGAAATTCAGGAGGAATTTTTAAAAATCTAAACGACATTAAAGAATTGGTAAAAATCAAATGGGGAGATACACAAGATTTATCACTTTTAATTGAAACTACAAAAAACGTAGATATTATTTATCATTTAGCAGCACAAAGCCATGTAGGACATTCGTTATACAATCCACATGAGACAGTTACAAATGATGTTTTGTCGACATTAAATATTGTAGAAGCTGCAAGAAAAAATGATGTTAAAAGAATAATTCATGCAGGTAGTTCAGAGATTTATGGTGATCCAAAATATACTCCAATCGATATAAAGCATCCATTGCAACCAAGAAGTCCATATGCAGCTGCTAAAGCATCCGCAGAGAATATTTTAGAATCATATTTCCACACATATGGATTACCAGTAGTAATGTCAAGATTTTTTAATATTTTTGGTCCAAGACAAGGTTTAGATCAAGCAGTTCCAAAATTCATTTTACAAGCATTAAATCAAAAGGATATCACAATTTACGGCAATGGAAAACAAACACGTGACTACACATATGTAAATGATGCAGTTAATGCATATTCATTATTGGGAATAACACCAAAGATTGAAGGAAAAGTGATGAATTTTGGTACAGGAAGAGAGATTGAAATAAAAAAATTAGCAGAGTTAATCATAAAATTCTGTAACTCAAAATCTAAATTAAAATTTTCTAAGAAATTAAGAACTGGTGAAACACCAAGATTACTTTGTGATTCAAAAGATGCAACTAAGATCACTAAATGGAAACCAAAATTTGATCTTGAAACTGGTCTAATGGAGACAATCAAATATTTTGATAAGAAAAAAGATTTGATAGAGAATATTCCATATATGTTATAATGACAACTATTGCAATACATCAACCAGGATATATTCCATGGTTGCCCTTTTTTGACAAGATAAAGAATTCAGATATTTTTGTTTTTTTAGATGATGTTCAGTTTGAAAAAAACGGATGGCAGAATAGGAATAAAATTAGGACAAGTGATGGTACCGCATGGTTAACTGTTCCAGTTCATGCTCATTTAGATTTGAAATTAAACGAAGTAAGAATAGATAATACACAAAAATGGATAGATAAGCACAAAAAATCATTTATGATGAATTATTCAAAATCAAAATTTTTTAGAGATAATTGGAGAGAATTGGAAGCAATTTATGATAAGAATCAAGATACATTAATTGAACTAAATTTAGAAATAATTTCACTATTACTGAAAAAATTTAATATTAAAACAAAAACATTATTTTCATCAGAGTTTAGTATTACTAAAAAAGGCTCAGAGAGAATTATAGATATTTGTAAACAATTAGATGCAGATAGATATTATTCAGGTCATGGATTACCAGGAAAAAAATATTTAGATGAAGAAGAATTTAAAAAAAATAATATACATTTTCAATTACAAGAGTTTCAACATCCAGATTATTCGCAGAATTATAATTCATTTATTCCAAACTTATCTAGTTTAGATTTTCTATTTAATACTGGAAGAAAATTATGATGATTAATTATTTTTAGAGTTTTTTATATGATCAAAAATTAATTTAATTTCATCCTCAATATTTTGATCATTTTTCCATAAGAAATCTTTTTTAATTTTTAATGAGGATGTTAAAGGTATATTTGGTAATGTACCAGAAGTATTTTTGTGATTTATTTGAATAGAAAGACCATACACATTTTTAGCAATATTTTGAACAATTTTTCCTATATCATGAATTGAAATTCGAGATTCATTAGATATATTATAAATCTGATTTTGAAATTTTTTATCGATGATTTTAGTTAATATATTTATAAAATATTTAATGTGAAGTAGATCCACTAATTGTTTTCCGTCACCATATAATGTTAAATCTTTTTTTGATAGTGCATTTGAAATGAATTTATCTATTACATTATCAAACTTTGTTTCCCAAAGATGCTGATGACCATAGATATTTGAAATACGTAGAATAGTGTAAGGAAAACAGCTTTTTTCTAATAATGATTCTTGTTCTAAACGTAATTTACCATATAAGGTAATTGGATTTGGTAATGTATATTCAAAATTCTGTTCAGAATCAGGATAAACAAAAACACTAGACAATAATAGAAATTTACAATGTTTGTTCTCAATGGAATTAAGTAACTGTTTAAAATTATCAATGTTAATTTTTTTATAATAATCTGGTTTTTCAATGCAGTCAACAACGCCACCAGTACTAATACAATAACAAATAAGATCAACATCATTTGATATATTTTTAATTAGACTAGTATCAGTTATGTCACCTTTAACTAATTGAACAGTTTTTAGCTTTGATGATATATCTGAAAAATTATTTCCATGATCTAGACATACAATTTGATTTGTTTTTGATAAAGAAGATGCTATTTCACCACCTAGATATCCAGTACCAAGAATTAGAATTTTCAACTTCTAGAATTTCTTCAAGGATTTAATTAATATCAATTCCTAATAATTTTTTGAATTTTTTCATATAGAGTCTATTACCTAATAAAAATAGTATTAATCTTAATTTTATACGAAATTTTGAAGAGTTTTTTTTGATTTTTGGATATTTTTCATGAATTTCTAGAAAGAAATCATCCCACCATTGAGCAACAAAGTTTGGATCAGAGATTTGTTTTGCAAAACTATATTCTTTTTCAAACAATTCATCTCGGAAATTTTTATCATCAACAATTTTATCAATTATTTTTGCAATATCTTCAGGCTTATTTGATGTAGGTAATATCGGAGAGATTAATTCTTTTTTCCCTGCAAAAATTTTCATATTAGGATTTGTATACTGTAAAACAGGTTTTTTACAGAATATCCCTTCAAGTTCAACTAATGCATATGTGCCAATACGCATATTTCCCATAATAGCATCAGAAAAATTATAGTATTGTGCCATATTTTCACGTTTAATCATTGGAATGAATGTTACCTGTTTTGGTTTCGTTTTAATTAATTCATTTTTAATTATGATTTCTTCATTTGTAGATACATCAAACCATTCTACTTGGAGAATTTCAAAATCAGATTTACACATTGGTAGTGCTTTCCAAATAATATCGGTACCTTTTGGTTTACCCATTCTTTGAGGACTAAAAAATACAAATTTGGTTTTTGGTTTTTCCAGTGGTGTTATATTTGTCTTGAAAACTGTTGGATCAATTGGCATCATATCTAATTTGATTCCATTTTTTGTGTATTTTTTTAGATGTTCAAATACCCAGGTGTAGGCTAGATGAAAATTTGCATTATCAAAACATTTTTTATAAAAAAATCTTTCTAAGAAGTTTAATTTGTGTAGTGGTTCATCAAACCATTCTTCTTTAGAATTTTTTATGAATCTTGGTGCATCTATATCACGTCCCACATAAAATGTTGAATAATTTAAATCAGCAAGATATGCAATTCTTTCTCCTGTACCCATTGTAATACATACATCATAATTTTCAGAAATTTCATTTATTTTTCTTAAATGGTCTTTTACTTTATAATTTTCAAAAGTCTCTATATCATTTGCATAGGTAAAATTACCTGCACCATCTTTAAAAAAATTAATTATATGAATTTCTGCTTTTGTATATTTTCGTAATGTTTGTAAGATATTTCCTATATCCCCTATAGCTAATACTTTTAGAGACAACATGGGACAATAAAATCATCTCATTATTTACCATTATTACTAAATTAAATATAATTAGTGAATGAAAAATAGATATAATAACAAAAATCCCTTGTATTATGAATAAAAGTAAAGATATTGTAGTAGGTTTAGGTGAGATAGGAAAACCACTACAAAAATTATTTTCAAAAAATACATTAGTTGTAGGTTATGATACTAATGAAAAACTAATGAATAATAAGAAATTTCAAGTTGTAGAAAAATTGAATACAAGATTTCTACATGTGTGTATTCCTTTTAATACGAATTTTTCCAAATCTGTAGTAGATTTAATTAAAAAATTTAATCCAGAATGCGTAATCATACATAGTACAATTAAACCTAATACAACAAAAAAGATTCAGGAGTTAGTATCAATTCCAGTAATCTATAGCCCAATTAGAGGAGTTCATAAGAGAATGCAATTTGATCTTAGACGTTATACTAAATTTTACGCAATTGGAAATAATGCACCTCGATTAAGATGGGCTGTTAAGAATTATTCATGTTTTTTGAAAGAATGTGGAATAAAGACAAAAAGATCATCCAGTCCAGTTACTTTAGAATTAGGAAAGATTATTTGTGATACATCATATTATGGATGGTTGATTAGTTATGCACAATTAAGTAATCTGATTGCAAAAAATTATAATGTAAAATTTGATGAAATGTGGGAATTTTCAGATGAGATTCATAAATATTTAGGAAATAGACCAAAGATGTTCCCAGGAGAAATTGGTGGTCATTGTGTTCTTCCAAATTTAGATTTAATACATAATCAAACATTAGATATGATAAAAAAAATGAATGACACATACATCAAAAGCAAAAAAAGGTAAACATGACAAAATTTTCATCTTCTGAAGAATATAATAAATTTAGAAAATTTTTTCCGTTTTCTTGTGTTGATGTTCTTTTATTCAAAGATGATGCTATACTTCTAACAAAAAGAACACGAAATCCATACAAAGATTATTGGCACCTTCCAGGTCATATGATAAGAAAAAATGAAACAATGAAACAAGCAGTAAAAAGGGCTGCAAAAGATGAATTGAATCTTAATGTAACAATTAAAAAATATGTCGGAGTTTATGAAAGTCTTAATTCATTTCGACATGATATTTCACATGGATTTATTGTAAGTGCCAGATCAGGACAAATTAGAACGGATTTCCAGAGTAAAGAACTGAAATTCTTCAAGAGGATTCCAACTAATACAATTCCCCATCAAAGAAGAATGATAAATGATGCAAAAAAAATGTTATAGGTCAGGATTAAATTTTTTATAATCAATTTCAAAGACTTTAATTTTTAATTTTTCGAATCCATATTCATCTGAATCAAATATTTTTTTCAAGTATGTATATTGGGCATAATTATTATACAATTCATCAGTAATCGGATGTATTATGCCTGGTATTTCATTACTTACAATATATTTTAAATTATAATTTTTTCCACTAATAACAAATTCTTCTATCGTATCTCCGTTAGGTGCATCAGTCTCTTTGAATCTTATTTCTGCATCATCAAGTACTTCTGAATTAATTTTATAATCGTTAAAAGAGTTTGAAATAATTAGATATTGAACATAATCAAGACTTCCAGTGTAGTCTCGTAGTGTAACACCATCAAAGTTCTTAAGAGCATATTTTGAGAATTCTAATTTTTCATTTTCCAGTTGTGAGTCGGGAATATATCTTACAATTACTATTGTTGATAGAATAATTATGGTGATGATTAAACCTATAAGAAAAATATCTTTTTGTTTTCGGGAAAATGAGAAAGTACTTAGACCATATTCAACTACCCTTTGAATTGGAATTACAGAGAAAATCATCAAAAACGGTAATAAGTACATGACAAATCTTCTATCCGGAACAATTGCCATTGTTAAGATTAGGAATCCAATTGATATTACAATAAAAAGCCAATTAGATTTAATAAAATTTTTATTTTGTTCAAAAGCACGAAAAGAAAATAATATGCCAAATGGAATTAATATGAATAAATAAGGAAAACATAGACTCCATGTAACAGAGAGAGTGTTGTATAATCCAGTTAATAGATATACATTTACAAAAGATATGATTCCATTATTGTCTACATAATCAAATACAGAAATTTTTTTCTTATCCTCAATTGCATTAAGCATCGATTCATAGCTGCCTGCAAAAATTGTATCTTTATAAACTGAATAAAATGGATCACCAAATTCACTATCACGTTCATACAAAACTGGAGAGATAACTAGTAAAAATACACCTAAACCAATTCCATAAGTAATAACAAATTTCCATGATTTTTTTTGAGTTATAAAATAGATTATTGAAATTACAATGAAGACCCATAAACCATTAATTCTAATCCAATATGCAATTCCTGCTAAAATTGATGATATAACGAATAATCGGGTATTTTGGTTTAAAATAAAATAAAATGAACCAACTATGGCTAAAATAAACATAGGTTCAGTTAATCCTAATGTTGAATTGTAATTTAGATGAGGTTCGAATGCAAATAGACATGCAGCAAATAAAGAATATCGTTGATCAAAAAATTTCCTACCAACTAGATAAATCAAAGGAATTGTAGATATTCCAATAATAATACTAAGTGATTTGATTGTTATAGAATAATCAAGAAGGTTTTCTGAATCAATAAATCCAAAAAATATTGAAGTAAACATGGACCACCCCATTCCTCTATGAGAGGATTGTGAAAAATCTCCATTAGTATGTGCAATAGCAAAAAGAGTGTAATCAAGATTATCAGAGTTTACAGGAATTGAGAAATCAGAGACAATAAGCTTGAAACCTAGAGATAAAAATGAAATTAATACTAGAAATAAAATAACACGTTTTGTTTTCAATTTTTTTTCCAATAGATGAATTCTTTAATAATTTGAGAACTAAGTTGAGAACCAGTTGTTAGTGGCTTCATTTTTGCTTCTCCACCAATTCGTTTTGGTTCAATACCATCAATTTCTGCAATTTTTAAATTCAGTTTTATAGATTTTATACTAACTTGTTGCTCTAATGTTAGGAATTGTGCATTTAGATTGATTTCTTCAAAGACCTTTTTTTTAATTATTTTAAACCCAAACAATGCATCAGTAAGTTTTCCACCAAAAAATGAATTTACTAAGAATGTGAACATCCTATTTCCAAAAGCAGTTACAGCCGTGTCATCATCACTTCTACCATTTTTTCCAAATCTTGAGATTTGGACTATATCATAATCGTCTTCATTCATTTTTTCTATTAATTTTGGAATGTATGTGGGATCAGCATTTCCATCAGGACTAAAAAACAAAACATTTTCAGAAGTTGAGTGTTTTACTGCTTCCCTGTATGCATCTCCCAATCCAATACCTTTTTGTTGAATAACATCAAAACCTAATTTTTCAGCCTCTTCAATAGTTCCATCAGTAGAATTTCCATCTACAACAATCCATTCATCAGCCCAATCAAGATTTACTAGTGGAAGAATTTGTTTAACACCAACAATTTCATTTTTTGTAGGTATTATAACAGAAGTTGTCATATTATGAACTAAAATTTAGTACTTTTATTTCTTAAGTAGATTTAATCAGAATGATCAGTTTATCGAAATACCAATAAACATGAATTTTCAATATTTTATGTGGATTGGTCAAAAAAGAAAATTCTAGTTACAGGAGGAAATGGTTTTCTAGGTACTAGCCTAGTCAAGGAGTTAAAAAACAAAGATGCCAATGAGATTGTTATACCTTCTTCAAAAAAAGATGATTTACGTAATCTTGAAAATTGTAGAAAAGTTGTTAAAGACATTGACATAGTTTTTCATCTAGCAGCAAATGTTGGAGGTATTGGATTACATTCTGAAAAACCAGGAGATCTTTTCTATGACAACCTCATGATGGGGACACAATTATTAAATGAATCAAAGAATGAAGGAATTGAGAAATTTATTGGGTTAGGTACAGTAACAAGTTATCCAAAATTATCAAAAATTCCATTTTCCGAAGAGCATATTTGGGATGGTTATCCGGATGAAACAAATGCACCATATGGATTGGCAAAAAAAATGCTTATTGTTCAATCATTATCTTATAGAAAACAATTTAATTTTAAATCAATCAATATAATTCCAACAAATCTTTATGGACCGAATGATCATTTTAACAATAAAAAATCGCATGTCATACCATCTTTAATTACAAAAATTCATAATGCAAAAATAAATGATGAAAAAAGTGTAGAGATTTGGGGAGATGGTACACCAACAAGAGATTTTATGTTCGTAGATGATGCAGCTAGAGGTTCAGTATTGGCTGCAGAGAAGTATGATGATGTAATTCCTTTGAATTTAGGTACATTGGAAGAAGTATCAATAAAACATGTAGCAGAAACAATTTGTAAACTTTTAGGATATGATGGAGAATTGACTTGGGATAAATCAAAACCAAATGGACAGATGAGGCGATGTGTTAGTTCAAAAAGGGCAAAAGAGATTATTAATTTTGAACCAAAAATTGGACTGACAGAAGGATTGAAACTTACAACAGAATGGTATCTAAATAACAAAGATACTTAATTTGTGTTCATACAATTAATTATTTTAAAATTTCCAGTAATGCTTTAGCTCGTTTATAATGAACTTCATCAATCATTTTTCCATCAACCACAATTGCACCCTTTCCTTTCTTAGTTGATTGTTCATACTCTTTTACTACCAACTTGGACCAGGATATTTCAGAAGAGTTTGGATAAAATATTTTGTGAGTTATTTTGATCTGATCTGGATGTATGAT
>CEVQ01012451.1_pt1 | contig 14899 bp, 12 predicted proteins | sample 356551 | NCBI WGS metagenome assembly CEVQ01 (sample SAMEA2623756, study PRJEB7988) | marine metagenome | biome: marine biome (ENVO:00000447); feature: mesopelagic zone (ENVO:00000213); material: "saline water (ENVO:00002010), including plankton (ENVO:xxxxxxxx)" | depth 250 m | reverse complement strand
GGATCAATGGTGGTTGATATTGGTGGTGGAACATCAGAGATAGCTGTAATTTCACTTAACGGTATTGTCTATGGTAACTCTGTAAAGATAGGCGGCGATACCTTTGATGAAGCAATAATTAACTTTATAAGAAGAAATTATGGAATTTTGATTGGTGAAGCTACAGCAGAAAAAATTAAACATGAAATAGGAAGCGCATACCCTGGAGATTCTGTAAGTGAAATCTCAGTCAAAGGAAGAAATTTATCAGAAGGTGTGCCAAGAACATTCACTTTGAATAGCAATGAAATTCTTGATGCATTGCAAGAACCACTTCAATCTATAGCGAATGCTCTTAAGTCAGCGCTCGAGCAAACACCGCCTGAATTAGGCTCAGATATTGCTGAAAGGGGTATAGTGCTTACTGGTGGAGGAGCTTTATTGAATAATATAGATAAACTATTAGCAGAAGAAACAGGTCTTCCTGTTCTTCTTGCAGATAATCCACTAACCTGCGTAGCAAGAGGTGGAGGAAAGGTAATTGAAATATTTGATCAGAAAGGCACTGATATTTTTGATTTGAATTGATTGCGAGCAAAATCAATAATAACGGACGAGACTAAAAATGCCGTTAAACCCACAACAAAGAATAAATAGGTTTGAAAAAAACTTCTCTGCATATCGACTTACTTTTGTCGTAATTTTATCTTGTATTTTGATGTATCAAGATCAAGAAGGAACTTATACAGTTAAACTTAGAAGCTATCTTTCAGCATCTCTTTACCCGCTTCAATATCTAGTGAATGCCCCTAAGAATCTTCAGAAAAACCTTTCAGAAAATCTATTGGGTAGAGAAGAAATCATCAATGAGAATCAAAAGTTAAAAGAAGAAAACCTAAATCTCAAATCTCAAATGCAACAAGTTTATAAATTAGAGTCCGAAAATAAGAGACTTTATGAATTGATGGACTCAAAACCAAAAACAAATGATGAATATATATTTGCTGACATTATTTCAACTAGCAATATCCTAGATAAACACCAAATTCTTATCAATCGTGGAAGCAAAGATGGTATTAAGTTAGGATCTTCCATTGTAGACTCAAATGGAATAATTGGCCATGTTATACGTGATCAGATTTTTGCTTCAGAAGTTTTATTAATAAGTGATCTTGAGCATGCTATCCCTATTGAAATAGTTAGAACAGGCTTAAGAAGCATAGCAGTTGGAACAGGAAATCATGCTAGACTGAAAATCAATATGCTTCCTGTCAACTCTGACATACAAAAAGAAGATATTTTAATTACATCAGGTTTAGGAGGGCGCTACCCTGAAGGATTTCCAGTAGGTACAGTAAAAAATATTAAAAGTAATTCAGGTGAATCCTTTCTAGAAGTTGAAATTTTACCTTTTGCTAATCTAAAAACTATTAATGAAGTATGGATCATAATTACAAATGAGTAGCAATATTAGAAATTTAATTTTTATATGGAGTGTCTTTCTTCTATCAATTTTACTAACAATTATTCCTTTACCTGATCTTATTGATTCTTTTAGGCTCCCATGGCTAATGATGGCTGTCATATATTTCTCAATATTCAATGTCTCTCTTATTGGAATAGTCTCTGCTTGGTTATCTGGGCTTATTCTTGATCTTATGGGAGGAGGATTAATGGGTGAACATGCGATGATTTTATCTATTCTTTCATACTTGTCATACCGCTTCAGATTTCAGATAAGAGTTTATCCAATATGGCAAATCATAGTTGTTGTTTTTTTGCTTTTATGTCTTGGAGAATTAATATCAGTTTGGATTCAAGGTTTCAGTGGCAATATGAGAATCAATATCATTGAATGGATTAATATTGGAATTGCTGCAATTCTTTGGCCAATTTTCATGGGCTTTATCCAAAAAATGGAATCCATATTTATAGAATAACGAACAGGATGCAATTTAAATCTTCTAACACCCAGGAATCAGAAAAAGAAGTTTTCTTCTCAAGGATCTTATTTTCTTCATTCGCTATATTGATTTTAGCATCAGTAATTTTTACACGCCTATTTTTTCTAATGGTCATTGAAACAGATGAGTACAAATTAAGATCTCTAAATAATACGATTAGAACGCAAATGATGCCGGCTTCAAGAGGTATTATATTTGATAGAAATGGAGAAATTCTCGCAAGTAACCAGCCAGTTTTTCAATTGGAACTTATTCCTGAGCAAGTTATTAATATTGATCGGACACTTCAAGAGCTTTCAGAACTTAAAATTATCTCAAAAAATAATATTGGCAATATTAAAGAACAAATAAATAAGAATCTACAATTCAAAAGTATTGTCCTCAAAAGAAATCTAAATGATAAAGAAGTCGCTATATTTGCTAATAACAGAATTAACTTTAAGGGAGTCGATATTAAATCTAGATTATCGAGATATTATCCTAAAGGAGAAGCATTTGCCCATGCTCTAGGTTACGTAGGATCAATATCAACTAATGATTATTCTAGATTTCAACCCAGTTTTTATACTGGCAAAGAACAAATAGGAAAGACATCTATTGAAAGAAACTTTGAGCCATATTTAAGAGGGGAACCGGGCAGCCAAAAACTTTTAGTTAATGTAAGAGGAAGAGTTATGGATACCATTGAAAAAAATCCATTTCAACCAGGGAATAATCTTTTATTAACAATTGATAGCGATCTCCAAGATGTGGCATACAAGGCAATGGGAGATCAAAAGGGAGCTGTAGTTATTTTAGATGCTTCTAATGGGGAAATATTAGTGATGTTAAGTACACCTAGCTTTGATCCAAATAAGCTAAGCCTAGGTCTAACACAAGACGAATTTAATGTCTTTACTAGAGATAAAAATAAACCACTCTTTAATAGGGCTATAGCTGGTCAATACCCTCCTGGGTCAACTATTAAACCTATGTTAGCCTTAGGTGCACTTGAAATGGGTATTGTTGAATCAGAGGTTTATATGCCTTGTGAAGGTAAATTCTTCCTTCCAAATTATTCTCGACCCTTTAATGATTGGGAAACTCATGGTTCTGTAAATGTAGTTAGAGCTATTCAAGCATCTTGTGATGTTTATTTCTATGAAGTAGCTAATGAAATGGGAATTGAGAAAATGAGCTCCTTCTTAAAAAGATTTAATTTAGGAACAGCAACTAATATAGATATTGATTCAGAAAAAAAAGGAGTTATTCCTGACAAAGAGTGGAAACGCAAAAATTTTAATTCGAGAGAGAATCAAAGTTGGTACAAAGGTGAGACTATAATTGCAGGAATAGGTCAAGGCTATATGCTAGCTACACCGATTCAACTGGCTTTAGCAACTGCGATAGTCGCAAATAGAGGAAGCGCTAATAGGCCACATCTTATAAAGGCAATTGAAAATCCCATAACTGGTGAGATCCAATATACAGAAAAAGAAAGAATTAACTACCTCGATAATATTGATGCAAAAAACTGGGATCTTATACATCAAGGGATGATTGCCGTTATTAATGAAAGAAGAGGGACAGCTTATGGAGTATTTCCTGATAATTCTCCAATCGCAGGAAAAACAGGTAGCTCTCAAGTTTTCAGCATAGATAAAGCAACTAGCGAAGAACTAGAACTGCCCTTAGAGCTAAGGGATCATGGTTTATTTATTGGTTTCTCACCTATAGAAACACCAGAAATTATTGTTTCTATTATAGTTGAGAATGGTGGAGGAGGAAGAGCTTCTGCAGCTCCAGTAGCCGAGAAGATATTTAACTCATATTTACAACGAAAGAAAAAATATGCAAATTGATCAATTCAAATTGAAATCACCAGATATTTTAGCCAATAAAGCTCATATCGATATGCCCCTTCTATTGGCCTTTTTTGTAATCTTTCTTATCAGTGGAGTTGCAATATATAGCGCATCAAACGGAAGTATAGATTTTCTAATTGATCATGCTACAAAAATCATAATTTCGATATTAGCAATGATCATTGCTGCCCAATTAAGTCCGCTTGATTATAAAAGGATTGCTCCCTGGCTTTATTTTTTCTGCATAATCCTTCTCATCTTAGTTTTAGTTATAGGAGAAACAAGAAATAATGCTACTAGATGGCTAAATCTTGGCATTACATTTCAACCTTCTGAATTGATGAAAATTGCTATGCCACTTATGATTGCTAGATTTATCTCTAATGGAACATTACCTGTAAAAAATTTATCAATTATAACTTCTTTATTTATTGTGCTCTTTCCTACGACAATGATTTTATTGCAGCCTGATCTTGGTACATCAATACTAATTGCTTTCTCCGGGTTGGTGATTATTTTTCTATCTGGTATCAAAAAAAGACACATGCTTTCAGGATTACTTATTTTTATCGCAAGCCTTCCTCTTATTTGGAGGAATATTCATCCATTCCAACAGAAAAGGGTACTTACTTTTTTGGACCCTGAAAATGATCCTTTGGGAGCCGGTTATCATATAATTCAGTCAAAAATTGCTATTGGCTCAGGGGGTTTATTTGGCAAAGGATGGATGAACGGTACCCAAGGTCAGCTCAACTTTTTACCTGAAACGACAACTGATTTTATCTTTTCTATTCTTGCAGAAGAATTTGGCTTAATTGGAATATCTGGTGTAATTGCTATTTATTTATTCATTGTTGCAAGAGGCCTGCTTATAGCAATCAATTCTCAAGATCTTTTTTCTAGATTACTAGCTTCAAGTATTAGCCTTACTTTTTTTATTTACGTTTTTGTAAATATGGGTATGACAACAGGAATACTTCCTGTCGTTGGAGTGCCTTTACCACTTATAAGTAAAGGAGGAACATCAAGTGTTACATTAATGATTGGGCTTGGTATTCTGATGTCAATTAGAACTCATAAACGTTTGGTGCCGAAATAATGTTAAAACAACCTAAAATTCTTACAATTTCATTCATCTTATCTTTTTATATGTTCCCTGCGTTTACAAACAATATAGAGAATTCTACTGATGATATAAATATTGCTAGATCTGAACTTTTAAATGAATTGATTAAAGACCATGGATTTGATGAGCAATATGTAAACAATGTGTTCAATGAAGTTATATTTTTGCCTGAATTAATTGATTCAATCTCAAGGCCTGCTGAAAAAACTAAAAGTTGGAAAGAATATCAAGCAATTTTTCTTACTCCAAAAAGAATCGCAGCAGGAGTTATTTTTGCTAATAAGCATAAGGTTCTATTGAATCGAGTAGAACAAGAATTGGGTATACCAAGAAAAATATTGCTTGGGATTTTGGGAGTTGAAACTTCTTTCGGAACTATCCAAGGACGATATGAAGTCGTTAATTCTTTATATACACTTGCAGTTGGTTATCCTCCCAGAAGTAAGTTTTTTAGACAAGAACTCATTAATCTCTTCTATCTATGTAGAGAACAAGACTTCTCTATTTCTAGTATTAAAGGATCCTATGCTGGAGCTATGGGAGCTCCTCAATTTATTGCATCCAGTTATAGAAACTATGCTATTGATGGTGATGGTGATGGAAAAATTAATTTATTTGAGTCATGGGATGATATTTTGATGAGTATTGGTAATTATTTAAACAGTAATGGCTGGGATAAATCAAAAAATATTATGGCTACAATTTTGCTTGATTCAGAAAAAAAGAATCGATTAGCATCAGCCACACTTAAACCAGAAAGCAATGTTAAAGATTTGATTGCCCTCGGTATTCCTCTTGATCTAACATTGAAGCAAAATCAAAAAGCACAAATCATCTACCTCAAAGGTGAAGAGGATGAAAATAATGTGATAGTAGGACTCCATAATTTTTACGTTATAACAACTTATAATAGAAATGTTATGTATGCACTTGCTGTCATTGAATTGGGTGAATCAATCGAAAAAATTCTCTCAAGAAATGTTTTTTAGTCATATTAAAAATAAAGGATTTACTTTGATGGCTATCTTTCTGCTAGCAAGTTGTTCTGTCCAGAGCAGTTTTTCAGAATCGAAAATGAGTAATAAAGAAATAACCTCGATTTTAAATGACGGATGCACTATAAAAAGAAATAAACGTGAGCGATATAAAGTTTTTGGGAAAAGATATAGAACTCTATCCTCAAGCAAAGGTTATAAAAAAAGAGGCATTGCTTCATGGTATGGGGCTAAATTTAACGGCAACGATACGGCTTGTGGTGAAAAATATGATATGTATAAATATACTGCTGCACATAAAACACTTCCTTTACCCTCATATGTCAGCGTCAAAAATTTAAGCAATGGTAAATCAGTTATCGTAAAAATTAATGATAGAGGTCCATTTGTTGATAATCGAATTATTGACTTATCTTATGCAGCAGCAAAAAAAATTGATATGCTCACAGAAGGTACTGCAGTTGTAAGAATAAGAGGTGTCTCTGAAGAACAAGCAGCACAATCATTCAAAAATAATACCCGAAGCATATTCTCAAGATCTATATTTGAAAAAATAGTCTCAAGAAATAAAAAGAAAATCTTGATACAAATAGGAGCATTTACTGAAGAAAGAGGAGCAAGGGAGCTTAAAAAGATAGTCACAAATATTGGTGTGAAATATGTTTTTATAAATAAGACTAGATCGGGAACTAAAATTTTCTATAGAGTGAGAGTTGGCCCTATTCAAACAGCACAAAGCTATGAAGATACGATCAACAAACTAACTTCATTAAATCTAGATATAAATATAATTTCTGAATAACAAGGCCTCCAATTCATACCTATGTCGAATATTTTATGTTAAAATTCAATCAATTAGGCTCAATACTTTATTAAGAATATAAATCTTATCCTATGAAAATATTTTATAAAATTATTTTTCTGCCGTTGCTAATAATCTCTTCTTTGGCACAGGCAATCGTAATTGTTCCAAGAGCACCCAATCTTGATGTTTCAAGTTACATTCTTTTAGATGCAGATACAGGCACGATTATTGCCAGTATTGATGAAACAACTACAATCAAACCAGCCAGTATCACAAAACTGATGACTGCTTATGCAGCTTTCCAGGCTATTAAGGAAGAACAAGTTAGAATGGATGACCCAGTAAAAATAAGTGAACGTGCTTCATCAATTGGCGGATCAACAATGTTTCTTAATCCATATATGGATGTAACTATAGAGGATCTATTAAAAGGAATGATTATTGTTTCTGGCAATGATGCTAGTGTAGCTTTAGCTGAACACTTGGCAGGGTCAGAAGAAACATTTGCAGAATATATGAATATGTATGCTGAGGCTCTTGGGCTAAATAACACCAACTATACTAACGCTAGTGGTTTAGAAGATGATGATCATTACTCCTCAGCCTTGGATATCGCTATACTTGCTTCTCGAATTATCAACGAATTTCCGGAATATTTTAATTTATATTCAAAGCGATCTTATTCATTTGACCAAGCTAAAGATCCCACAACTAAAGAACCTATAGTGCAATATAATCGCAACCGTCTTCTCAGGAGGGATGCGAGTATTGATGGTATGAAAACAGGCTATACAAGTTCAGCCGGATATTGTTTGGTAGCAACTGCAAAAAAGAATTCAATGCGTTTAATTGCAGTAGTCACAGGTGCAAAATCTAATGAAGATAGAAATAATTCCGCTTATGCATTATTAAACTATGGTTTTAGATTCTTTGAAAAACAAACCTTAATTGAAAAAGGTAAAAGCTATGGGGAGGCAAAAATCTGGAAAGGGGCTAAAGATAAAGTAGAATTAGTTGCAAATGAAGATGTAGTAAAAACAATTACAAAAGGCATCTCAAAAGACATTGAAAAACAGGTTGATATTTTTGAACCAGTAATAGCACCAGTTAAGTTAACTAATCCCATTGGTAAACTTGCCATCACTTATGAAGGTAAAGTTCTAGCTGAAACACCACTCTATGCAAAAAGTACAATTGAACAAGATAGTCTATGGGGCTGGCTCTATGACTCGGCTTTGTTGATTCTAGAATAAACTAAAGATCTGAAAAAACTTCAACAAACCTTACTTTTCAAGAACTTAGGTATCACTAAGTATTTTGACACCCTTAAGGAAATGCAAAACTTTACAGAAAAAAGGGTAAAAAATACCTCAGATGAAGTGTGGCTGCTAGAACATGAATCTATTTATACTTATGGTGTAAAAACAAACATAAATGATATTCCTAATAATATTTCCCTGCCTATTTTAAAATCTGATCGTGGAGGCGAGATTACTTTTCATGGTCCTGGTCAACTTATTGTTTATCCTTTGATAGATTTAAAAAGAAGGCACATGAGGCCAAGAGAATTTATTTCAAATTTTCAAGAGGCTATACTTCATAGTCTTAGTAATTATCAAACAAATCTTTTAATCAATAATGATGAACCAGGAATATACTTTGATAATAAAAAGATAGTAAGTTTTGGTCTGAAAATTACTCAGAAAGGTACCTATCATGGTGCTTCGATTAATATTTCTATGGATTTAGCACCTTGGAAAGAAATTGCAATTTGTGGCAATAGTCAAATTGAAGCGATTGATCTAGAAACACTAGGTTGCAAAATTCCATTAAGTGAAATTAGAGATTCTATAAATAAAAAGCTAGCTGAAAAATTTGAATAACTAACTTTTTCTTAGTCTATCAAGTCCAGAGTCTAGATCATTTATTAGATCAGAAACATCCTCCAAACCAATATGTATTCTCAATAAAGTATTTTGAAGCTTTTCAGTATCAGATACCCTATCATTTTGTAATCTGCATGGAGTGATCAAAGATTCAAACCCTCCCCAGCTATAACCCATTGCAAACAGTTCCATGTGGTCAAGCATTTTGGCAAGTTCATGATCAGAATATTCTTTGTGCAAAACAATACTCATCAAGCTTCCACCACCGGTAAAGTTCTTTCTCCAGTTATTATAAGAGCTGGATGATTTAAGTGGAGGGTATAAAACCTCCTGGATTATGTCTTGCTTCTCTAACCAATGAGCAACCTCCATTGCGTTATTAAATTGTGAGCTCATCCTAAGAGCCATTGTTCTAAGTCCTCTCAATCCTAAATAGCATGTATCAGGACCAGCTGAAATGCCTTGATATCTGCACGAGTTTTTTACATCTTTGTAAGTCTTTTCTGTGCATGCAACAAGACCTAGCATAGCGTCTGAGTGTCCAACCACATATTTCGTTGCAGCTTGAATCTCTATATCCATACCATGCTCCAAAGGCCTGAAATAAAGGGGTCCAGCCCAAGTATTATCAAATACAATAATTATCTCTGTCCCTATTCTTTGGCTTTTATTTCTTATAGATTGAACCAATAGCTGAATGTCTGGGATCTCAAAGGTATTTGAACTTGGTGCCTCAAGATATACTAATTTGGTTTCATTTCTTATCAAATTAACTATTTCCTTGCCAATTAATGGAGAAATAAACTGACTTTCAATGCCAAAAGATCCAAGGTGACTATTAAATAGTTCAGCTGCAGGTTCATATGCACCTTCAGTGACTAATGCATGATCTCCTTGATTTAAAAAAGCACTAACAGCAATATTGATTGCCGACATACCTGAATTAGTAGCTATAGTGCGATATGCACCTGTTAATTCTGAGTAAGCCTCTTCAAGAGCTAAGCTATTTGGAGAACCCAATCTGCCATATCTGAAATTTTTATAATCATGGTCCCATGATTTATATTCTTCAAGTGTTTCAAACAAAACAGTGGAAGAGCGATAAGGAGGGATATTGACAGCACCATTTGTAAATTTTTTATTCCTACCTGCATGAACAAGAGATGTATTGGGTTTAATTTTTTTCTTTTTACTCATAAGATGTATTTTCAATAAGTCTCTGCGCTCTATTTAATCTTTCAATAGTCCCAACATCAAGCCAATGATCATAAAATAACTCTCCAGAAAGATTATTAAATCTGATATTTTCTCTAAAAAGAGCAGCTAGTGATGAATGTCGTTTTTTTGATTGTAAAAATATCCTAGGAGATAAAAAACTAATACCACTAAAAGTGAATGCCTTTTGCAATTCTAAGGTGACTCTGGAAGACTTTAGCCCAAAATCACCTCTGATATTGTGATCTGGATTAGGCACTAAGATTAGATGGCCAAAGGTGTTCGAATCAAAATTAATTTTTGGGAAGTGATAGTTTGATAGAATATCTGAATTAACTACCCAGAAAGATTGATCCAAAAAATATCCATTATCTTGTGCATTAAATATTCCGCCAGCAGTTCCTAATGGTTTTGTACCTTCATCCAAAAAGAAAATATCTAGCCCAGGTAAATTTATTTCATTTAATAGCGCATCAATTTGCTCACCAAATTTGGAACCATTAACAACCATTTGTCTAACCCCATATTCATATAAATGAATAATATTTCTCTCAAGGAGTGTCTGTCCACCAACCTCCACTAGCGGTTTGGGTTTATTTTGTGTCAAGGGCATTAACCTTGTGCCTAGGCCAGCAGATAGAATCATTGCTTTCATTTTGAAACTGTTAAAGTGACAAAATTGTGGAGAGGATTGAGAAAATCATACTTTTTTGAGACTTTTCTCAAATAATTGAGAGTTCTAGGAACGTCTTTCATATAATTTGGCTTTCCGTCTCTGTGCTTAAGACGCGAAAATATACCGATAGCTTTCAGATGTCTTTGGCAACCCATCAAATCGAAATCAATCTCAAATTCTCCATAAGTGAGATCAATTATTCCTTCATTCTTTAATTTTTGATATACCTGTTTAAGCCAATATTGAATTTCTTTTTGTGGAAACTCAATATAACAATCCCTCAATAAAGAGACCAAATCATAAGTAATAGGACCTAAGACAGCGTCTTGGAAATCAACAACTCCTATCTTACCTATATCTGAGATAATAATATTTCTTGAATGGAAATCTCTATGAACAAATACTTGTTTTTGATTTAAGGCGCGATTTGACAAATGCTTAAAAGATTTTTCTAAATTAGATTCTCTAATTTTTCTACGATCCATTTCTAGCTCTTTTATACAATACCAATCAAGAAATAAATTCATCTCATCATTAAGAAGATCTTCATCATAAAGAGGGAGTTGATCTTGATAACAAATTCCATTTTTCTGTATTAATAATAGTGTATCTATAGTTTCCTTATAGAGATTATATCTATTGGATTTCTCTAGCAGATCTTTTTGTAGTAAGGTTCTTGGACCAAGATCATTTAATAAAAGAAACCCCATAGATAGATTTTTTTTTAGCACTCTAGAGGAAGGAATCTTCATTTTTTCTAAAATCTCAGAGATAAGAATAAATTGTTCATTGTTTTCTTTATCAGGAGGTGAATCCATAATGACATAGCTAACTCCTTCATCCATAAATCGAAAAAAACTCCTAAAGCTAGCATCAACATTAATTGATTCAATTTGTATTCCTGAAGAGTTGATGCTTTTTTCAACCCATCTTTTTAATAGTTGATATCTTTTGTCTGGATTCATATAAAATTAATTAACTATTGATTTTTGAATTTTTAGAATCATGAAACATTCTAGACTTAATGCGTTTTTCATAATAGCTTTTATTGCTATTAGCCTTATTCCTATGCGAGTTTTAAGCAACACTTGTCTTGTGCCAAGAATTAACACTGTTTCTGATTTCTTAGCTAACGATCAATCTTGGAAGATCGAAACTGGAGAGTTAGAAGGGCAGATTGGTAAGGAAATAAAAATCAAAGATAAAATTAAAATTACCTCTGGTTCAAATAAAATCACTGCTGAAGAGGTCATATATAGCGAAGAAGGAGGTAGAATAAGAATTAATAAGGGTTTATTTCTAGAAAATAATAACCTTTTAGTTTTTGCAGAAAGTGCTGTAATTCGCACAGAAAACAATAGTGCAGTGATTACTGACGCTCAATATCAAATTCTCTCGCCACTAGCCAGGGGTGATGCTAAAGAGATTAGAATAAAATCAGAAAAGGATTTCACTTTAATTAATCCTTCTTATACGAGTTGCGCTCCTAACGATGACTCATGGGGCTTGACAGCGGAAGCCATACAGATAAAAAGCGATGAAGGCATTGCAAAAAATTTAGTTCTAAAGGTAAAGGATATTCCAATACTTTTTTTACCATATTTATCTTTCCCTGCATCTGAAAAAAGAAAATCTGGCATCCTAGTTCCTAACTTTGGTTCCTCATCAAAGAAAGGTACTGAAATCAACTTACCTTACTATTGGAATATTGCCCCAAATATGGACATGATAACCTCAGCTAATTGGATGAGTAAGAGAGGGATCCAATTTGCTAATACTTTTAGATTCATTTCTTCTAAACAAGCTGGTGAAATACAATTTAATATTTTACCCAATGATGATATTACAGAGAGCACAAGAAATTATATTGGCATCAATCAAAACATAAATTTGCTCTCAAATTGGAAATTAAAAATAGATGGAGAATATGTTTCTGATAGCGAATATTTTGAAGATTTAACAAGAAGCATAAATTCAACAAGTAGGACTCATTTATCCAGAACTATTCATATGCAAGGCTTTTCTGAGAACTGGTTTGTTGACATAGGAATGGACAATTTTCAAATCCTAGATCAGTCCATTTCTGAAGATGATCAGCCTCATAGAATTCTCCCCTATCTTAATTTTAATGGCCAGTGGATGAGTAAAAAATCTAACCTCTCCTATGGATTAGATCTTAATCTTGCTCACTTTGACAGTAATGTGAATATTGCTGGCACACGCTTCAATTTGATGCCCAATCTGTCTAAAACTTTTAACTTAAATGGTCTAAAAATCAAACCAGAAATTCAACTTGATCTAACATCCTATAATCTTGATTTATCTGAAGATGATGATTTGGAGGAGGATAGGCCTAATAGAACAGTCCCAATCTATAGCATTGATATACATGCGCTATTTAAAAAGAATTGGGAGGATCAAGGTTACATACAAACACTAGAACCAAGAATTTTAGGTGTATATATACCCTTTGAAAATCAAGATGATTTTCCTATCTTTGATTCTATTGTTCCCGATCGTAATGTTTATGAATTATTCAGGAAAAATAGATATCTTGGTCAAGATAGGATTGGAGATACCTCCAAATTATCTTATGGAATAACTTCCAGAATATATGGTAAAGAAAATACATCAGAGCATTTTAACTTTACATTTGGTGCGACACGATACTTCAAAGATCAAAAAATTAATTTGCGAGGCGAAATTCCCAGCAATCTTGATTCGTCAGCTTATCTAGCTTCTATGCAATGGAATATTAGTCCTCGTTGGAGACTAAAATTAGGTCATGTTTGGGATTCAGATTATGAACAAACAAATAAAACACAAGTTGGCCTTCGATATAAGTCTGAGGACTCAAAAATAATTAATTTATCTTATCGATACAGAAAAGAAAACTTGAAACAATTGGATGCTACATTTTCCTGGCCTATTAGAGACAAATGGAACTTTGTTGGGAGATATAATTATTCCATAGAAGATCGAAAATCATTGGAACACTTTTTTGGCATTGAATATGAATCATGCTGTTGGGGAATTAGGGCTATTTCTAGAAAACATTTAATATACCGGAACGGAGAATCTGATAACTCATTCTCAATTCAATTCGTATTTAAGGGATTAGGTGAGGTTGGTATGCCAATAGAAAACCTTCTGGAAGAAGGAATATTGGGCTATGATGTTCCATAAATTTTAAGCAAATGAAAAAACAACTAATCGCAATCATCTACAGCCTCATGATATTTAGTTCAGGTGTAGACTCACAAACTAGGGAACTCAGTAGCTCAGGTGAGTTCCTAGATAGTGTTGTTGCATTAGTTAATGATGGAATCGTTTTAAGAAGCGAACTTGAAAATCAGCTAGGTCTTATTATTGCAACTTTGGAACAGCAAGGCGGACAAATGCCTCCTATTGAAACTATAAGAGAAGATGTACTTGAACGACTTATTCTTCAGAGAGTGCAATTACAAAGAGCTGATAGATATGGGATAAGGGTTACTGACGAAATTTTAAATAATGCAATAGCTAATGTTGCGATTAATAATAATGTTAGTTTTGAAGAGTTTCCTAGTGTCCTCGCTCTGGAGGGGATCAATTATAATGATTATAGAAATGAATTAAGACAGCAGTTAATTATTGAGCAACTGAGACAAAGAGAGGTAATCTCAAGAATTGCTGTAACAGAAAGCGAACTAAATAGTTTTTTAGTCTTTCAAAAGGAGCAGGATGCCTTGAATTACGATTACAATTTATCCCATATATTAATAGCAACAAGCTCAAGGGCCGGAAGTAATGAGATTGAAACCAAAGAATCTTTGATCTATGAAATTGAAGATAGAATAACTCAAGGAGAAGACTTCGCTAAATTAGCAAGAGAAAACTCTGGTGGACAACAAGCAGCTTCTGGTGGGGACCTAGGATGGATGAAAGGCAACCAATTACCTGAAGTCTTTATTAAAGCAGCTATTCAGCTTCAACAGGGCGAACTTAGTCAACCATTCCAAACATCCAGCGGCTTTCACCTACTCAGACTCAATCAAATAAAAGGAAATGAACCAATCCTTGAAGAGCAGATTCAGGTAAGACATATATTGATAAAAACTAATGAAGTACTGGATGACTCAGCTGCCGAAGAGAAATTAAAAACAATACGAAAACAAGTCATTGATGAAGGAAATTTTGGTGCTGTGGCTGCAGCAGTTTCAGAGGATGTTGGCTCCGCTCAGGATGGAGGGGATATGGGCTGGGCACCACGAGGTTTCTTTGTTCCTGAATTTGAAGACGTGGCTTATTCTTTGGAAAAGAATGAAATTAGTCAGCCCTTCAGAACAAGATATGGTTGGCATATTATAGAATTTTTAGGTAACAGAGTTTTTGATAATACTGAAGAAATACAAAGACGAAAAGCTATC
>CEVQ01358589.1_pt1 | contig 14937 bp, 16 predicted proteins | sample 356551 | NCBI WGS metagenome assembly CEVQ01 (sample SAMEA2623756, study PRJEB7988) | marine metagenome | biome: marine biome (ENVO:00000447); feature: mesopelagic zone (ENVO:00000213); material: "saline water (ENVO:00002010), including plankton (ENVO:xxxxxxxx)" | depth 250 m | reverse complement strand
GAAATAAACTTTAATAAAATTGGAGTTATCAATGAGCAAAAAACTTAATACCAGAATTGAAAAGGATTCGATGGGATCATTTGAAGTTCCTTCTGATGCGTACTACGGTGCCAACACAATGCGAGCTGTCCTAAATTTTCCTATTAGCTCACTCAAATTCCAAAGAGAATTCATTAAATCTCTTGCGCAAATAAAGAAAGCTGCTGCTCTAACAAATCTAGACCTTGATCTGATTGATAAAACCGTTGCTGAGAAAATATCTGATGCAGCGGAACAAGTAATTAAGGGGAATTATGATGATCAATTTGTAGTGGATATATTTCAGACCGGTTCAGGAACATCCACTAACATGAATATCAATGAGGTGATCTCAAATTTAGCTATTGAAAAAATGAAAGGGGTTATTGGATCGAAAGAGCCGGTACATCCTAATGATCACGTAAATATGGGACAATCTTCGAACGATGTTATTCCAACAGCTATTCACATATCTGCAGTCGATTCTATTACAAATCAACTGCTTCCTGCCATTGAACAATTAGAAAATGCGCTCGAACAAAAATCTCGGGAATTTAAAGATATTGTTAAGACTGGGCGAACTCATCTACAGGATGCCACACCAATAACTTTAGGCCAAGAATTCCAGGGTTTTGCAGGACAAATGAATCGATCCAGGCTACGTATAAAGACTGCTTTAAATGGATTGCGTGAAGTTGCCCTGGGAGGAACAGCCGTTGGTACAGGAGTGAATACTCATAATGAATTTGCTAAGAGAGTCTGTATTTATCTTTCTGACTGGACTGGACAAGAAATTCAGGAAACTGACAATCATTTTCAAAGCCAAAATACCCTAGATGCTGTCGTATATATGAGTGGTGCATTAAAAACATTAGCTGTTAGTGCAATGAAAATCTCTAATGACATTCGTTGGCTCGGTTCAGGTCCCCGAGCCGGTTTTGGAGAAATTGAGTTGCCAGAGGTTCAACCTGGAAGTTCGATTATGCCTGGGAAAGTAAATCCGGTTATCGCTGAATCCACAGCAATGGTAGCTGCTCAAGTAATAGGTAATGATTTAACTGTTTCTATTGCTGGACAATCTGGAAATTTCGAATTAAATGTAATGATGCCGGTAGCTGCTTTTAATTTATTACAGTCTATCGAATTGCTATCAACTGCGCTTGGCAACCTAGCAACGCAATGTGTAAGCGGGATCAAAGCTACTGACAGCGGCCCAAAAATGGTTGAAAAGGGATTAGCTATAGTTACCACTCTAGTACCAATTATCGGGTATGATGCATCTGCTGCAATTGCCAAAAAAGCTCAGAATACTGGTAAAACAATCAGAGAAATTGCTTTGGAGGACACTGATCTAGACCCATCAGACATCGACAAGATTTTAGATCCGTCGAAAATGGTTTAGTCTAAGTTAATACCATCTTTAAGGTTAAAAATATGATCTTTAACAAATTGGATCTCTTGATCTGCAGACTCTAACTGCCCATCTAATTTAGCATAAAGTAAATCATTTAATAGTTCACCAATCTCGGGGCCTTTACTCATACCTAGGGATATCAAATCTTCTCCGCTCAAGTATAGATTGGTATTTATTAATGAATTTAGATAAATTTCTAGTAATGTTTTGATGGACTTGTTAGAAGTAGTCGCAGCACATACACGAATCGCAGTAAGATTATAACCTAATAGGAATTTGTATATAACGCTTCGCTTAAGATTGTCAGCAACTAGAGATTCCTCATTTTGTTTTAGTTGTTCATTCAAAGCACATAAATCATTAATCACATTGTTTTGTTTCGAACTTAAGTTTAGTGTTTGAGACAGATATTCCAACTGAGTTTTATCTGCATTTATTGCGAAAAGTCCAAGCCAAAACTCGACACGGTCCTGGTCTAAACTATCCGAATACAACATATCTCTGAATTCCTTCAAATGATCGCAGCTCAATTCAGTAAAAAACGCAGGCAACAAGCCAAGCTTTACGCATGTGTAAAGAATTAACCCAACTTCTTTTTCTTCGAATATCTTTTCAAGCTCGTGTCTGACCCGATCTCCAGATATATTGGTCACCCAATTTACGGAAGATTCAAATGTTTTCCTTGTGCTTTCTTCTATATCGAATCCTAACCTGCATGAATACCGTATAAGCCTAAACATTCTAGTAGGATCATCGATAAAACTATTTTTATGAAGAACTCTTAACTGTTTATTGATTAGGTCATCATAGCCACAATGCGGATCAATCAGCTGGCCGTATTGCCAACCTTGATTTTTCGGAGAACGTAAAACTATGCACATAGCCGCTATCGAAAAATCCCTTCTATCTAGATCTTGAAATATGTCACCAGAATCTACCTCCGGCAAAGCACCTGGGTTTTTATAAGTCTCAGAACGACATCTAGCCAAATCAATCTCAAGATTATTGCCAAGGCCAACAGGAACAGAAAGTTTATGTGTACCAAAAACAGAACTACTTGTAACCGCGCCATTTAACTTATCTGCTAATGTGGTCGCAAACCCCCTGTCAATGCTGCTGCCAGTCAAATCAATATCGAATTCAGACTCGTTTAAACCCAACATGATATCCCTCACACACCCACCTACTAGATACAAATCTGTATCCATTTGTTGAGATAAATCCACAGCAGCATTCAAAATTTTTAAATGTGCCGTCGGCAACACATTTTTCATTTCAGATGACACGATTTTCATATCAATAAATCAATCCGTTGAAATATGTAAATTTTAATCAATTATAAATAAATGGTTTTCAAGAATGAGAGGCACTAACTTTATCTAGGTAAGATTGTGCACCAGCCAGGAGCCATGGAGTCCAAGAAACACTTAAAAATCTAGCTCCAATATCTATATAGTGTTCAAGGTTAGAATCATCTACCATGGTGCCAGCCACGCGCCCTGCCTTAACGATGTCCTTTATAGCTTTATCTCTAACAGCAACTACTTCTGGATGATTAATCTCTCCAGTATGACCCATACTTTGAGCGAGGTCTCCGGGGGCAACGAAAAAAGCATCTATATGATCTGTCTCTAAAATTTCAGACAGGTTATTTATAGCCTCAACATCTTCGATAATTATAGATATTAACGTTTCTTCGTTCGCTTTTTTTACATAATCTTTAACGCCTATTCCGTGACGACTGGTATACATGCCTCTATGTCCAATAGGTCCGAATTTTGCAGCGTCTACGACAGCTCGTGCCTCTGCTGCGGTATTAACGTGAGGAACACATATTCCCATTGCCCCGGAATCTAATGTTCTATAAATATCACCGGTATTAACCTGGTTGACTCTAACAATAGATGTCTTGCCCCACACGTCACATGCCCTGGTCAAATCCGGTATGTCGGCAAAATCTACAGGTCCATGCTCGGCTTCGAGCCAAATTGCATCAAAATCAAGCTGGGAAAAGATTTCTATTAAATCCCCCGTGATTGGCCCCATAGCAACTGATACAATTTTGCCTTCATTTAATTTTCGTTTTGCTAAGTTTGGTCTCAATTCTGCCAATGCTTTCCTCCTAAAGGTAATATAATCTGGTCATATAAACTAACGACCTGATAAGCGATTATACTCAAGAGATGAAACATACGCATTACAAATCAAATTATTGCAAATTATGTGGTTATAAAACTGCCATGAAAGATATAGATGGAGTACCGAGGCAATATTGTGAAAATTGTGAATTCGTCGACTTTATTGACCCAAAGGTGGTTGTAGTCGCGATTGTAGCTAACGAAAAGGATGAGCTTCTGCTAATAAAACGCAATATAGAACCAGCTCTAGGCCAATGGGCATTCCCTTCTGGATACGTTGATAGTCGCGAAGCTGTAGAAGATGCAGTTGTAAGAGAAACGAAGGAGGAGACAAATCTGGATATTGCAGTTAAGAAACTTATTGGAGTTTACTCGAATACCGGTAATCCAATAATTTTAATCGTATATAGTGCAACTAAGACTGGTGGAAATCTACTTCCTGGACCTGAAAGCCAACAGGTCAGATGGTTCAAATTAGATGACCTACCAAAGCTTCCTTTTCCACATGACAATCAAATTATCGATGATTGGAGCCGTTTACATTAAGAGAGAAGTTCAACTACTTAATTTTTAGAAAAAATAACGATATTGTCTTCCATAAAGTCGACATGCCAATTCATTTTGTTTGCGATCCAGTGCATAGTTTGCGTACTATAAAAACTAACATGGGTTGGATCCCGTCGATAGTACCAATCCTCGAATTTCTTAACGTTATCGGTAAACGAAGTCATTACCCCTAAAAACCCATTTGGTTTAAGCATTTGGTCAAATTGTTCAAAATCTTTTGAAGGGTTATGAAAATGCTCCGCGGTCTCCGTACACACAATGAAATCATATGTTTTATTTAAAACATCTATTTCAGTTGAAAAAAACGGATCATACATTTGGACGACATATCCAGATCGGGACATCATGTGTAAAAGTGCCGGGCCTGGTCCCGCTCCGTAATCCAATCCTGAAGATCCTATGCTTAGTCTCTTTTCCATTGGGTTCCATAATTTTGACAGGAAAGCTTGGTATTCCGGATCATCTATATCGTTATTGTGTGATAAGTATCTATCTTTTTCCACTTCCGGATTGGGAAGTGAATCTTGTTCTACAAAAATGAGTTTACAGCAATTGCATAAAAAAAATATTTTGCCAAAATTTAATTCATCATCTACGTAAAAAATAGATGCATTATCTGTCCTGCATAACCTGCACAATTCCAAGTTATAATCCCCAGTTATTCAATAACCCAATATCTGCGACCTTTAGAACGTTTTAGACGACCAAACCCTGGTTCTGGGAAATGTCCTGCAGCTATTAAAGTATTTTCGTTTTCCAGATTATCAAATACCCTGTTTCTCGTTGACCTCGCGAGATCTGAGTCTACGTCAAAGGCTGGACTCCAGTCAGTATATTCCGCCTGAGCGGGACTGTGTGCAACATCACCAAGTATAAATCCATGGTGGCCATTAGAGGTAATAGATATGGAAATGTGTCCCGGAGTATGCCCCGGTGTAGGTACAGCCTTGATTTCTGAAGTAATATCATACTCACCTTCAATTAAATCTAAAATTCGTTCCTCATTTAGTGGTACTACACTATCAGTAACCCATGGAGCGTCATTAATAACTTCAGGTCCTGTCCAGTAATCCCAATCATGCTTTGGCACAAGATATCTCGCATTAGGAAAAGTAGGTTTTCCATTACTTAAGTTCCATCCGACATGGTCAGGATGGAGGTGTGTATTTATTACTATTTCTATCTGATTGCGATCCACACCTTTTGCATTCATCTCATCTAATAACTTTCCATCTGGACCATTCATTCCCGTATCGACAACTATTAATCTTCCATTCAAAGAAATAACAAATGATCCAAATCTTGGATGTATGACCGTACCATCTAATAAATCTCTATATTCTGACTGCCAGATATCCAAATCGCTAGTCGGGAAAATCTCTGTTGCCTCACCTGATCCCTGCCCATCCGTTAATGAAATTAACTCTATATCGCCTATATTAACTTTGTATTTGGACATATGTTTATACCTCCCCAAACTTAAACCGATTTTATATGATTATATATATATAAGAAGGGAGAGTAGTCAGATTGTCAAAAACTGGTCACGAAATTCGTTTGACTCAACTAAGCTCGTCAGCTGGTTGAGCTGCTAAATTTAGCTCAGAGCGCTTGGTGCAGGTACTGCATCAATTACCCAAATTAAATAATCCATCTTTATTGTCAGGGATTCAATCAAGAGACGACGCAGCTGTATATAAGTTAAGTCAAGATACAGCTATAGTTCAGTCAGTTGATTTTTTTCCTCCTAATGTAGATGATCCTTTTACCTATGGAGAAATAGCAGCAGCTAATGCAGTAAGTGATATTTATGCTATGGGTGCGGAGCCACTTTTTGCTCTCAACATAGTTTCTTTTCCTGACAATTTACCAAATAAAATACTTCAAGATATTATTGATGGCGGATCATCCAAGTCTATAGAAGCTGGAATGTTGATTGTCGGCGGTCACACCATAAAAAATGATATTCCAATATACGGATTATCAGTTACAGGAACAGTGAAACCAGGCAGTGAGATTTCGAATTCTTCATGTAACCCAGATGACGTGTTGGTACTAACAAAGCCACTTGGATCTGGCATACTAACTACAGCTGCAAAATTCGATGACCTTCCAAGTAAGGCACTAAACAAGTGCATAAACATTATGAAAACTTTAAATGATAAAGCAGCTAAAGCGATGAGAGCCTCTAAGGTTAACGCCTGTACGGATATAACCGGGTTTGGGTTGATTGGCCATTTAATGGAAATGACTGAAGGTAGCGGACTAATGGCAAATATACATATGAACAACATACCTACCATGGTTAATGCCTATGAATCTGCATTAGCAGGGCACGCCCCTTCAGGAACTAAGGAAAACTTTAAAGCGGCTGCAAATTCAGTTAAATGGTCATCAGATATTAGTATGGAAAATAAACTTATCCTTTGCGATGCCCAAACATCAGGCGGTCTACTTATTTCAGTTAGTCCAAATAACTTACCCAGTCTTGTTGAAAATTTAAAGCTAAACGGTGTCTCTGACCACGCGGTCATAGGAGAGATAAAGTCACGCCCAGAACCTTCATTACATATCAAAGTGAATTAAAATTAATGGCTAGAATAATGAGATATATTAAATAAAATGACGAATCTTTATCCTTTAATGACCGTACAAGATCAAATTTGGGATGCCATTACAGCTGCAATAGACAAGGCACAGAATACCGGTCATTTACCAGCTTGCAAAATACCACACAAATCCATAGAACATCCCCAGAATCCAACTCATGGCGATTATTCAAGCAATATTGCTCTGCGATTATCAAAACCTATGAAGATCAATCCAATGCAAATTGCCGAACTTATTGAAGAATATCTAGACATAGAAAGTCCGATCGAAGCCGTCTCTGTTGCCAAACCAGGATTCTTGAACTTTAATCTTGACCCGACTTGGGTTAAACGACAAGTTCATGGAATTATAGAAATGGGTGCTGAGTATGGTGACATATCACTTGGCCGAGGAGCAAAAATACAAATAGAGTTTGTCAGTGTAAATCCTACTGGCCCCCTACATATTGGCCATGCAAGGGGAGCTGTTGTCGGCAGCAGCTTGTCAAACATATTAAATGCAGCTAATTTCGAAGTCCAAAATGAATACTATGTTAACGATGCAGGGTCACAAATCGATAACTTTGCCGAAAGTATCTATGCTCAGTATAAAAAAAGCAAAGGGATCGAAGTTAAGCTTTCAGAAGACGGATATAAGGGCAATTATATTGATGACATAGCATCAAACATCGCTTCTTCATCAGAATATAACATCGAAGACATGTCGGAAAAAACAGCATTAAATTGTATTAAAGACTATGGGCTTAATTTAATGCTAACCTCGATAAAACAAGACCTAAAATCCCTGCGAGTACATATGGACGAATGGTTTAGTGAAAAATCATTGTTTGAAAATGGCACGTATGACGAAATTAAAAGTAAATTGGAAAAAAACAATCTACTACAAAAAAGAGATAACGCATTATGGTTTAAATCATCTGATCTTGGAGATGACAAAGATAATGTGATAGAGAAAAGTAATGGAAGTCCCACATATTTTGCTTCTGACATTGCATACCATTACAACAAATTTGCATTAAGAGACTTCGAGTTTGTCGTAGATATTTGGGGAGCAGACCACCAAGGCCATATACCTAGGTTGAAAACAGTTGTTCAATCACTCGGAATAGATCCCAGTCGATTGAGGTTTATTGTGACACAAATGGTTAAGCTAAAACGTGGATCTACTTCTGTGAAAATGTCAAAAAGATCGGGCGAATTAATTACACTTTCTGAATTTATTAACGAAGTCGGTTCAGATGCTTGTCGATTCTTCTTTCTTTCACGATCTGCAGATAGCCAATTAGATTTCGATATAGAATTAGCTCAGAAACAATCTTCGGAAAACCCTGTTTATTATATTCAATATGGTCATGCCAGAATATGTAGCATTCTAAAAAATGCCAAGGAAAATAGCATTCAGTTTGACGATGGTGACGTAAATTTATTAAATGATCCCAATGAATTAAATCTAATAAAAAAAATACTAGGCCTTCCCGAGATAATACGATTAGTATCCATGAGACTTGAACCTCATCATCTGGCCCACTTTGCTTTAGACTTATCGTCCGCTTTCCACCTCTATTATCAAAATTGCAAAGTGATTTCGCCTAATGATCAAGACCTAACAAAAGCACGCCTAAAGTTATGTGAAGCAACTAGGATTACAATAAACAGATGCCTGAATTTGATGGGGATGTCTGCACCAGAAAAGATGTGATTCGAGTCTAATTTACTTCAGTATTTAATTTTTCAGCCAGATATATCTTTGTGTTATTAACATATATATCACGATAACCTTTAATTAAATCTATATCCTTCTGTGTTGTTTCACGCCTTACCCTTGCTGGCAAACCTGAAACTATCGAACCTGATTTTATTTCCATTCTGTCCACAACCATGGCGCCTGAGGCTATAATGCAATCCGACCCAATGGTAACTCCATCATTTACAATGCAACCATTACCTAATAACACCCTGTCTCCAACAATACGTCCATGGCATAGAACCCTGTGTCCTATAACAACATCGTCCCCTATAAGAACGTCACTATCTCCATGTACAACAGAATTATCTTGAATACATGTATTTTTACCGATCACTATTTTCCCGGAATCTCCCCTTATCACTGTGCCAGGCCAAACACTTGATCCCTCTCCTATCTCGACATCACCAGCTACGTATGCAAATTCGCTTACAAATGCCTTAGGATGAATATTCGGTTTCTTTCCATTTACAGTTCGTATCATCTAGAGCCTCCGATGGCCTTTATTGATTTAAAAGGTTTTACTTTGTATTTTAAAAATAAGATAACTCAAGTTTAAACCGATTATAATTGTAACGACAGATCATGATCGAATCCGATTGAGCGGATTACAATAAAAATATGATTAAATTTAAAGTTAAATATATTACCGCATGTTCGGTTGCACTCCTGCTAGGGCTTTTCACACTGGCTAGCTGTACTAAAGATACCGACATTGATACGAGATCAGAACCCAGCCGAGAACCTACTACAGAAACGCAAGAGTTAATTCGGCCCACGATAGAAATAGATAATACTCAAGCTGTTGCCAAAGATGTTTTGTTTGACTACCTTAGAGCACAATCTTTATTGGGTGCAGCGATGTATAAGGAGGCCATTGGTAGCTACAACGTTGTACTTAAAATCCTACCAGAACTATATTTGGCCTATCATGGCCGAGCCCTTGCATACTACAAGGAAGGAATGGTTGAACGCTCCCTTGAAGATTTTAATAGAGCAATAGAAATAAAACCTGATTACGCTTCTGCATTAAGAAATCGTGGAGTTGTTTACGCAAACGAAAGAATGTTTATTGAAGCTTGTGCAGATTTAAATAAAGCCATAGAAATTTATGAAGCCAGATTGGGCTCAGGGGAAGAAATATTTAATCGAGAACAGATTGAAAGTGAACTATTGGAAACAACAAGTCAACTCAGTTCATGTCAATAAAATTTATGAATCACAAGCTCAAAAGGATCAAAAATTAATATGCATGAAGAACTGGAAGATGCAAAAAAAAGCCGGATAAGCGATCGAGACTATAATTCTAAAGTCATACTGCAGATGACAGAAATAATTAGTACAAACCCTAACGACTGTAAAGCGTATGTTATGCGAGGCAATAACTACTTGGACGCCGGCAAGTTAGGTGAAGCCATATCTGATTTAACAAAAGCGATAGAACTGGATCCGACTAACCCTATGGTATTTAATAACAGAGGAGTAGCTTATAGGCGTGCCTCGGATAAAGAAAAAGCGTTAGCAGATTTCGCACAAGCTATAGAAATTACACCTGACTATCGAGAAGCTTATAATAATCGTGGTATGGTACTAGCAGACAATTATGAATATGAGGCAGCGATTACGGAGTTCACAAAAGCCATTGAAATAGATTCTGACTATTGGTACGCATATAATAACAGAGCTATGAGCAAATGGGCCTTAGGAGATCGAAAGGGAGCAGAATCGGACTATAAAGTGGTATCAAAATATATGTCCGGATAAGTTAATACTTTGAATTTTATTAAATAAGGAAAATACAAATGTCAAAAAACCAAAACTCTTCAAAAAACCTTGATTTAAATGAAATATTGTTGACCGGAGAAAATTCGTTTATCAGGCTAAAACAAAAAGATGACGGACCGGTAACTACCAAAGCTACTCATTGGCGCATACTGAAATCCCCGGGTGGCCCTGGTCACGTATTGTTCCTTCAAAGTGACATAACGGACAATGAAGTACGTATATATTCTGACAATTTTGCTATGACCAGATGGATTCAAGGGAAAATAGAATGTGCTTTAAATCCCGAATTTGGTGATCCTGAAACACCTATAATTGACTCTGTATTTTCAAGTTCCGGTGATGGAATTAACTATTGGATAGAAAGCATAGACTCGTTAAATGAAAGTATACAAATGAATTGGCATGGGATTGGCGAGCCATTTTATTTAAGAGTAGGCGCTGGATTTTTAGAAACAGCCCCAAAACTTGGAGTATACAGTTGTATGATTCCTTCAAGCAAAGCTCAAATAACTAACAATGATATTCCTGCATTAGGGTCTCCTTACTCCGAATTATTTGATGGACATCCAACGAGCTCATCATGCCTGGCATGGTCTGAAACTTGGACGGAGATTAAATAGATATTAGGAGTCTTTTAGTTCGAAGAATTCCTGCATCTTGTTTTGGCGATAATCGAATATTTGATTCAATTGATTGCGGACATATAAAAAGTTGCTAATAAATCCTCCTGGCACTTGGTATTCAACTCTGTCTTTTATCAAAATACCATGAGGTGTTTCAGTAAACTCATGCGTATGAACCCACTTTGTGTAAGGCCCTTTGGTTTGTTCATCAACAAATTTATTTGGTGGATCCCATTTTTTTATATCACTTTGCCATTTAACAGGAATACCGTGTAATTTTAGCTTGTAGTTTATCTGTGTCCCTGTCTTCATCTTTATTGGCAAAACTGTAAGTATATTGAAGTTTAACCACGGTGGTGTCAGGACTTCCAGATTAGATGCGTCAGAAAAAAAACTGAACACTACATCAATCGGTTGATCAATGACTGTCTGTCTCTCTAAAACAAATGTCTGATAAAAGCTAAGTAAACTTAAAATTCTTTTTATTAACAAGATCCTCACAACGATCCATATTAAATATTGGTTATAAGTTTAATTTTACAGAATTAAAAAAAGATCTGCTCGACTACTGGCGTTACTGTAAAATCAGCTGTCTTCTTGCATTGTCCTATTGTTTTTTCTACATCCGAATAGTCTTCAGCTTCCAATAAAATAAAGAATATATGTTCAGAAGGATTAACTTTGAAAAACTTTATATCCACTTTGTTTTCCTCAGCATTTGCTTTAACTTGCTTCCATAAAGACATTATGGATTCATCTTCATTCGGAGGGCCAAAGCAATTTCCGGCTGAATGAGTGACTGTAATGTGATAGGTTGCCAATTTAATACCCCTGATTACTAATGGTAAAAGTTATCATTATTTCGTACTCGGCTCGAATACTACAATCGTAGCAGTAGTTTCTCCAGACGAGTCAGTCCCCACGCCCAACAAACCGAGCCATACACGAGCGAAACTTTTAACACCTGGACCATTTTCACCAGGCAGAATCGATAGTTCCATATCGCCCATGTCCCATCCACCATTACGCAAATTGACACGGACAATAATCCCTTCTTCATCTGAATTAGCAATCAATTCTCTGAATCTAACTAAAGTTCCAGTCGCATCTACTGAAGGGCTTCCAAGACCTTGACCAATTCTTATGGTAGCTGGAGTGCTAAGAGGTACAACCACTACATCGTCTCCGGCCTCTGCTACCACTGGATCCGCAAACACCAAATCTGATTCAGAAAGTCCAGAATCCTCTAGTTCAGAGAATCTCGCGGAATGTTTCCCTTTAACGCTACCAAATTCATTCAAGTCATCCTCTGCAACAACTCCACTCTCGGGACTTGGTAATGTCAATAATGGGGATTCATCTCCTTTTATACCTACAGCACATGCTTTTGATGTATCAAATCCAGAACCATTAAATTGTTCAATCGTAATATGCACATATTTATCTGACTGGCCGCCGTTAAGAATGACCGTGCCATCATCAAGTTCCATGGCTACATGCCGATATCTAGTCTCTATCATCGGTCCGGTTGAATACCATGTATCAGTATCAGGGTCGTAAACCTCGGCCCGAGGTAATAAACCTCCCGTTACCAACACCCTGCCATCTGATAAAAGGGTAGCTTCATGTTCTGTTCGAGCATCTCCCATTGACGCAGCTGGCTCAAATTTACCAGTAGCTGGATCCCAAATCTCGGCTGATGCACGAGTGGACGTATCCACGTCATTAACAGCTTCCCCTACTCCCCCAACCACAAGAACTCTTCCATCATCCAGCAAAGTTGCTGTATGCTGCACGCGCGCCAATCTCATTGATCCAGTATATTCCCAAGTCTCTGTCTCAGGATCCCATACTTCAGCACTAGAGTAATAAGGTCCTTCCCTATGTTTGCCTCCTCCAATAACAATCACACGGCCATCTTTAAGTGCTGTAGCAGTATGTATGGATCTTTTATGGTTCATATCGCCTGAAAGTTCCCATTCGTTCGTACTAGGGTCAAATATCTCTGTGGTCGCATTATCGCCTAAACGGTCGTTTTTACCTCCGGTGTACAAGATCCTGCCATCGCTTAATTTAACCGCAGCTCCTCGTTCTCGAGAGTCATTTAATTTTCCCGCCTTAGTCCAAGTGCCACTTTCGTCCCATACCTCACTTCCTTTAGTAGCTTCCATTTGAATATCTTGACCTCCAGCAACCAAAACCCTCCCATCATCTAAAGTGAACATTGCGAAGTCTTGCCTCTCTGTAATCATGTCTCCAGATTCGGTCCATTCGCCTGTCGCAGGATCAAAAAGTTCTGTGTGAGGGAACACTCTTGGCCCACGTGCACCACCCTTACCCCGACCACCTGCTAATAAAACTTTACCACCATTCAAAGTTACCCAATCGTGTCTCTGTCGTTCATTAAACATCTTTCCTTCTAAAAGCGTGAATGTTCCATAAGGCTCACAATCGACAGCAGTTAACTCACTTGGAGTAGGCACCGCAAATTCACTGCCCGTCTCATTAACTGTGCCTTCATTAGTTTCTGAACTGGAACAACTTATAAGAAAGATTAGGAAAAACGTTAAGACCGTTACAGTTGTTCTAATTATCATGTTAGCTCCAGGTCAAGATACTTTTATTCAAGTCATGGCAAATTGATTCATTTAAGATATGAATTCAGCAAATCCTATAACTAGGATTTCTTTATTGCAACACCAACCAAATTGGGAAGTGAAACCGGAGTTCCGAATCTTATAGTGAACTTCCTAGAGTCTACTTTAGCAAAACCAGCTTTATTAATAATTTTCTCCGTATCCCTATTCAAATTACAACCAGTGGTTATAAATTTCCATAAAGGATTTAACAAGTCTTGAAACTTACTGCCAATGTAACTATGTGAAGACACATGCTCATAAAAATAAAACCTGCCTCCAGGTTTTAAAACCCGAGTTATTTCGGAAATAACGCTTTCTACGTCATCAACCATACACAAAACCAAGGTCACCACAACGGTGTCGAAAACCTCATTTTTGAAGGGTATATTCTCTCCATATCCCTGAAAAATAGTAACGTCTTTTTTATATTTTAATGTCCTATCACAAATTTTTTTAAACATAAAAGGGTTTGGTTCCAAAGCAGTAATATTCACCGAATCGGGATAATACTTAAGGTTTGAACCTGTTCCAAAACCAATCTCTAATACACGGCCACTGGCTTGGCCTGCGGTAGATCGACGATAAGAAGATATGCGCCACTCAACTAACGTATTAAGTAAGTCATAGGAATTGGCGAATAGTTTTTGAGATATTGTCACAAAATACCATGATATTCCTAATTATTATTTGTATCAATTACACTGTATAAATTGATAAGTTAATTTAATACAATAATAGATATGAACTCTGAAAATAAAATTTATGATGTAGTTATCGGCGGGCAAGGAGCTGCTGCTTTTGCAGCAGGGATGTATGCTGCCCGATATCAAATGTCAGCTATAGTTGTGGGAACAACATTTGGGGGCGAAACTGCCACAGGTGGATTAATAGAAAATTACCCTGGATACCCAGATATTGATGGCTTTGAACTGATGATGAAATTCAAAGAACACGCAGAAAAGTATGATGTGCCTGTAATCGACGATAAGTTGGTTATATCCAACGCAAATGGTAACTCGAGGAAAGAATCAGATATCTTTGAAATTGCTGGAGAATCAGATCAAATCTATAGGGGCCGATCTGTGATACTTGCAATTGGACGGGAACGACGTTCACTATGGCTTGATCACGAAGAGGATTGGACAGGAAGAGGAGTTTCATACTGTTCTACATGTGACGCTCCTATGCATAAAGGCAACACAGTAGCGGTAGTAGGTGGTGGTGACTCAGCTGTTAAAGGTTCAGTATTAATCAGTAAATACGCAGATAAAGTATATTTAATCTACCGTAAATCCGAATTAACACGACCAGAAGCGGCGAATCTTCGCCAGTTAGATTCTGCAACAAATGTTGAACGTATTTTCAATACGAATGTCGTGGAGCTACTTGGAGACGATCAA
>CEVQ01014536.1_pt1 | contig 14959 bp, 15 predicted proteins | sample 356551 | NCBI WGS metagenome assembly CEVQ01 (sample SAMEA2623756, study PRJEB7988) | marine metagenome | biome: marine biome (ENVO:00000447); feature: mesopelagic zone (ENVO:00000213); material: "saline water (ENVO:00002010), including plankton (ENVO:xxxxxxxx)" | depth 250 m | reverse complement strand
GGGGGTCGCGCGACCCAGGTTCAAATCCTGGCAGGCCCACCATTTTCTTGCAAGCGATAGTCATTTTTTGCCCTCTTTAAGTCCCAAAAAGGGCACCTTTTAGGGGTCTGCCGCACTTCGCAGAACATGATTCCGGAGGGCATGGATGAGTGGGCGAACACCGACCGCATCCAGGAGCTGGCAGGGCTCCTCGCACACCATTCTAATCTCTATTACAACGAGGCTTCTCCCGAGATAACTGACGCTGAGTATGACGCTCTATTTGACCAATTGAAGCGTCTTGCACCCGATCATCCTCAACTTTCTAAAGTCGGTTTTGATCCATCTCCTGGTTCTGAGAAAGTAGACCATTTATTCCCAATGAGAAGTCTCGACAAGGCGACAGAGGAGGAGGAAGTCGCGCATTTTGTCGCTGAGACTACAGCCCACGGTCGCCGTTTCGTTTGTCAGCCAAAATTGGACGGCTCCGCACTATCACTAGAATATCGCCGAGGTCGTTTGGTTCGTGCCGCCACACGCGGTAATGGCGAGCGAGGAGAAGATGTCACTGCTAATGCTCGCAGAATACCAAACATACCCGAGACCCTAGATTGGGATGGCGATGCACACGTCCGAGGAGAAGTGGTAATGCCATTGGATGTATTCAGGTCGAAATATTCTGAAATTGCTCCTAACCCACGAAACCTAGCGGCTGGAAGCCTACGTCAGAAAACCGCTGATGCAGGCAAGGGCGATGCGGCAGATTTGACCTTCTATGCCTACAGTGTGATGTTCCCTGGGCCTGAACATCGACATCCAGACAGCCCAGAACCACCAGCCTTCACAAACGACTCAGAGGCAATCGATTGGCTCGAATCCAATTCGATTGCTGCGGCTGGGAACGAAGTTGTCGAAGGTGAGGATGACGAGACTGTTACACAGGCAATCCTAGCAGTTACCGAGCGCTTGACAAAGGGTCGTGATAGTGCACAATGGGAGATAGACGGAGTAGTCATCAAACTCGATGATTTAGCAAAGCGAGAACTTCTCGGCCAGACCGCTCATCACCCTCGTTGGGCTTTGGCTTGGAAATTCCCTCCGGAAGAAGCCTCGACTGTGCTGATGGGTGTGGATTGGCAGACTGGTAGAACCGGAACGGTAACTCCTGTGGCTAGAGTAGCACCGGTGACGGTCTCAGGGGTTACTGTTGAGAACACTACTCTGCACAATACAGGGGAGATTGAGAGACTAGGTATCAGAATTGGCGATAGAGTCAGGATCGTTCGCCGAGGCGATGTTATTCCGAAGATTATCGAGGTACTTGGAGAGGCCAACACTTCCGACTTACAGAACAGAGTTCATGCCGATGGCACTCTGTTCAACGATTTTTTACCCAAGCGTGAAGCGGTTGTAATCCCTGAGCAATGCCCTAGGTGTGAAACCCAGCTACAACAAGATGGAGCATTCATTCGCTGCTTCAATCTCAATTGCCCTTCTCGCCTCGAACGGGCAATACTGTACTGGTGTCGATTCCTTGAGATGGATGGTATTGGCGAGAAGTTGGCTGAACAATTGTGTGATGAGGGGCTTGTCAATGGTCTGCCCGACCTTTACTCCTTGACTCATTCCGACATCGTCGGACTAGAAAGAATGGGTGAGAAATCTGCTACAAACATAATTTCACAATTGGAATCAACTAGGTCACTCAGCCTCTCAGCCTTTCTCTCAGCCCTAGGATTGCCGGGGATTGGGCCAGAGTTAGCGACTGGATTCGCTAAAGAGTTAGGAGATTCTGAGACGATGTTCAATTTGCTTGAAGATCATGATGCCGCCATTCCTCGATTGGTTTCCTTGGAAGGAGTCGGAGAAACTGTTGCTCGCTCCTTCCTAGAAGGCCTAGCAGAGCGAAGGGAAATGGTAGAAGGATTAGCGGCGGCGATAGAAATCACCGCCGAGGAAGCCAAACAGAAATCAGATGGGTCTCTGACTGGACTGACATTCTGCATTACAGGAAGTTTGAGCAGACCACGAAAGGAGATTGCTTTGATGATTAAGGCGGCCGGCGGAAAGGTCGTTTCCTCGATATCAGGAAAGTTGGATTTTCTAGTCGCCGGCGAGTCTGTAGGTTCTAAGTTGGACAAGGCAAACAGGCTTGCAATCACCGTATTGAATGAGTCTGAGTTAGAATCACTCATATCTAGTGAAGATGATGCTTCAATGCCCAATGACTCAGGTGAAATCATTGGTGATTCTGGTCCACAACAGATGTCTCTAGGCGATTACTGAGGTGCAATCAGCCGTACATTCCTGAACTTTCGGATCCGGTTTTGTCCATTTTCATTTGGTTCAATTGAGTTGCCATCATCTCTCGGATTTTATCTTCAATTCGCTTGGCTTCTTCTAGAAGTGGGTCTGAGTCCAACTTGATTGCAGGAAGCAGACCATCGAGTCTTTCGATAATTCTAGCTGCGGCTCGAGCATCCGGAATTGCACCATTTGCTAAATCCCCACCAGATTCTGCAAGAATGGCCATTGCGTCAATCCTTCTTCTTCGACATTCACCGAGCATAACCCCACTCATTCCTCCAACAACCCCGTGTTTGAGCTTTGGAACTCCTAGTTGTTCGAGGGTTGCCTGTGCTGAATCTGTAGACCCTATACCTAACATTGACTCATCTGAATCATCATCATCAAAGATAGAATGTGCTTGGTCGGGGCCATGTGAGAAGGAATCGATCATCATCATCTGCGCCGCTCCGCTCGCCTCTACCCAGTCTAGTATGGAATCCGCAAGTGCAAGAGTCAAATCTGGACTAACTTGGATTTCAGAGGCGATTAGTACAACCTTGTCACACCTATCCATGTGACAGATTGGCTCGCCAGCATAGAATCTCAATGGTGGCAGGGGTTTTCCTTCCTGTACTAGACAAACTGGAGGAAGACCAGAGCCTCTGGCTCCTCCAACAAAACCGAGTCCAAGCCTGTCGACTAGGTAGTGTGCAACAATACTGCTAACGAAGCCAGCCGAGGGAAAACAGGTCACAACCAAGGCGTCCTCGGCATTCAATCCATCATCGACCGCGACTACGGGTGCTCCGCTCATTGAACCGTTACCGACCGAGATACTGTTAATCATTGGCCTCTCCAGATATAGCGTGTCGGACGTCGACGAAGGCGAATCTCCAAGCGAGGAGAGCGGCTCAACACCAAAATCCGAAGACGGTTTCCGTGCTCACCAACTCTCTCCATCTTCGTGGAATAGATACGAAGAGTGTCCTCGAAAATACTGGCTTTCTCGTCAAGGCCTACCTCGAAAGGCTAGCATGCCTGCGGCTTTGGGTAATGCTGTCCACAATTCGGTTGAAGATCTCTGCAATCTCGATTTGTCCGGCCGTGAAGATGGTGAATCCGACTGGCTTCCAGCAACTGCCAAGGCGGTACTAGATCGCCACTGGAAAATCGAGAAAGACAACTTCCTCGAAACCCCTCGGCATCCACGCTGGAAGGGCGAACAAATCACCAAGGCTCACGATGGACTCATCGGAGCCTTGAACATCCTATTCAGTAAATCTAATGTTGAAATTCAGAACTTATCAGAAGTGACCATTGCAACTTGGAAAGAGGTTCAGTCAATCGTTTTAGCAAATGAAGGAACTCTGGTTTCGGAATGCGGTCGGCTGATGGGAAGACTCGACCTATTGGTTGCCGACATAGATGAAAATGGCGAATCACGCGGTTGGATAGTCGCCGACTTGAAGACAGGAAAACCACCCTCACCAACTCTGAATGAGAAGGTCAGTCGCCAATTGAGATTCTATCGAGATTTGTTGAAACAGAATAATCCTGACCATCCGACTGTAGTCGCCGAGGGTTGGTATTCAGCAAATCAGACAGTCCATCAAGCAGACGGCCCAGATGTATTGGATTCAGCAATAGAGGCGTGGGAAGGGATGCGCCCCTCAACCACTCCTCTTCCCGCGACCCCAGGAGAACAACAGTGTGGGTGGTGTGAGTGGAAAGCTTGGTGCCCAATTTGGTGGGCCGCTCGCCGCGATGGAACTCTCTCACCCGGCCATATGTTCCGCGACGAGGTGGTTCAGGTGGTACGCTTTGACCGAGAGGCAGGAGCAGCCCTTTTCCAGCGTATGCCACCGATTGGTGATGAGGGAGAATTAGCCCCATCGGACCACAAATTCGGTGCTGTTCTACGTGATCAATCCCTAGTACAGATGTCAGAATTACTTGATTCCGGACATAATGGAGCAATCTTCCTCGGTAGCGCTAGAATGGATGGCCGCATTGCTCATCTTGGAGATTGGTGCGAGGTATTACCTTGGAATCCAATCAACGAAGGCCACGCGCACGATCATTCCCGCTGGTTACGAACCAATTCTGATACGATTTTCGAAGGGATTGGCGAGGACGGTGACGACAACCAGTCCAAGTAGCGCTTGTCAATCCGTTCTAATTCCATCAATGTCCTACCTCTGTGTTTTCCAAACGCAATTACGACACCTTGGTCGGAATGGCGCAGTCTTCCATTCGTACCTTCGACAGGTTCCAAGTCCGCCATACCTGGACCCAATCGATCGCTAGTGTCTCGATTACCAGAGAGCATGTCCTGCAGTTCATCGAGGCCTCCTCTGAATTCCTTTGGATGACTCTGCATCATCGACCAAAGTAACAGCAGAGTTGCTCCTGCATCTGCGTCGGCACGATGAGCGCGCGAGATATTGATGTCGTAACGCGCGCAAAGAGGTTCCAAGGCGTGCCGACCAGGAATCCTTAGTTTTCTAGCTAAGGTTAGGGTGTCGATAATTGCCCGAGGTACAGGAACTTCGTATCCCGCTCTCATACACTCCAACTCGAGGAATCGCCAGTCAAATCTTGAAACATTATGTCCGACAATTACCGCACCAGAAATCAATCTACTCAACTCTGGCAGATGTTCCGAGAATTCACTTTCTCCTTTGACATCCTCATCGGTTATTCCATGCACTCTAGACGATTCGGGAGGAATAGAACGTCGAGGATTTACCAGCGCCGTTTGGTTGATGTGAGATCCATCCTCGTCGCTACCTATCAATGCATATTGCACAATCCGGTCGCTTCGATAGTCCAAACCAGTAGTCTCTAGGTCGAAGCCGAGAACTCTGAATCCGGTTAGCATCCCCTCGACCATGACTGCACGGGTAAGAGACCCTCCTTGAACTTCATCGGCGAGATAATTGAACCCGTCATACCTATTTGCGTCTCTTTACACGATTTGTATGATGAGGTTGCAAGCCGGTCGAGCCGTCTCATTATCGATTCTGCTCTTCCTAACCACTCTAGGAGGGTGCACCGGTTTGGCATCTACGACTCCAATTGCAGAGATTACCGCAGATCGAACCGCGATAAATGTCGGAGAAACGGTCAATTTTGATGCTAGAGATTCGAGTGCACCATCACCGACGATAATTGACGAATACGTTTGGGACTTTGGTGATGGTGAGGAAAGGACCACGACCACAGGCATCGCTTTCCATACCTTCACCCAATCTGGAAACCACGATGTCGAAGTTGAAGTCTTCAACGACCGAGGAGAAAGCGATAGAGCTTCGATTACTATCTTCGTCAATTCACCACCCACCATCGTCATCGACAAACCAGGCTACGTTCGAACTAACCAATCTGCAGTTATCGACGCCTCAGCATCCTACGATTCAGAAGGAGGGAATGTCGAATTCATCTGGGATCTCGACCTTGGATTCGACAGGAATGGAGACGGCGACCCAGCAAATGATGCCGATTCTACCTCCTCCTCTGTTGAAGTCATGTATGCAGATTCAGGTAACCAAACAGGTTCCTTAACCGTTGTCGACGATAACGGGGCCACAACCACAGAAATCTGGAGTTTGATGGTGGTAAAGCGAATGTTCAACGTGGTTTGGGAAGAACAACACATAACCTACGAATGGTCTGGTTATACCGAACAGGGCGAGAGTACTACACACGAGCATATTCCTAGAGATGGTGCCCGCATAATGCAGGTGAATGCGACATTGGTTCTCGACCGAGACTTACTTCCGATTCAATGGCCGGAAGACAACTTTACACTCAGACTCAACATACCTATGACTGGCTGGACGACAAGTGCTCAGACATCTCAAGATAATGTCACACTCAATGCAACTGCCAACATAGACAGGGGAGACATGAATCCATGGCCTGAAAGCGGATATACGGTCAGCGCAGACACCTCGGAAAGTCTCGTCCAATCACTTCTCAACGAGGCGGGAGCTAGGTTCGGTCAAGGTGAGTGGATTTGGGTAATTACAGCTGATGAATGCGATCCGGATATTCTAATCGACGAAGTAGATCCAGACACCGGAAATGATTGGTCATTGACGATAGATTACATCGTCCTAATTCCAAGGGTCAGTGAAGTCTCAGTCTAATCACTCATAGTCGGTGGATAAGGCCTTTCAACTCAGAGCCGGTGGAAGACTTCGATGGTACGTTCGATTGAAGTCAAGAAAGCCTCGGTCCGAGCCCGTCTAATCGTCGATGTCGACGTCTTCATGAACGATCCAGACGACTTTGATTTCTCTCCTCGAGCGAGCATGGATGGTAACAGTTTGAGCATCACAAATGCAGGCGCTGATGCTGGCGGAAGCATCGACCTAGACGACGAGCAAATGAACGCCGCAGAACGCGACCGAATGGTCGAATTAAGGGTAAAATTCTCCGTAGACGGGATGCATGGAATTTTGACTCACAAGACCAAGAACACGAGGATTGCACCCAATGCGAAGAAACTCGCAGAGCCTCGCTGGAAGACCGTACTCCCCCTTTCGATGTGATTTTAATCACCGTCGGGGTTATACAGAAGTTGCTGGTCGAAAACTCGCTGGACCCATAGTGTAGCCTGGATATCACTGGGGCTTGCGGAGCCTCAAACCCGTGTTCGAATCGCGGTGGGTCCGCCATTTTTCCGAAATGTGGGAACTTTCCACAATACAATACTACATAACGGAAATTATTCACGTTCTGTATATGCGAAGTCTAGCAATTGCTCTCGTCCTTCTATTGCTAACTTGCAGTTTTGCAGGTTGCACCTATGAGCAGTCGCGGGGCGAGTTGTGGGTTTGTGAGCAGGAAAGAGGTGGGACTTGGGATGACGATACCGGAGAATGCTCCTTCGAGGAAGAACGCCCAGAAGAAATCCGAGAAGAGACCGATGAGCCCATGACCATTACATCAGAGGACTGTGAGGAAAGAGGTGGAACTTGGATTGAGGGAACCGGAGAATGTTCCTTTGAGGAAGAACGTCCAGAAGAAGAAACAGGACCGGTTTATATCCCTCCATGCAATGTAATAGCATCAGAGGGTCTGAACCCGACAGCCAACCCATCTGATTGGCCAGAGATGCAAAGTGGACAATGGCTCGCAGTCGACGGTTTGACAGATGTTTCATACGCCTCCATAGAATTAGACAGCGAGTCTGAAGTTGTTGTAGATGACCGCCTTGATTACGAGTGTGGATACACATATTCTGTGAAAGTTCCAGCGGGATATAATGCCAGTAACGAATATCCTTTATTCCTATATCTTCACGGACAATTACTAGATTCTGTATTTTTCAACAACATGATGACAAACAATTTCTATGTTCCTGAGGATGACAAATACATCATCGTACGACCATCAAAATTGGAGTCTGACTGGGATGCAAAGAAGGCATTAGACGTGCTTGAAGACGTCAAGGCAAATCTGAATGTCGACGATGATAGGGTCTACCTAACCGGTTTGAGCATGGGTGGTCGAGGAACTTTCATTGTCGCCGCAGCACTTCCTGATTATTTTGCAGCGATAATGCCACTGACTCCTCATCATGAGCCGTACTCTTACCTCCCATTGGCGGAAGACATAGCACACTTGCCTGTTTGGATGAGTCACGGTACAAATGACAGCACATCCTCCTACGATATGGCAGCACAGATGGCAGAGAACCTAACCAATCTCGGTGCGGAAATAGAATTCCAAACAGTAGTTGGTGGAGAGCATGGAGGTTGGTTCACAATTTACTCGGACCCAGAAGTAATGGAATGGATGCTTTCTCACACTAGAGGCCAATAATCACAATCCGGCATCTTCATTTCATGACCGTCAATGGCTAACCATGGCTTTCACTTCCAGCAGGCGAATCGACTTCCCGATGGTCGATATGGCCAAGATTGTCTATTATCCTCAATTTTGGGACTTGGCTCACAGATTCTATGAAGAATCTTGGGAATTTTCCTGTGGAATGCATTACAACGAGATACTAAGCAAGCACAAGATAGGATTCCCCCTTGTTCATTCCGAAGCGAATTTCCGTCACCCGCTGGCCTACGGAGACACTGTAGATTGCACGATTACTGTACCCCGAATAGGTGAGTCATCAATTACTTGGAGAATCGAGTTCAGAAACCAAGACGGCACTCTTTGTTGGACCGCTGATCAGGTAACTGTTTGTGTAGAAATGAGCGATATCAAGAGCAAGGTCTCGGTTCCAGATTGGATGCGTGAAGGCCTTTCCAAGATGACTCCTAACTAATTCCAGTCAGGGTTTCGGCCACTTTTTTTCTAGAGCATTACGCAGACCTTCATCCATAGTGGCATCCCACCAATTTGCATCTCTCCAAATCGCATAGCGCCCACGAATACCACGTAGGTCTGCCCCATCGAGCCGACACCGTTGGAAGTTTGACAGGTTCATTCGCGCTTTGACAAAACTCGCGCCCCGCATATCCGCATCATCGAATGCAGCTTTCATCAGATTAGCACGCTTGAAGGAAGCCTTTCGAAGATCCGCGCCAGACAAGTCTGCTCCTTCTAGGTCCGCCCCGTCGAATACCGCTCTTCGAAGGTTAGCACCAGAAAGGTCGATTTTCCGTAAGTCAGCTTCTACGTGAGAAGTGAAAGACCAATCCTTCGGCCCTTCTGCTTCCTCATCCGCATTTTCGTCGCTCACGACGATAGCCTCTCTAGGTAATCTCTGCCTGCGTCTGTAAGAATCACGAATCTGTTCTTATCTGTGCCAGAAGGGAAGGTAAGTAATGCTGGTCTCCCCCTTGAAGATGAATCATCCAGCATTCTATTGATGTAAAGTGAAACGTTCCACTTCTCCAGTTCTTCGTCAGTCCAGCGACCTGAATCAGTTATCAGTTTCTTGACTTCGCGAGGCGGTGTGTTGTCTTCTTTCTCAACCGAGCGAAGATAATGAATTGCTGCAAGAATGACATCTCCTGTCCTGTAAACATTGCAATTGTCAATCAGTCTACGGAAAGCTGAACCGCGCTCTGGGATTCCAGTCTTGCTGAGGGATTGTCGAGCCGCTTCGATTGCATCTTGTCTTGCCGTTCTAATTTTTGATAAGGCAGACGCCCAAGTATCCTGTTCTTTGAGTTTCAGCCAAGAATCGTTTACTTCTCGGGCCGAACCAGTCAAATCTACCTCAGTTGAACCGACCTTAATCCAGATTCTTCCAATGTTGCCGTTATCTCCCTCTGACATGCTACCAAGTCGTCGATTAGTTGCTAATTGATAAAATCAACCTCCAAATAATATCAATTTCACTTGTGGGTTTAGATTAACTCGAACCTATCTCTTGCAACCGTTTGATTCAAAACTCATTGACTTCGGCCAATGTTCGATGGCCTCACACGACAACTCGGGTTATCCGTTGGTTCTGCATTCATCTGCAGACCCTACAACCCTTGGTGGTACGGCAATTTGCGGCTTCTCCACCGTTGGTTCAGTCGGAGTAATCGCAATGTCTCACATCATTCAGACTCTCGAGCTTGACCCGATGGGAACCGTTCTTCATCCAGAGTTTCCAGCTATTGCCCTAATCCATGAATCGGTTCCCAAACACCCAGTCCGAGTCTATCAGGGCGATGGACTTGGCATATTCATCGCGGAAATTCAATTTCCACCTCAGAACGATGTCCACTTTGGTGAGACCGTCCTAGAGTGGTTCACCAAAGGCGGTTTTGATAGATTGATTGTAATCGACGGAGTTGTCAGCAATGACTTGGGTATCAAGGAGGAGAGCGACCTCTGGGGCGTGTCTTCTACCACAATCGGTCGAGATGCACTGGATAACTCAGGCATCCAGCGAATCCAACAAGGTATTGTCTCTGGAATCTCTGGCTACCTGATTGCAGAAGGCGAACGCAGAGGGCTCGATGTAACTGCACTTCTCGCCGAATGCAATCCAATGTACCCCGATGCGCGAGCGGCTCTACTCGCAATAGAGGGGATATGCGATCTCCTAGACATGGAAATTCCAGTCAAAGGACTGCTTGAGGATGCCCGTGCAATAGAAGAGAGGGTCCGTGAAGCATTTGAGCGGGCGCAGGCAAATGCTCTACCCGCACCTGAAGACCAAGACGATGACGACGAAGTCAGAATGGTCTACTGATTGAATCAAAATCAGTAGAATGGATTGGTTCCAGCAGCGTGATCTGTTGAATCGATGACCTCGATAATCTCAGGAATCTTCTCTTTAATCATCACCTCAACACCCTGCTTGAGAGTTACATCGGCCATACCGCAACCTTGGCATCCTCCTCCAAAGGCGATTATGGCCTTGTTATCGTCAACTCCTACAAGTTCGACAACGCCTCCGTGGCTGGCAACGGCAGGATTGACTTCGTTGTTGATGATGTCAGCGACCTTCTGGGATAATTCGTCAACCCAAAGTGGATTTGGATTATCGAAAGAGAACCCACCACCCATTAGAGTCTCCTTGAAGTCAAGAGTAGAACCGTCAAGATACTGCGCGCTCCGAGCTGCAATTCGAACTGTAATCCCGTCGACTTCGTTGATGTAATCGTCTTGTGCGCCTCCGTCAGCGCCAACGAATTGTAAATCATACTGGAATCCTTTGAGGCCGCGGCCAACGATTTCTACACGGAGGGACAACTGTTCCTGCTCGGACTGCTCAGCAAATGAGTCGAGCATCTCTCGCGCTTTCGGGGTGATGGATAGCATGTCCTTCGACCCTTTCAGACACCCATCCGTCTTCAACCTGCGGGCGGGGCGTCTCTAAACGGGCTGAAACTGAAGCGGATTTCCACGACCAAAGTCTCCTCTCCTCATCAGCAAGCCTTTGACTCATTACGCATGAGGGTAAGTCATGGTGCAGGAGGAGGTTACCGACCGACTAGGGCGGCAACTTCGAGACCTGCGTATATCGGTAACCGACAGATGCAACTTTCGTTGTCCATATTGTATGCCGCGAGAGCGATTTGGAGAAGACCATACCTTCCTTCCCAGACGAGCTTTTCTGTCGTTTGAAGAAATCGAGAAAGTGGTCAGAGCCTGCCTCCCTCTCGGATTAGATAAGGTGAGGCTGACTGGTGGCGAACCTTTGCTCAGACCAGGCCTTGCAGAGTTAGTATCGCGTCTCTCAGACCTCGGAGTAGATCTTGCCCTAACCACAAATGGCTCACTTCTTCGCCGTCATGCAGATGCCCTATCATCGGCGGGGCTGAAGAGAGTGACCATCAGTCTCGATGCTATTGACGAAGAAGTACATCAGAAGATGAGCGACTCTTCGGTTACTGTGGCTGAGATTCTCGATGGAATAGACGCCGCGATAGAAGTAGGCCTTTCTCCAATCAAGGTGAATTGTGTTATCAAAAGAGGAGTGAATGAGGAGCAAGCGGCCAAACTCGTTCGACACTTCCGAGGCACAGGAGTGATTGTTCGTTTTATCGAATTCATGGACGTTGGCCGTACCAACGGGTGGACGTTAAGTGAAGTAATTCCGAGTGCGGCCCTCCTAAACTATCTTCAGAAAGAATTCGATTTGCTCCCGCTTGAGTCAGAAAGGTCCTCAGATGTCGCGGTCCGCTGGGGGCACTCAGATGATTCAGGAGAAATTGGTTTGATTTCATCCGTAAGCGAACCATTCTGTGGAGATTGTGTTAGGGCGAGAATTTCTGCTGATGGCCGCCTATTCACCTGCCTCTTCGCTTCAGGTGGCCACGATCTAAGGGCATTAATTCACGATGCTAACGGTGGCGACCTTACTGCAGCGATTGCCGCGATTTGGCAACGCCGCTCAGACCGGTACTCAGAGTTGCGATCAGAGGAAACTTCGGCTCTCCCAAGAATAGAAATGTCATACATCGGTGGCTGAAATCTTCTTCATTGAATCAGTAATTTCAGACCACGGTGCATCAGTTCTAAATGAAGGCTCGGCATAGTGTGAAACCGCTGCATTGTATCCTTTTTCTCTCAATAGTTCGACCATTCTTCTGGGGCTGGGTGGTGAACCCTTTTCCTGCCAACTTGCTAATTCATCTACAGCGATTAGGTGATGTGCAGAAATTGCTGTTGATTCCCCAGCGATATGGCGAATTGCTCTCACAACCCTTCGTCTCTCAGCCTCGAAATCCTTCTCAGACCATTCTGCCAAATCCCCTTCTTCATAGGTTGGAGCACACATCTGCAAAACTCGTTCTTCTGTCATCGAAGCCATAGTTTCCACATCACCCATTGGCCCAATCCACATCGGTCCAGAAATTCTCAAATCTTCACGAGCTACTGGGTGCGATAATGGTAGGAAACAACGAATCGGCAACTCATCTGCATCGCTTGCTGGTAAGAGTCCTGCAGCAATCGCTGCCTCTACTTCGGCTTGATTCGGTGAGTAAACCCTCCAGCCTAGTGATGCCTCGACATCATTCGCACCTTCCATCACCTTGCGTACACGAACCGATACTCGCAGATGGTGCGAATCCCAGATAGAAAGCAATGGTTCGACGCTACGATCGTGGCGCGCAGCCGCGCGAGCAACAGTAGCCATCAGAACTCGCAGACCAGAATCGTGCTTGAGTTTGTCAAGTCTCACCCGCGCTCCGTATCGCCTCATCAATGGATTCTTTGAGGAGCCGCTCAGTGCTGCGGTATCTGTCGCACTAACTTCCAATACTCCCCTACGGGCGAGGGCTTGGATTGCAGTGTCTAGGAATGGAACAGGCGAACCGAATGGGTCGATGTCTATCCAATGCCATCCTTGGGACAATACGCTGGTCCGTAAGTCACCCAACAGAGGATGTAACTCACCCTGTTGCGCAGGAAAATCTGCCTCGGTCGCCATTGCCCAATCCAACGCCGTTTGGGCCATGTCACCGACGGTAGCAATGAGACGAGAGGCGCTTTCTGCCGGTAATTCATTCAGCCAGCGTCGGGCTCTCAAACCAGAAGCGCTCAATCCATCGAGGGCCCTTACCTCAGATTTACCCAGCATACCCGATTCAATTGCGTGAGCTATCAACATCACACTGCGTGTTCGTGAACCGGCCATTGCTGGATTGTGAAATACACAACCAACGTTCTTGGAACTTGGGCCTTTACTGTTTGAATCAGGCAAACTGGACACCCTCGTTAGCGTCCGTCCTTCTCTATGAACAAGGCCGGGCCAATCAGGCGGTCGATTCTCTTCCACGACCACGCGGATGCGCTATCACACATTGGCTTGACTACTCTAGGATGTGGTTCAGTAGTGTTCGAAAACAATCTCAGAATCAGCGTGAGTTACTCGATGCCCAGCATCGATGACAATCCCAACAATCCGACTTCCGGGCAACCTCTCAGCCAGCCACTTTTCGACGGCTTCCGCGACACCTGCGGATACTGCAATACACATTCCCATGCCCATGTTGAACACTTTGTGCATTTCCAATTTCTCAACCGGTCCCGTTTCAGCCATCCAAGCGAATTCCGGTGGAACGGGCAAGGGGTCTGAAATATGCCATCCCAAACTATCGTGCAAACGCAATAGATTAGAGAGCCCGCCACCGGTAATATGTGCAATTGCCTTGAGGTCCTTGCTCTCACAAGGTCCGGACTCATCACGACAAGAATCAATCAAATCGATAATCGGTTCGACATAGATTCTCGTGGGATTCAACAACACCTCTCCAAGTGTAGCACCGGCCTCGCTCGCACCTTCGATTTCTCTTCCTTCGTGTGCGGCATCAAATGGTGCAGGATCACTTAGCGATAGTCCAGACTTATCGACGATTGCTCGCAGCAGTGTGTAGCCATTGGAATGCACTCCACTGCTCGGCAATCCGATTACAACATCACCAGCCTCTAAATTTTCACCGGTAATTGCTTGGCCGGCAGGAAACCAACCTAGAGCAGTACCAGAGAGGTCTAATTCGGTTACGATTCCAGGAAGGGTGGCGGTCTCGCCTCCAGCGAGGGTGATTCGAGCTCGCTGACAGGCTTCGGCGAGGGAGCCACCAATCACCGAGTGGGTTTCAGGATCTGTTTCTGGCACAGCTATGTAATCTACGAAAGCCAGAGGCTCTGCTCCAACACACAAGAGATCGTTGACATTCATCGCTACACAGTCAATTCCGACCCCTTGGTAACGACCTAGTTGATTTGCCAATTGTAGTTTAGATCCAACACCATCGGTTGCAAGGGCTAAACGCGAATCTCCGAATTCGATTATCCCTCCAAATCCTCCGGGTAGAGGTACAGGAGCTCCTCGAGTACCGGGTCTTCTCACCGAACCACTGAGGGATTCAATCAGACTGGCAATCGCAGCCCCTTCGGCATCAATGTCGACACCACTGCTGACGTAATCCATCGGGGTGTCGGCCACACTCTGACGCATGGCCCGAACTTCATGATTCAATCGGCGGCGAAAACTGCCGGATTCTAGAAAATCTACAATTCCTTGATTCTATTTCCATACTTTGTATGGTCGAAAGTGTTATTTTTTCCAGATATCGGACTCGACTCTTTGAAATTTAACAGAAATGGCGAGTAGTCAATCATTTTCTCTAAACTGCCTCAAACCTATTCTTTCGAATCGTATTGGCGAACTACTATAACAAAAACATAACCACGCGGGAGGGCTAAGGAGCGTGAGATACGCCATGTTAGATAAGAAAATGATTGCAATGCTGATGACACTCAGTATGCT
>CEVQ01140773.1_pt1 | contig 14986 bp, 11 predicted proteins | sample 356551 | NCBI WGS metagenome assembly CEVQ01 (sample SAMEA2623756, study PRJEB7988) | marine metagenome | biome: marine biome (ENVO:00000447); feature: mesopelagic zone (ENVO:00000213); material: "saline water (ENVO:00002010), including plankton (ENVO:xxxxxxxx)" | depth 250 m | reverse complement strand
AGGATCCGCCATCATTAGCCAGTATTATAGAAATGCTCGAGGACTTATGCTAGGTATTACTGCATTAGGGCTATCATTAGGAGGATTTTTGGTGGTTCCCTATACTCAGTATTTTATAGAGTTGAACGGTTTCAGGGGTGCGTTTATTGTTTTGGCAGTCACAACTGCAGGACTTGGGTTGCCCACCGTTGCATTCCTAAACAGAGCCCTTTCTAGAACTACTCATTGGCAAAACCGAGGTTATAATCAATCTAAGGGTGATCTGGCGACATCTGGGAAAACTGAGCAAAATGAACAGGATAATAGTGTTTGGACGTTACTTTCAAATACCGTATTAGCCACTTTGGTAGTAGCGGTGTTTTTTAATGCTGCTGGCGAGCTTGGAATGGTTGTACACCAATTTGAGATTTTGAAAGAAGGTTCTGGCAATGCAACGTTGGCAGCCTTTGTAGTTGGACTAACAGCTGCTTTGTCTAGTGTAGGAAAAATTCTGACTGGGTTTTTCGGTGATCGCTATTCTTCATTAACTGTTTTATTGGGTGCCTATGGTTTGCAAACCATAGGTGTCATCTTGGTTTTAGGATTAACACTTACGGGACACGTATTTTGGATTTATCCGTTTCTTTTAGTTTTTGGCATTGGAGTTGGTGGTTGTGTAGTGGGAAGGTCTATTGTTGTTGCACAGACATTTGGATTTGTTTCCTACGGATTGCTGATGGGAGTAATAGATATGGCACATCAACTTGGAGCAGCAATAGGTATTTGGTTTCCTTCACATTTATTTGACATATCAGGAAATTACATTTGGGGTCTTTACTTCTTTCTAGGATGTTACTTTGTGTGTTTGTTGTTGCTTCGTAAAACTCAGATACTCTCGCAGAGACAGCGTTTTTTGAGTAGTAATTAAGGACATTTACTTGATAAAGTTAGGAGGTATTGTTAATGAAATATTACCAAATAGCCAAGGGTGGAGAAGTTCATTTATGTCTCGAAACCCTCGCCGGCTCTCTGTTCGACTTAAGTGAACTAGAACCTAGTATTAAAAGTTTTCTTGATCTACTGATCTTAGCCAATAATTCTCATTCCAGTATTGACGAACTTGCCAATAAAGTCATTGCAGAAACGCCTATTGGGCAAAATATCACGGAAATATCTCATGTTTTGGAACCTATTAATCCTCCCGAAGTTTGGGCAGCTGGAGTGACTTACAAGCGAAGTGAACAAGAACGACGTTTGGAGAGTGATACTCCAGATGTTTATTCTAAGGTATATGCTTCAGATCGCCCAGAGCTTTTTTTTAAAGGTACTGCTAGGACTGTGGTAGGTCATGGAGGCGAAATTGGAATACGTAAGGATTCTTCTTGGAATGTACCTGAACCTGAGTTAGCTTTTGTTGTGTGCAAAGGTACGATAGTCGGTTATACAATTGGCAACGATGTGAGTAGCCGTTCGATTGAAGGAGAAAATCCTCTATATCTACCTCAAGCGAAGTTTTATGACAACAGTTGTGCTATAGGTCCTTGCATTTTGTCAGCTCAGAATATCAGTGATCCTCATAATCTCGGGATCACTATGTCCGTGACGAGAGATGAAGTGACGGTTTTTGAGGGAAGTACTTCTACATCACAGTTAGTTCGTTCTTGCGAGGAGATTAGCGGCTGGCTTCATCGTCATAATCATGTGCCTGATGGCACTGTGGTTTTGACTGGAACAGGGATTGTTCCACCCCCAGAGTTTTCATTACTAGCTGGCGATATATGTAGGATTACAATTGAGCAAATAGGAGTTTTACAAGTAGGAACTAAAGAGGTTTAATACTCTATTCTAGAAAATCTTTTAACTTCTTAGATCTGGAAGGTTGACGTAATTTCCGAAGAGCTTTCGCCTCTATTTGGCGAATACGTTCTCGAGTAACACCAAATTTCCTTCCCACTTCCTCTAGTGTTCTTCCTCTTCCATCTTCGAGGCCGAATCGTAGTTGTAGGACTCTTTTTTCTCTACTATTGAGAGTAGATAGGACTTCTTCTACTTGTTCTTTAAGCAGTTGAAAAGACGCGGCATCTGCTGGTGCAAGTGCTCCACGATCCTCTATAAAGTCTCCTAAGTGTGAATCTTCCTCTTCCCCTATTGGAGTTTCAAGCGAGATCGGTTCTTGGGAAATCTTTAATATTTCCCGAACTTTGGATGGGGGTACCTCCATACCAACACTTATTTCTTCTATGGTTGGTTCTCGGCCATATTCCTGCACAAGTCGTCTGCTGATTCTAAGTAATTTATTTATAGTTTCAACCATATGAACCGGAATACGAATTGTTCTTGCTTGATCAGCTATTGCTCTGGTAATTGCTTGGCGAATCCACCACGTTGCATATGTAGAAAACTTATAGCCTTTCCTGTAATCAAATTTTTCTACAGCTCTTATCAGTCCGATATTTCCTTCTTGAATTAGATCCAATAATGACATGCCTCGGCCTACATATTTTTTGGCTACACTAACCACGAGTCGAAGGTTTGCTTCTGAAAGATCTCTCTTGGCCTGTTTCCCTTCGGACTTAACAGTCTTGATTTGTTTTTGGAGATCAGTTTCAAGAGGGTTTATTTGATCTGCAATAGATTCTGCAGACTGCTCGTATAGTATGGCAGCCAACTGACCCATAGTAAGCTCATTTCCTAGGCAAGTAATTTGTCCAGATGACAGCAGTGCTAAATGGCGAGAGAGTTGGATAGCTTCTATGTTGACCGTTGTGAATTCAGCTTGGCGTTTGTTAGCTATGGCATCAATTACATCAACAGTTGGCTCTCCGTCTAGGATTTTTAGAATGGTTGGGTCTGAAGCAAATTCTTGAAGAGTAATATCTTCAGAAATATTCAAGTTATCTAACATGTCATTGATGAAAGGCAGGCAGTTAGAAAGTTTTTTGATGTTGAGAGCAGCAATTTCTGCTCCAGTTAGTTGATAATGGCTAGTGTTCCGAAGCTCCTGTTCGAGCTTTTCTACTGATTTGCCAGCCTCCATTTTTTGGGCTAGAGTTTTTTCTCCTTTTGCAGTTAGTAGACTGATACGACCTATTTCTCGAAGATACATTCGAACAGGATCGTCAATCATTTCGGACTGTAGATCTAATTGAGCGTTTTGCGCTAATAAAGGAGTAGGTGTGATTTCTTCCTGAGTATTTTTCTCTGGTTCTTCCCAGTCCAACTCATCATCATCAGGATCGTCTAAGTCTTTAACGTCCATTGGGTCTTCTAGGACTCCAGGAGAATCGCTATCATCCTCAACTGAATGATCCGTTTTAAGAAACCCGATTCCAACCAGATCTAGAATGCTTTCTTTAGAAGTTTCTTCTGGTAAATCCTCTTGATATTTTTCCTCATCATCTTGTTTAAATGTCATAATTTAATCCTGATTGTTGGTTTATTTTTTTTTGCGGGGTATTGTGGCTTCCTTAAATACGTCTCGCAATCTCTCGCTCAAGCTAGTCGAGTGTTTGCTTTGTTCAATTGACCCAGCTTCGTCTGTGTCCAATTCGGTGCTTGTGATAAGTAATTGTCTAAGTTTACGTTCTTCTAGACGTCTAGCACAAATAACATAATCCTGTTGTCTTTCCGAATTTGTTGATGGAGGGATTTCCTTGGTCAATAATTTTTGCAAATGTGGTTGGATTTCTGTATCAAGCTTTTCTTCAAGTTCGTTTATTGTAGAGCATGTTGACAGTTTGGCAAAGATAGCCCGATTTTCTATATTGTCAAAATAGTCTTCAGATAGTTTCGTTGTAAGCTCACGAAGTTCAGGATAAGAAAGCAGAAGTGCTAAAGTATACTCTTCTAGTGTATCAGTAGAAGCAGGGGAGAAAGAAGGAGATTTCGTTTCTCTTTTCTGAGCATATTGTCTAGGAGATCGGGTGTGGAATTTTGATATACTACTTTTCAATAATTCTTCAGATACTGACAACAGCGTGGCTAGCTTCTTAAAACATCGGTCCTTTTCAAAAGTATTAGTTATACTTGCTATTAATGGAAATACTTTTTCTACTGCAAGTAGTTTTCCCTCACTGGTTTCAATATCGAACCGCCTCACCTGTTGTTCAAGAAGATAATCAACAACTGGAGTTGATTCAGCAATAACTGACTTCCACATTTCTCGGTCAGAACGCACTAGCTGATCGGGATCTGAGCCGCTGGGAAGCGTAGCAACTGTCAAATTTGGTCGACCCATAGTTTGGTATATAGTTACACCCCTTCTAGATCTAAAAGCGACTACTTTATCAAAAATCTTCCAAGAATTCTCGATATTATTGTAAGTAGCTTCTCTACCCGCGTTATCTGCATCGAGCGCAAGGATTAGGTTTTTGGCTGTTTTGGTTAGAAGGGAAACTTGATTTTCAGTTATAGCAGTACCCATTGATGCCACGACATTGGTTGTTCCTTGTTCATGGCAAGCTATTACATCCATATATCCTTCTACAATGATGGCGGTTTTGTCCTGTTGAATACTTTGCTTCGCCTTATCCAGGCCGTAGAGGATAGAACCTTTTTCAAAAACGAGTGTTTTCGGAGTATTGAGATATTTTGGTTGTGACTGACCGAGAGCCCTTCCGCCAAATCCAACCAGTTGTTTATTCCCATTTCTGATAGGGAAAATAAGTCTGTTCCTGAATGTGTCTTGGGTGGTATCGGACTTAGTCACAAGCCCAGCGTCTTGCAGGTTTTCCAAGGTGAATCCTTTATTTGTAAGATACTGACTCAATTCGTTTTGGGCAGGGCTCAATCCAAGCTCAAAGGTTGCTATTGAAGCAGTGGTTACCTGACGTGCATTGAGGTATTCCAGTGTGGAAACACCTTTATCAGAGTGCAATAGGGATTGGAAAAAGGTACAGGCTGCTTCGTTTGCCTGGATCAAAATATCATTCTTCTCCGCCTTGGGGAACGTGCTTGCTATTTGAATGCCCGCATGATCTGCAAGGTGTCTTAACGCTTCTCCAAAGCCCATATTTTCCTTACGCATAACAAAGGTAAAAACATCTCCCCCTGTTGCACAGGAACCGAAGCATCTCCATGATTGTCTTTCTGGGAAAACAAAGAATGAAGCTGTTTTCTCAGAGTGAAATGGACATAAGGCTTTAAAGTTACGTCCTGATTGGTGTAACGACACGTGGGTGGAGATAAAATCCACAATATCTACTCGATCCTTTATTTCTTGGGATTGTGACATTATTTAGATTCTACCTTCAAAAACATTTTCTGATATGCCTGGTTGGATTGACTCAGCAGTTTCAACTGCAAAATTATCCGTCATTCCTGCTATAAAGTCTAAGGCAATTTGATGAATAGATGATTCATCCTCATCCAGAATAGAATTAGGAATTTGTTCTGGATGACCTACGAAATGACTGTATAGCAAATGTACAATTGCCCTTGCCTTGTGACCCTCTGGCCCTGAACCAGCAGGCAAATAAATATTTTCGAACATGAAGTCTCGTAATAGATCCATTGCTTCAGCCATTCTAGGTGTCATGGTAACCCTAGGTCTTTGGTTGGCACCTGCGGTTAAGTTGGTTGCTTCAATTACGTCTTGTACCATCGAATTAACGCGGCTTGAGTGTTTATTGCCCATTGCTTCAATAGCTTTGGCCGGAAGTTTGTTTTCGGATAGTAAATTAGCCCTAATAGAGTCTCTGATGTCGTGGGACAGATAGGCTATCGCATCACTGAGACGAACCACTTGAGCCTCTATGGTGAGTTTATCCAATCCTTTCGAGGCTTTAAATAGACCTTCCCTCGGTTTAGAGTGGGCAAGGATTCCTTGTCTGACTTCTTTCGTCAAATTTAACCCTTCTCCATCTTTTTCTAGTTTTTCTACGATTCGGACGCTGTGATAGTTGTGCCGGAATCCTTTGGTGTGCACTTCATTTAACACTTGTTCCCCTATATGGCCGAATGGGGTGTGGCCTAGGTCATGGCCCAATCCTATTGCTTCAATCAGATCTTCGTTTAGTCGGAGTGCCCGACCAATAGTACGAGCAATTTGGGTGACTTCCAAAGTATGGGTAAGCCTGGTCATGTAATGATCACCTGGAGGTGCAATAAAAACCTGTGTTTTTCGTTTCAGTCGTTTAAAGCTGTTTGAGTGAATAATGCGATCTCGATCCCTCTGAAACTCGGTGCGCATATCACTTTTTTCTTCCGATGTATCTCTGATGGACGAAGAACTTAAGCTGGCCCATGAGGACAAGTTCGTTAATTCCTGATTCTCTAAAATTTCTCGAACATTCATTACAACCCTTTTTTATTTTAGATGGTTATGGGTTTTGCTAAATTGATAACGGTCATTGCTATTAGTCAAACGTAATCATTCAACAATTTCAGACTATCCTAGGTAGAGATGGTTGCTTACTAATTGACTGGCTCATCTTCTATTAATTTCTTTTTAAACGCAACAGTTAAGATCTGTGTTAGTTTTTCTTGCCTATATAGCGAATTACGTTGCCGTCTTCATGATTGGCTACAGTGGGGATGGTTTCCTCTCCGATACCACCGTTATAGGTTGCAAGAATAAGTTTTTGGTAAGACAGTGACTTGAAAAAGTCTAGCGTAAAATATATCGTATGAGGCGAGTATATTTTGCCATCTTGACCTCCGTTTTCAGGACGATCGCAATTTGATTGTCTGCAATTAGGTACCTCAATAAACAAATATGAACCTATATGCATCAGACTGTCGAATTTAGCCATAGTTGCTTCTACAGACGTAACATGTTCAAGAGAATGGGAGCTGTAAATAATATCGAACGTTCCGTTTACTTCAGAGAGATCATAGTAGTGTTTCCAACCAAAGTCTGTCATGGCGGATGGTTCAACGTTTGTCACTTCAGCTCCCATGAGATGCAGGATGAAGGAGATCCCTCCTGCTCCTGATCCAAAATTCAGAAAGCGCATATCTTTAATATCTTCAGGATAAGTTTCTTTTAATAGTTTCGTATGATCAAAGTCTCTTAAGTTAGCGGAGATGATTTTTTCTTTAAAGTCCCAATACTCTGATGCTTGGAAAGTATTGCTGTAAAATTTCATAAGTTCACCTTGGTTTGGCATAGGATTTAATTCCCAGTAGCCATTTGGTGACCATTGGAGTTTAGCCTTTCGAAAACAACGCGAACCATGCCACCGGTTGGCAAGGTTATGGTAAGTTTTGGGGAGCAGGCCACACTGTTTAAGGAAAACAGCAATTTCCCCTGACAGAAACTTTAGAATAGGGTTTTTTAAGATAAGTCTTATTAGCATGCTAATGTTGCCACTCTAATGATATGTTACTGGGAACTTTAAATAATTAATTTAAAGTTTAGATTCCATTGCATCAGTGCGTGTTACTCTATGGTGACCGAATGCGTTGCAAAGGACGACCTTTTCCAGTTTCAATGTCCACCAACTACCAAATAATCTTCTCCCAATTCATTTGCTAATTCTTTCTCACGATTTTGTGAATCCTCTATAGATTTGAAACCCTCTTCATAACTCAAAAGATACTTTCCTCGATTTTCCACGTGTTTTCTCCCACTTTTATAACCTCTTAGGTGTTGTAAATACCTTCGCAGAGGGTGATGCGCTGTCTCTCCAACATAAACAGTGTCTGTATATTCATCTTCACCCCTACTTAATTTTATTACATATACCGAACGTTGGTTCAAATTAGTTGGAATGTTTAAAACTTCACATAAATACTGCTCTCTAATTTTGTTCTCTGGAGAACTTGGGGCATTTAGGTCAAACTCTCTCAAAACTCGCCTATGCCAAAAAAATCTCCCACATATTCCAGTCTGACATTTATATAGATATTGCTTTTTTATACCTGACCCATGAAAATCCGAACTTTGTACAGTTGCTCTGCAGTGCCGGCATTTCATGTGAATCCTTTCAAGGTCGTCCTTTGGATATTATTCCACAGTAACAGATTTGGCTAAATTACGTGGTTGGTCAATATCACAACCTCTTGCTAGTGCTGAGTGATAGGCTAGTAGTTGCAGTGGTACGGAAGTGACAACTGGAGATAGCAGGTAAGGGCAAGCTGGTACAAAAATAGTGTAATCAGCAATTTTGGGAATTTGAGTATCACCATCAGTAGCTACAGCTATAATGGTTCCTCCCCGAGTTTTAATTTCGCTCATAGTGTTGAGCATTTTGTCATAAAAATGATCTTTAGGGGCTAGGGCTATGACTGGCAAAGAATTATCGATTAATGCGATTGGACCGTGTTTAAGTTCTCCAGCCGACATTCCCTCAGCATGTGTGTAACTGATTTCCTTCATCTTGAGAGCACCTTCTAAGGCAACTGGGTATTGGATACCTCGTCCGATGTACATCAAATTAAGCTGTTCGTACGTTTTTGTAGCTATATCTAAGTATACTTTTTTCTCTTGAACTATCTGTCCTATCTGGTCAGGTAATTTAACGAGCGATTCTGTTGAATTATTTAAAAAGGAATCCGCTAGATAATTTGTCTGGTTTCCTAAATAGGAGGCAAAGAGATACAACGAGACTAGAGTGTTTAAGAAGGTTTTTGTGGCAGCAACTCCAATTTCGAGTCCAGCACGCATTGGGATCCAACCATCAGCTAATCTTGTAGCTTGGCTATTATCCGTATTACATATTGTGAGGATTTTAGCTTGCTTACGTTTTGCTTGTTCCATTGCTGCGAGTGTATCTACGGTTTCTCCTGATTGCCCGATTGAAATTACTAACGTATCTTTTGAAACGACTGGGTTACGATATCTAAATTCTGAGGAATTTTCTGCAACCGCGGGAATACCTGACAAGGCTTCTATCATGTGTACGCCCGCCATGCCAGCGTGGAGACTTGTCCCCATACCCACAAGGATTATCCTGTTGACTGTAGCCAGCTGTTTTTTTGTGAGGCTAATTTCTGGAAGGTCTATTTTATGAGAACGGAAGTCTACTCTCCCTCCAATAGCAGCAAGAATAGTTTCAGGCTGTTCTGCAATTTCTTTCTCCATAAAATGTCTGAATTGCCCTTTGCCTACATTTGTAACGTTGTGTACCACTTTTTGAGGCTTCGTACGAATCAATCTCCCTTCAGCATTATGAACCACGATGTTTGATTGAGATACTTTTGCTGTATGGCCTGGTTCCAAGAATGTTATTGTGTCACTAAGGGGAACAAGCGCAGTAATATCGCTTGCAATGAACATTTCTTTGTTGCCGTGGCCTATACAGATTCCTCCGGCATTTCCTATTCTGGTTGTCATGATATAACTGGGCGTTGTGGATTGTAATGCAGTAATAGCTTGTGCTCCTTTTAGTTGTTTCACGGCATTTACGAAGGCTGATTCAAAAGAACAACCGTCCGCAATGCTAGATTCTATTAAATGGGCTATAACCTCACTGTCTGTGTCTGAGGAAAATTTATGGCCTTGCTTGAGCAGTGTTTCTTTTAGGTCAGCATAGTTCTCTACAATGCCATTATGAACTATCAATACTTTGTTGAGGCAATCTGTGTGAGGATGCGAGTTTTTTTCGTTAGGTTTACCGTGGGTGGCCCACCTAGTATGTCCTATGCCAACTGTTGCCTGTGGAGATGAGGAAGTTACGAGGGAAGATAAATTCTGGATTTTCCCAGGTGCTTTCAAGGTTATTGCTTGATTATTATGAGTAACGACACCAATCCCAGAACTATCATAGCCACGATACTCGAGTCTTTGTAGCCCGTCCAGTAGGATCTCTGCCGCGTTTTGATTTCCAATGTATCCAAATATGCCACACATAAGTTTAGACTTGTCCTGTTACTTGTTTTGTTTAACTTTGTAATAACCTTGATATTCTTCTGGAATTAGTTGAGCAATTCTTTCCATCATCATATCAGTTAATTCACGTAGTTGGGTTCTAGAAGGAGTTGAAGTTTGAGTCGGTATTCTGAAAGCTTGGCCGATACGGACATTAATTTGGCAGAAAGGGAAAGGTATCCGCAATATGCTACCAATATTTTCTGATCCTGTTATACCAACAGGCAAAATTAGCGCTTTGGATTTAGCTGCTAAGAACGCCGCGCCTAGGGCCCCTTTTTGCATACTTTTGGGATTACGTTTGCTTTCAGGAAAAATACAGAGACTTTGATTTTGGTTCAATATATTAAATGCCCATTTGGTTGAAGAATAGTTTGCTTTGTTTTTGGATACTGGATACATACTGAGAGACCTGAAAATATATGACACTATTGGGCCCTTAAATAATCCTTCTTTTGCTAAAAATGCCACATCTCTGGGCATGCAAGCGGCGATCAAAGGAGGATCTGCGTTGCTTTGATGGTTTGCAATAATGAGTAGCGGGCCTTCCATCGGGACGTTGGATAGACCTTCTACGTTAAGATTGCTTAGTAATTTGTAGGCGACTTTATGCCATAAAAGTCCTAGGTGATATAGTTTTTTCATTGGATTATCTGACGCCTTTGCTTTAATTATTCCTGAAAGCAGTACATATGATAGATATACTCTACAGTAGCCTTAAGTGACATATCATCTGTTTTTATAATAATTGAGTCATCTGCTGGTTTTAAAGGAGCGATAAGACGGGTTGAGTCTAGGTGATCCCTTCTCTCTATTTCAGCGAGGAGTGTCTCGTATAATCCTTCATGTTTCCCGTATTGTATCCATCTTCTTCGGGCTCGTTCTTTTGCTGAAGCCTCTACATATAGTTTCAAGTCTGCATGCGGGAGGATAACCGTCCCGATGTCTCTCCCAGCCATAATAAGTTTGCCGGACTTAGCCATGTCCCTCTGCTTGTCTAGTAAAGCACTTCGAATTTTTGGTAGTTTAGCGATGAAAGACACGTTGGAATCAATGATCTCGGTATGTAAGTGTTCAGATATATCTTGATCGAATGCAATAATTCTTGTTGTCTGGTTATCAGATAACACTAGAGTCAATTCATTGCACAGTTCAGCAATCGCGACTTCGTCATTGTTGGAAACTTTTGCATCGATCACAAGCTTCGTTACAGCTCTATACAGATCCCCTGTATCTAGAAAATTATAGGAGAGCTTACTTGCGAGACACTGTCCTACTGTTGTTTTACCGGATGCAACTGGTCCGTCTATAGCAATCAAGGAAGGTTGAGGCACTATGAAGCCCTCTCTACTGGTAGTAATTAGGAATTAACTTATCCAGTATGAGTATACTTTGAGCGTTCTGCTTCAGCAACTGGTATGTATCAAAAAGACTATCTGGTTATGTGTTGTCATCGTGTGCACTTTTTGAGAAAATTACCATCAATATAGGGATGCTGAAGGGTGCAGGGAGTTGTAGTGGTATGAATGGTTTTGATATAGCAGGTTTATGTTTAGTTTCAATCTCTGCTCTGATTGGATCCAAGGTTGGGGCCATAAAAGCTGTGATGCTTTTCATAGGGCTTGGAGTCGGTGTTTATTTTGCTGGTCTATACTCACAAACATTGAGTACTGAGTTGCGGTTTATTGATAATCAAAATTTCAGTTATCTGGCTGCGTTTGCTCTTATTTTTGTAAGCATTATGATTCTCGCAAGCTTAGTTGGTAGTGTTATTAGGAAAACGTTATCCATTTTGATGTTGGGATGGGTCGACAAATTCGGAGGGCTGGTTCTTGGTGCACTGGTCGGAATCGGTTTGTTCTTTGGTATAGCAAGTCTGCTAGTGAACTTTCCTATTACCGGAGTCAGTGATTTGGTTGGAGAGTCTGTATTTGCAAAGGAAGTAACATTAACCTACGAAGATGTATCATCAATGTTGTCGTTTGTTCCTGAATGGTTTTCAGATAGCTTCAAGACTTTTCATTAATCATCGCAATAAGTGAACAATGAAACTTATATATTTCGTAAGGACAAAGTAAGATGGATTTTATCGGCAGACAGGAATTTTGGAATATTGGTTACCCTATGCTGGGAGCCTTTGTCTACATTGTTATTGTCATAGCAGGGCTTTCAATCAGCTACGGCATTTATAAAAGGTTTTTATTATGGAGACTAGGTAGGCGTAACGCTGATATGGGTCCTTGGTGGCCCCGTATACGGAGAGCAGCATCTTTGGTTTCCGTAGATTTACTTGCTCATAGACGTTTCATAAGGAAGGATTTATATGCAGGATTAATGCACTTTTTCCTCTTTTGGGGTGCAATTATTTTACTTGTAGCGACGACAGTTAGTGCCCTTGAGTTTAATTTAAAGGAGTATTTTTCTATCGTTTTTCCTACCTCTCACTATCCACACGTGACCTCATTTATCTGGGATATTTTTGGAGGAGTGTTTGTAACTATAGGAGTTTTAATGGCTTTCTATCGCAGATTTGTAATGAAGCCTGCTCGCCTAAACACTTTCGCAGAAGACATCACCATTTTGTTTCTTATCTTAGCCCTTGTGCTTACGGGATTCTTGGTGGAGGGACTCAGGATTGGAGCTACTGAACTTAATATTAATAGTGAGTTGTACAATCCTGATTTAGCAGTGTGGTCGCCAATAGGATTCTTGGTGGCTAAGGGTCTTCTCTTAATTGGGCTCAGCGCGGAAGCACTTGAGACGATACATAGTTTTTGCTGGTGGATACACGCGGCTCTTGTGGCATGGGCATTCGTTTATGGTGCGAAGAATTTCAACAAATTGACCCACATGCTTGTCAGTCCGGTGAACATTTTCTTGAGATCTGACCGGCCACTAGGTGCTCTGCGTCCTATGGGGGATTTTGAAACTTTAGAGACTTTTGGAGCTAAGGATATCGAGGATCTCAGTTGGAAACAATTAATTGATTTCGATTCATGTACTAATTGTGGTCGTTGCCAGGATCAATGCCCGGCATGGGCCAGTGGCAAGGTGTTATCACCAAGAAAGTTAATACAAGACATGAGATCGTACATGGATTATAGAGGAGCTCAGTACAATGTGTTTGGTACCAGAACCAAGCCCGCCGAAACTGATAAATCTATGATTACAGATTTTGTTAGCGAGGAGGCACTTTGGTCATGCACTACTTGTCGTGCATGTATGGAAGTTTGCCCCGTGTACATTGAGCATATAGATAGCATAGTTGATATGAGAAGGTACTTAGTACTTGAGCAGGGTAGTATGCCAGATACTGCAATGGCAGCCTTGCAAAATATTGAACAAAGAGGTCATCCTTGGAAAGGTACCCAGGAAGGAAGAATGGACTGGGCCAATGGTATTGAAGTTGAGACTATGTCAGATAATTCCGAACACGAAATACTATTATGGGTTGGATGTACTCCGGCACTGAATGAGCAAAATCAGAAAACTGTTCGTGCGATGGTATCAGTGCTCAAAGTAGCTGGAGTAAAATTCAAGGTATTAGGTGACGAAGAAATGTGCACTGGAGACCCTGCTCGACGCCTAGGAAATGAATATTTGTATCAAACCCTGGGTCAGCAGAATATCGAAACTTTCAATCGATATAATGTGAAGAAGATTTTGACGTTGTGCCCTCATTGTTTTAATACAATTAAGAATGAATACCCTCAACTTGGAGGTAATTTTGAGGTTGTTCATTATACTGAGTTTGTTAATCAGCTCATCAAGGAAAAGAAAATTAAACCTTTGCGCAGTCTGAATGAAACTGTGAGTTATCATGATTCGTGCTATCTAGGCAGGCATAACAAGATTTACGATGATCCTCGTGAAATTGCTCAGGCAATACCTGGGGTCACATTGCTAGAGATGGACAAGTGCAGAGACCGCGGCTTTTGCTGTGGAGCTGGAGGAGGAAGAATGTGGATGGAAGAAGCAGGAGAGCGTGTCAATAGAATTAGAACCGATCATTTCCTTGAGACTCAGGCCGACGTTGTGGGTGTTTCCTGTCCTTTTTGCATGCAGATGTTTAATGAAGGTATCGAAGCCAAAGGAGTTCAGGACACCAAACAAGTCAAGGATCTTATAGAATTAGTACAGGAGAGTATAGAAGAGACTCAGGCTGAGTCCCTCTAATAATTGTATGGATGATCGGTGCAGATAAGCCTTTCGGAAGCTATTTAACACTATGGTACTAGAATAATTTTCCCAGTAGTGGTACGACTTTCTAAGAGTCGATGTGCTTCGGAGGCTTCACTCATTGGCAGAGTAGCATGCACTCGTACCGACAGATCTCCTTTAGAAACCCATCCAAGAATTGTACTGGCACGATCCAAGATTTCTGATCTGGTCAAAGTGTGATGTCCTAAACTTGGTCTGGTTAGAAAAAGAGATCCTTTTCCATTTAGTATTTGCGGATCTATATTAGGAACAGGTCCACTTGCTTGCCCGTAGAGTACTAAACAACCCCTGGGAGCCAAGCAGTTTATGCTCTGATCAAAGGTACTTTTCCCAACCGAGTCGTACACAACTTCTATGCCTTGACCGTCTGTAATCTTAAGAACTTCTTGCTCAAAATCGTGCTGGGTGTAAATAATAATTTCGTCGGCACCAACTGAGCGTGCCAGTTGAGCTTTTTCTTCTGTTGATACAGTGCCAATAACCTGAGCTCCAAGTTTCTTGGCCATCTGAATTAGAAGTAACCCAACACCTCCTGCAGCTGCATGTATGAGGCACGTATCGCCAGGTTTAAGTGGATATGTACTGTGTGTTAGATAATGAGCCGTCATACCTTGTAGCATAAGAGCAGCGGCTGTGGAAGGGCTCACGGATACCGGTAATTTAACTAATCTCCATGCGGGAACAACAGCATATTCTGCATATGCTCCTAGTGGTCCTGTATAGGCAACAAGGTCTCCTATTGCAACTTCACTGACTTCCGATCCGATTGCTACTACAGTTCCTGAGCCTTCTCCTCCTGCTGTTGTTGGAAGGGGAGTAGCGTATTGGCCGCTTCTTTGATAAATATCAATATAATTAACTCCTGCTGCCTCTAACTTAATCAGAGCTTCATCGTTTTTGGGCTTAGGAGTGTCTACTTCTTCATATTTCAAAACTTCAGGGCCACCGTTGGTATGGAATCGGACTGCTTTCATA
>CEVQ01123499.1_pt1 | contig 15035 bp, 10 predicted proteins | sample 356551 | NCBI WGS metagenome assembly CEVQ01 (sample SAMEA2623756, study PRJEB7988) | marine metagenome | biome: marine biome (ENVO:00000447); feature: mesopelagic zone (ENVO:00000213); material: "saline water (ENVO:00002010), including plankton (ENVO:xxxxxxxx)" | depth 250 m | reverse complement strand
CGGCCAGCGCCTCCCGCTGCTCGGCGGTTCCGGCTTCGCGGGCGGCCGCGAGGATCTCGTCCATCTGGTAGCTGGCGAAGTCGTTGAGCGCGTCGACCACCGTCTCGGCCCACTCGTAGGGCTCCGTGGTCGGCGACAAGCTCCGGAACCATGCCGGCAGCACGCGGTCCCACAGGACGCCGACCTGCCAGGAGCCCGCCTCGTCCGCGAAGAACACGATGTCGTCTCGGCACTGGTCGATCTCGCGCATGAGATCGATGAGTAGCCCGAGTCCCTCCGCGGCCGTCTCGAGCTCACCCTTCTGCTCCGCGCGGAGGCATGCATCGACCAGGCGCGAGTGCTCCGCGATAAAGGTCTGCCCTGGGACTTCTCCATGTAGTTGCGCGAGTTGACGTTGAAGCTCTGGTAGTAGCGGCCGGCCACGCTGTCGCGGTGGAACTGCGGGACCGTGCGCAGCAGGTCGGGCCGTGTGTTCTTGTCGGCCAGGACATCGCGGAGATGGACGTAGTCCGCGATGAGCTCCGGGAACGCCTCGTCGGGCAGCATATCGATGGCCCGATCCAGCTAGACCCGCAGCCCAGTCCCATCGAGCTTCCGGGCCTCGGCGCGGACCTTGTCTCGGTCGATCTCGACGTCTCTCTTCATCGGTCAAACTTGGCCTTCGCGGTCGCAAGCTCGAACGCGTCGGGGCGCCAGCCATCGAGCCACGTCGCGAGACCCTCAGGATCATCGTCGTAGATGTCTTCTCCGGTCTCGACGAAGTGGACCATGCGTTCGTAGCCCGGCGTTCCGCCGCAATCCTCGGGTGGTGCGGCGCGCTCCCCGTCCAAGAGACGCTGCTTGAACGACTCCTTGTCGGAGTGAACGGCGATGAGCTTCACGTCGTGGGTCCAGTCGTCACCGAAGTCGTAGAGGTACTCGCACCACTCCACGACCCGCTTCCCCGTGAAGTAGGTGTTCAGCTTGACGGTCTTCGCGTCCGGCGTCGGCCGGTCGTACTCCTCCCCGCCGGGAAGACCTGCGATGGGCCGCCCCTGTAACGTGGGCAGACGGAACTCCCACAGGTGGCACTCTTGCCAGCCGAAGCCCTGCTGTATCGCTTGATGGAGCTGGGCGAAGGTGGCGGTGGTGCGGAGCAGGAAGCGCCGCCAAATCCGCGGCTGCAGCTCCTGCAAGGAGACCTCGAATTCGTAGTATCTCGGCATCGTCAATCGCTCTCGCTGTCAGATCCTGCTGGTAGCGCCACCCACGACCACGCGTCAGGATCCCACCGGCTGTCGGTGAGGCCAGCAAGCACGGGATCGAGGAACGCTCGGCCGCTTCGAACGCCTCGTCGAGGGTCGACCACCGTAGCTGGTCTTCCTTTGCGATGGTCGCGTAGGCGCCCTCCCACGTGTCGGGCGGTGCCGGGACGCTGTCAGGTATGGCGTGCGTCCCGCGGAAGGCGAAGGTCTGGTCAATGGCAGCGCGTAGCCGACCGGCCTCGACCGCTCCGGCTGTCGCGAGCAGCGCGAGGTCGGGCAGGTCCTTCACCCGCGAGTTCGGGCGAGCGCGCGGCATCGTGTAGGCGTGGAGCTTCTCGGCGACGTGGGTCTCGACCGGGTACACGCGCAGGGTCGGCGGCGCGATGCCCGCAAACGCCAGCGCGTCCTCGGCGACCATCACCTCCGGCTCGCCGAGGATGGGGTCGCCGAACGCAACGTCGACGCCGAACGGGCGAGCGTAGACCTTGCCCGCGAGGCTGCACTCGGCACGGAATCGAACGCCGTCGTATTGCATCCCGTCGTTCTGAATCTCGGGGTGCCGGGCGTGAGGCTGGATGGTGAAGACCATGAAGTCGCCCAGGTCGCGCTTCGCGGCTGCATCGAGCCGGGCGAGGATGTCGTCCGGCAAGCCCATCACGCGGAGGTCGACGTCCGTCGTGGTTCGTGCCCGCTCGATCCGAAGCTCGACGGCGAGGCCACCCTTGAGTGTCACGGCGTCGCCGAGCTCGAGGGCGATGCGGGCGAGGAAGCGGTCGAACACCACGAGCTGGCGGCGACGAGCGAAGTCGATACCTGAAGTCGACGCGGTGCGGAGCCGTTGCTGCAGCGCCTGCTTGAAGGCGGCGGCAGTGCGGTACTCGCGGGTCATGGCTCGAGCCCTCCGAAGGGTTCCAGCGCGGTCTCGACGGCGGCGAGCTCGTCACGCCTGACCAGCCTGCGTTGGAGCGCGTCGAGGGCGGCTCCGCGCAGTAGATCAGGGGGAAGATGCTCCGCAGCGCAGTCCTCGAGGGTGCGCAGCGGAGCAGTTGCCGGCACCGGTCCGAACCAGCGCCGCTCGCCCCCGGCGACGGCGCCGTAGTGGAGAATGACCCCATCGGGGACCCGGAGCCGCCGCTTCCGCCACGCCGCGGGGAGCGTGAGGTGCACCCGCGCGGGCAGCACATCGGAGAGGTCGTGCAGGGCGAGCGCGGTCTGGTGGGAGAAGACGCCCTCCTGCTCGGACCAGAGCCAGACCACGGTAAGGTCCTCGTGGTCGCCGGCGGGGAAGTGCACGAGGCGGTACACCCCGCGCCGCACTCGGACCATGCGGCCGGAGCCCAGATGGTGCGCGAGCAGCTGCGGCGAGTAGCCGGCCTCCGCCGCCTGCTGCGTCGTGAAGAGCCCGTCCTGGGCCGCCGCGATCTCGAAGAGGTGGTCCCAGTCGGGCGATCTGGCGGTCGCCTCGCTCATGCAAGAAGATTAAGCGGAGCTTTAGTTTTGTGCAAGGCGTCTCGACGGGAGCACTGGCGCAAGGAACTTCAGCGAGGCTTTAGTTTCATGCGCCGGTCTTGGTGTCCCACTCGTCGAGGCGGCTGGCTCTACTCAGCTGAGGGTGTGGGCTCGGAGCCGCGCCCGAAGGAAATCTCACGAGGCATGTCCCAGCGAGGAAATCGACCGGCTCTACTTCTTTGAAGCCCATCGCGACGGCCTGATCGTCGCCCACATCCTCCCTCTCGGCGCCGTTCACCAGACGTCTCCGGACTCGTGTGTCGAAATCCGGGGGTCCGATCCCCTTGCGGGACGCTACGGCGAAACATGGCTGAGCGGGCAGCTCTCGCAAGTGTCTGATCTTGCTGGGCTTGCGAGAGCTGGGGCTGACGGGGCGTGGTTGCGTGAACCTGGGCGGCCGTGAGAGCGCGAGACGCCAAGGCGAACCACAGCGGCGGCCTGTCACTCACCCCAGACCACCTCGCAGGCCAGGTACTCACCGATGACGATTCGGACCAGCACTGGCAGTCCCGGCGAAGCCAGGAAGCGGTAGCGGTCCGGCTGAACCACGATCCAGCTGGGCGAGGCTACGCCGTGCTCGAACATCCGGTGCATGGCCCGCGACCCGACCTCCGGGAAGAAGCAGACTTCGGGCGGCGTCTCGAAGGCTTCGCGGCTTGCGTCATCGAGCAACGGCAGCGGCGCGACCGATATCGACGGCTCCTCTGGGTCGACGGTGTGGAGCTCGAACGCAGCGTGACCCTTCGCGAGCTTCAGCACGACGTTCTCGACTCGCTCGAGGTCGGGCTCGAAGAGGGTCTGTCCATCAGCGTCCACGCTCCGCGCCGCTTCGAGAACGGCCGTCAAGGCTGGCTGCCACTCCAGAATCCGTTGCACCTTCTCGCGATGCCGCGGGGTCGGCTGAGCCGAACCTACGAGAACGCAATCGACCAGCGCTGCGCAGTACTCCTCATCCAGGGAAAAGGAGTTGTTGCAGGAGCTGCAGCAGGGCACGACCGGCAGATTGTCAGGGAACGGCTTGTCGAGGAGCACACCCGAGGGCACGTGGTCGCGGGTGTCTGGAAACGCACCACAGTAGACGCAGCCGGCCAATACCCTTTCGTCGCCAGTCGGCTGAATCTGCTTCATGTGCTGGTCCTAAGCCGGTGCGATGATGCCGACATTGATGAGCCCCTCCAGGTGGTCACTCAGGGTCTTCGGCACCGGGCCGCCGTTGATCAACACGCCTGCCTCCATGTTCTTCTCCAGCGCGTGTCCCGTGAGGTTGGCACTCGTGATGAACGCCCGCGCCTCGTCCACCACGGCAACCTTGGCGTGTACTTTCCCGTCGACGAAGGGTTCAGACCTCTCCTTCCAGGTGTAGATCTCCGCACCTGGGACCGACGACCGCATCGTTGCGGCGGGATCGACACTCAGCGTTCCGCCATGCGCCGTGGAAGCCTCGAGGAGCGTGCGAACGCGGACACCCCGGGTAGCCGCATCGTTCATTGCCCTTGCCACCCCCGGTACGTCGTAGGCCACGAAGCTCACCAGGAAGAGGTCGTGCTCGGCGGTCGAGATGAGGTCGATCAACACCTGTTCCGTTCGGCGTGTGGGTACGAACGGCGTCGTGGGTCCGGTCCAAACCAGATCGACGCTGAGCTCGCGCTCGGTCCGTCTGCGCGCCTCAGCCGCGCCCTGAAGCATGCCCGCCAACTCGTGGCCAGTGACTCCCGTCTCGCCCCACGTCGCCAACACGTGCGCCACAGCGGCCCTTGCGGCGGGGGTCCCGACAAGCGTTCGGAGGTTCGGTGGAGACGTGGGGGAAAGATCGCGCACCGCGGTGGCGATTGCCCCGACCTTCGAAGGAGAAACGAGTGCCACCAGATCGACGACCGCGTCCAATAGGGCTTGCATCACAGCCCCTTGAAGAACGCGGCGTCAGACACTTGGAGCGTCGGGATGACCAATGCGCGATCCAGGTATCGGTTGCCACACTCGCACGAAGTTTCGGAAACGAACGAGCAGGCATGGCACGAGGCACCATGGAGCGTCTGGTCCTTCCTTGGATCGTGCTCGGCGCAGAGTGGGTCGGAAGCGCAGACCTTAGCCCGATCGAGGGACTGGCGGAGCAGTCGTCCGAGATTCTCCGGCTTGCCGAGGTCGACGAGTCCGCCGAGGGTTCCGTCGGAGTCCGCGGCAGCAGTGTAGATGAGAATGCCCGCTTGAGACTTCCCGCCTTCCGTCTCGGCGTAGACTCGCTCGCGGATACTCGCGGCGTTGTATCCGCAGTCGAGCGCGAGCTCGCGGATCAGCAGATGGCTGATGGTGTGCAGCAGCGCGTAGCGCAAACCGGGGAACCCAGGATCCGGGTCGAGGCCGCGACGCGCTCGCCAACCTCGGTGGCCACGACGGAGGATGGAACCTAGCGCCCGCGGTCCGGTGTGTGCCGCCCAGTCTTTGAGGGCGTCCTCGTCGAATTGAAGGAATATCCCTTCGCCGTGAACCTGCGTCGCGGGGATCCAGTTGGGCGCTCCCTTCCCGATCGCGGCACGCGGAGCGCGCTCGTCGGCGCCCCCTTCGTTGGGCGATTCCACGCGTGTGAATCCGATGAGCGCATTCACCTCACGCAGCCGTTCGAGCAGCAGCACGCGGGTCAGGAAGGGCTCGAACCCAGTGGGCACGCTGACTTCCTTGCTCATGAAGTGGGGATAATCGCTGGGTGGCGTGGGCGAAGTGAGGACATCCCACTCCGGCCCCTTCAGGTCGATCTCCTCCTCCGACGAATCTTGATTGCGATGGGCCTCGATGGCCTCCCAGACCTGATCGGGAGAGAACGCTTCGATGCCCGGCAGTTGGGCCGACTTCTTCAAGGTCTTGACGACCACCTTGGCTTCGAGCTCGCTCTCCACGTCCTCGAAGAACGTCCAACCATCGCCAATGAGCTGTGCCAGCGGGCTACCGGTCTGCGGGATGGCAAGGACCGAGAGGGTGATCGGAAACCACCCATTGGTTGCGCCCAGCAGGATCGCGCGCGGCGCCTCCTTGCAGTTCTCCTCGAAGCGGTTGAGGTGGGGATGGCGCCCGCGGCACCCCGGGAGATTGTCGCGTCCCGCCTGTCCAAACGCCTGGGCCATACTGCGTGCCGCCTCGCACGAGTCGCAGCGGACCCAGAGGTTCTCCGTCTGCAACGAAGCGCCACTCTCGAAGAAGCGGAGCGTTCCCTTGCAGCTGCTCGGCCCCGCGTGAACGAACCAGTGCCAAGGGAAGTCGTCGAGGTGTCCCTGGCGACACGCCAACAGGAAGCGAGCAGGGACGGCATCAGCATCTCTGGGCTTCTGGTCGCCACGCGAACCAGTGCAGCCCTTGTGCACGAATCGAGTCCACTCGGGTCGAAACCGATTCGCCTTCAACTCGAAGAGGCCCGAGTCGAACGGGGAGAGAAGCCCGCACTTCACGCAGCGCATCCAGCGCGGGAATGGCTTTACCGGCACGCCGACGTACGCCTCGGCGGAGAACGGGTCGACGGTGTCGCTGTCCGTCATCGGTGGCATTCGCAGTGACTCGACCTGGTCGCCAAGCACTCGACGCACCGTGCTCAGCAGTCGAGCTTCCTGAACGGGCTGGCATCGGTTGGGATCCCAGCGGTCGATTCCCATCGTGACCACCGAGAGGTTGGGCAGATCTACGAGCGAGCCGGGACCATAGGTCCAGAGTAGCTGGCTGGGCCGAACTTCACCGACAGGGGTCTGGCTCATGGCTGGTCCTCCTCGGTTTCACGTGGCTGGGCCCGCCAGCTGGGGTCATGGAGGGAGCGGTCGTCCTCCATGATCAGGCGGACTGCGGGCTCGACCTCACGCATGGAGGTGGGGACGGTCCACGTCGACCACGCCCGGATGCCCGGCGACTCGAGGAGCGGGTACGCCAAGGGGCCCGCACCATACTTGCGGTACACGAGCGTCCGACCGCCGACTCCGGCCTCTTTCGCCCATTCGTCGGCCCGTTTCTTGAGCTCGGCTTGAGCAAGACCGCGCTTCGCGGAGTCCTCGGTGACCTCCCACGTTCGCTCGGCCACCGCGTCGACCGTAGCCGTCATCTCGGGTCGACTGGGGCTGGTCATGACGCCCGCGCCCGGATTCGGACCGAACGGCTCATATCGGTTTCTCATGAGGGAGAGCATCGTCCCCGTCAGCCCTCGGTCCATCGCGCGAGGCGAGAATGGGGTGACCGACTGGGCCTCGACATGTTGATAGAATGTCGAGTGGTAGTGCTCGAACGTCTCGTAGTGAGAGAGGTCTCGCGGGCGCGCCCAAGTGAGGACCGCCGCGACGAGACCTGGAAACGCACGGCCGACTCGACTCGTCGCCTGAATGTACTCGGCCGTTCCCTTGGGCTGGCCGTTGACGACCATGACGCCCAGCCTGTTCACGTCGACACCGACCGAAAGCATGTTCGTCGCGAGAACCACGTCGATCGGCCACGGTCCGTCAGGACCGCGAGGGGTCACCCACTTGCCCTCGGCTGGATCGAACACCGCTTCGAATGGCACCTCGAGCTGGTCGAGGTACTTGGGAATCTCGGTGTTCGACACGCGAGAGGTCAGCTCCGCGATGCTGCCCACGCGGCGTTGAGCCAGCCCCGGTCGATCGACGAGGCTCATCTGGACTCGGAAGGAACGGGTCTGAACATCGTCCTCTGCCAGACGTTTCATGCCCCCGAGTTCACGCAGCGAATTGAAGTAGCCTACGAGCGTCATGAACGGGTCAGCGACCGTGCCAAAGGTGTCGAAGAGCGCCTGCGCAGCCGTCAGGAATGCCGTGTATGTGCGGATCAGTACTGCAGGTCGCGAGCTCCCCGGGGCGCAGATTCCCACGTATCTCCGTCCGGGCTTGGTCTCGATCGAACGTTGAACCGAGAAGAAGTCGTCTTCGACGTCCAACGCCTTGGGCGGGAAGATGGCGAGCCGTCTCATGAAGACGTTGCGCACCTGATCGGCGGCCCTCCGTACCGTGGCCGTGGACGCAATGACCTTCGCCCGAACCTGCTTCTCGTCGAACGTCCACGAGCACAGGTCATCGACGGCAGTCTCGTACAAGCCCACCATCGTACCGAGAGGACCGCTGATGAGGTGGAACTCGTCCTGGATGATGAGATCCGGTGGCCTCACCGGTTTGCACGGTCTAACCTTGGCCGCAGGGTGAGGCTTTCGGGCCCGATGGCCTGTTCCGCAGTCGTGCCCCGGCCAAAGCAGCCCATGTCGTTGGCATTCTTCAGTCACCTGGCCGAACAAGGTCCGGACCTCGGGCCGCCACGCCATCATCGCGAACTTGTCGACCGTCGCGATCATCATCGTTGGCGGCCGGTGGTAGATCTCTTCGTCGACGACCTTGACGGGCAGGCCCGGGTGCGCGTTCCGAGCCGACTTCGTCTTGCTGAACTCGCACTGACCGAGCTTGTCCCCGCAGTAGAGCGCCGTCCGCCCCCCGACCTTGTCGACCTCGATGTCTCTGCCGGCAAGCACCTCCGTGCCACACCAAGGGCAGCTCGTGAGCTGAGCAGGTGACGCGATCCCAGATCGGTTCCGGTCTTTGTCTCGAATCGCTTGAATCGCCTGGTGGGAGCGCTCGGTCGTACCTGGCGTGACCTTGTTGCCGACCCAGAGTCCGAGGGTGAAAGGCTCCTTGCCCCACTTGTCCTCATCGGCCCAACGAATCGACTCCATCGAGCAAAGAAGGGTCGCAGCACGCTGGAATTGCTGGAGCGTCAGTAGACGCAGCGTGTAGCGCATGATCACGGCGAGGCCACGGCCACCGTCGCGTCCCTCTACGACTCCCTGCAGGCGCCGGATCGCCATCGCGAAGGCGGCAACACCCAAGTAGGCCTCGGTCTTACCGCCGCCCGTCGGGAACCAGATGAGGTCCGCGAATGCCTCGGCCGGGCTGGTGCGGTCGCTGTGTCGCGGGTCGGTGAGTGACGGCATCGAAAGCAAAAGAAACGCGAGCTGGAACGGACGCCACGAGCGGTTCCGGCGAATGTCGATGTCGTCGAGGGTGACATCCTCGCCCCGGCGCTTTCGGAGCGCGTAGATGCTCCGAACCCGCTGGCGTGCCATCGCGCGGTTGGCAAACCGAAACGCCTCCAGAGCATTCGCATCGGCGAGCACGACCGCGATGCCGGCGCGCAAGCGCTCGAGCGCGGTCTTGCATCGACCGATTGCATCCTTGGACGGTTGGTCGTGTCCGACGATCTCCGTGCCGACGCGTGCCTCCTGCTCAGCAATCCAGAGCTCGTAGTCATCGACGAGCGTGCGGAGCGCCATCTCGAGATCTGGCGGTGCCATTTCCGCGAGCGAGGTCATGTCGAGCCACCCTCGCTCGACCATCGTGCGCATCGCCTGGCGATCCTGAGGGTCCAGCCCGGGCGTTTCCGTGATGGGAACCTCGTACCGTGGGATGACCTCGGTCCGAACCTGGATGGCCCGCGTCGGATCATCTGGCGGCGTGTCGGAGTGGACCGCCACCCCATGCCCGACGGCGAACTCCACATGCCGGCGGTAGATCAGGCCGAGGTGGTCTCGTTCGGGATCATCGACGACCGCGTCGTTGCTGGGCCGTCGTACGAACACGGGGTCCGCATCTGCCGAGCCTCGAACCTGGACCACGGGCTGGAACAACCACGCTGTGTCCCGGTTGGTTTCTGGCTCTAGTTGCCCGTTCACCAAGAATACGGTGACCAGACGCTCGCCTTTGGCGTTCGTGCGGATGGTGCCCTGCAAACGGACATCCGGCTCACGCTCATCGGGGATCAGTGGCGCGAACGGGCCATCCTTGAGCTCAAGGGTGACTTGACCTCCACACGGCACACGGCGCCAGACCTTGACCTTTGCCTCCTCGAGCTCGCCGATCTTGCGGTTCTTGCGTGGCTTCGTGAAGTCGTGCTCATCGTTCGGGACTCGGGTGTAACTTCCCCATCTAGTCTCGACGGTGAGTCGAACGACATCAGGTGCGACGCAGAAAGTCAGGCCGATGCTGGATGGAACGAGTGATTGGTTGTTCGTCGTGTCGATTTCGTCGAGCGCATCGTCTTCGGGTTCGACACGTCCGCTCGCCCTGGGGAACTCAGCTCCGGGCTCATGCAACGGTGCGTCGCGGAGTTCGCCCATCTCCTCGTCCTCGAGCGCGCCAGCGGGCTCCACGTCGATTGGTGGACCGGGGCGGCGAGGAGCGAGCTTGCCGACGAGGTAGCGGTCCCTCACGCTCATGTCGACGACGTACTCGTTCGGCCCCCCAGCGGGCCCCAGCAGGTCATCTCTTACTGCCAGTTCGAGCAGTTCCCGCACGTAGCGTGCGTCTTCGATGATTGGGATGTCCTCGAGTGCAAGGCCTTCCCGCTCCAGAAGTTTGGCGAGATCCTCCTCTCGGAGCCGAGACGCCGGCCCGCGGGGCAGCGTCAAGCCAATGTCAGCAAGAGCGAGAACGGTCCCAAACGGGTGACAACGGTCGATGTAGATAGTCGCCCAGTCCATGTCCGCGCGAACTCTCAGCACACGCCCGACACGCTGAACCGTCCCGCTGCCATCGACCACCACGACCCAATGCCCAGCTTCGATCGCGCTGAACATAACGCGATCGCCAGCGAGCCGAACGGCATACGGTCCGTCGCTGTCGCTCCGCTTGACGAGCCAGGCATCGATGGGTGCTGATGGTGTACTTGGCGTCATGCGTCGGGCCTCATTACAAATGCACGCGCGAGAAGTGCGGGTAGATGCGGTAGAACTTCTCGAACACGTCGAACGGGTCAACACCCATGTCCGACTTCGGCAGCTCAAAGCCAAGACACCCGCGCGCGTCCTCATTCGACTCCATCGTCAGCCTCTCGAGTGTCGACAGGGCGGGAAGGTCCAGCCGATGTGGCTGCTCCGTCGTGGAATAGAACTCCCAACCCTCCGCCAGCTGCGTGATCGTCTTGTCGTCCGCGGCACAGACCACGAGCGTGGCAGTGACCATCGGCTGTCCATCCGAATAGTGCGTCGCCAGCGTCCACACGACCTGACGGTCGGGGTGACTGAGCACCTCCTTGTCGACAGCCAACTTGAGAGCGTGGAGGATGCTCTGGCCATAGGTCTTGCGCGTCATGCCGTCGGCGCTCAGACCGGAGGGGAACAAGGGCCCCAGACGCTCTCGAAATCGAGCCAGCCGCCACTCTTGGATCGTCGGCTTGACGGCTCTGTCTTCAGACGCCTCGTCGTCCGCCTCGACTGATAGCTCGTGGGGGTCAGGCTTCCCGAGCGACGACGGGTTCGCATTCAGAGTGAGTCGGAGCACACTGCCGGTTGGCACCGCTCCAACGGTCAGCGCGAAGCGCTCGATTTGGGTCGAGAGCGAACCTGGATCCGTGTAATCGAACCAGATGATTACCGGACCGTCGAAGTACTCGCCGTCGAGGTAGTCCTCCAGCGTATCGTGCACGCACTCGATTGAGGCGATCGGACGGTTGAAAAGCTGACGTCTGTGCGTTTGCTCCTCAGCCTCGACGCTCGTCATCCGACCGATGCCGAGTCGGGCATGCACGAGCCGAAAGTCCTCCAGGAACGGGCCGCCAAGTCCAATGTAACGGTATTGCTCGAGACCCAAGCTCGGTGAGAGGCGTGTCAACAACGCGAGGAACAGCTCGCGGTCCACAGCCTTGTTCGGCCGAAGCCGGTAGGGAAGCGACGATCCAGAAGCCATCGGTCAACCCTCCTGCTTCTTGGCCTTCGCCAGTATCAACTCGAAACACTTTTCACCGACGGCGCCCGGCTTCTCGTCGTCCGTGTCGAAGAACATCCGCGACACGAGGCGTACCTCCTCGATAGGACGAGAGAACACGATTCTGCGGGAAGAGGGCTTCTTTCCTGGCGGCTCCGGCAGGACCTTCGCCTTCTTCGGATTGAACTCGATCCGATCGCCAGATCGCTTCGTCTCCGCGCGCTTGCCGACGGTCTCAACTGCCTGCTCGAGCGACAGGGGGCGTGAATCCTTCCAATGCTCAGTCTGATCCGCGCGCGGATGGTTCTTCCACTGGTTCGTGTACGTGATCCAGACCCGCATCCCCTCTTTCATCTTCACGAGTGACTCGAGCCAGACATTGGAGGACGTGTCGAGAGCGCGCTTCGTCGTCGTGACGGGCAGCTTCTCGGCATCGGTCGCGCGGAACTCGATGATCCCCGTGATGACGATGAACTGGTCATGGTACATCGGGATGCCATCGCCCCAGCCCGTCAGGCGACTCTTGTCACCGACGATCACTGCCCTGTCGTTGCAGAGGACCGTCCAACCCGCGGTCCTCGACGATCGCTTCTCGTCGAAACCCGACTCCTCGTCATCGCTGGAGGCCGGTCGGCTGGTGTTCAGCCCGACGGTGATCGAGACGAGCACGCCGTCGATCGTCTTCTGGAAGATATAGGGGGCGGGTCCATCCGGACGGTTGGAGACCAATACTTCGACGTGTACCGGCTCGACGCCGACGCCATTGAGCTCCACCGTCAGGCCGCGCTGAAGGAACATCGTAAAGTGCTCCGCGATAGCGGCCCGAACCTCGTTCTCGAAGGCCTCGTTTCGGAAGTGCCTGGAGACCCCTCCGTACAGCTCCCGGACCTGGATCGTCGTGCCGGGCGTGTCGAGCACTTCGTTGCTTTCGTTCGGCTCGTTGATCGGAAGGGGCGCCCACCCTGGGTCATCCAGCCAATCTGAAGATATCGGGACTTCGAACGTGTCGTCGCCGTGTCGCGTCCGCACGAGGGCGTCCCGCCCCATCTTGAAGATGGCCCGCTTCATCCCCACGCCGTACATCCCGATCGTCTCGCTCTCCGAGTCGCGATCGTCGTCGGGTGCGCGACCCATCTTGAACGCGTAGTTCTTGGCGACCTCACGCGGGATGCCGCCGCAGTTGTCCTCGATCGAGAAAAGCTCCTCGGAGAGCTTAATCTTCACCCAGTGCTGCGCGTAGTCGACGTCCCCACCATTCGCGAGTCGGAGCGCGCCATCGAGGCAGTTGTCGACCAGGTCGAGGATCGCGTCAGCGAGGCTGATGTCGCGCGTCAGCATCGACACGAAGAACTTCTTGGTCGGGCTAGCTTCTGCGTGGTCTGTGCTCGGCTTGGTCATGAGCCCGACCCCCCGGATAGCTGGTCTTCGATGTCCATCTGCCCGTCTGAAGCCTTGCGCTTCCGCTTCGTGCGGGTCTTCTTGGCCTTCGCGCCCGACGATACTTCTTCTGCGTGCCGCTCGTGGTTGAGATCACAGAGTCGGCGCAGGAGGTCGATACGCGCGCGCTCGGAGACTGTGAGCCGAACCCGGTCGTTCTCCGGCAAATACGACACCTCGCGAAAATCGAGTTCGAGGTCCAGGTCGCCCCAGCCGAAAGCGTCCAAGACCGCGTTATCCATTTCGCGATGGAGCATCCGGAGGTCGTCGATGCCGCCAGAGGTATCGGCCGGGTCATGGAAGCGGTTGTAGAGATCCGTAAGCCCAATGGACTCGTGCTTGCGAATCTCGTCACGCAGCACGGAGTAGCGTCGCCCTATAGCTTCGAGCTGGTCGGAGACGGTGGGCATCGGCCACGTTTCCAGTGCTGCGCGTGTGGAGTACGTGAGTGTCGCGGCTCCGAGCGTGCCGCACCGCCAGCGACACCAAACGTCATGAAGCGTGCTTTGGAAGACCGATAGCTCGCCATACCCGTCAAAGAAGAAGAGCTTCGCCTTGTGGTTGTACACCGCGCTGGTCGGAACCCGACTGAAACAAAGGTGCTTTGTTACCTGGGCGATCGCTAGCACATGCGAGTGGCTCTCAAAGAACCTCATGAGGCCAGGTCGAAGGTCCCAAAACTTCCAAAAACAGCGTTGGTGGATTTGGCCAGTGAGCCCGTCGCGGTATGGTTTCACGAGTTCTTCAAGACGCTGAAAGGCCGGCTTGTACGTTCGTGCTTTCTCTTCGGGCCAATCGCGGAAGTAAATCACCCATCGGTCCGGCTCCAATGCCTTGAGATTGTTCAGATCCCTCCCGTTGTAGATCGGGCGGATTACTTCGCTGCATCGGGCATCAGCAGAAAGGATCGCGGCACGCTCGTCGCTGGTAAGATAGAACCCACTCCCCATCGTGTCTTGTCCCTGAGAGAATTGGCCCTTCAGCGCCGTAAGCTTGAACGGCTTCTTCAGCTGCAAGTTCTGTTGAAGTCCACCATTGATGGAGGGCGTTTCCTCCCCATCTAGGATCGCACTGCCTGACCACGTACGGGCAACCCAGACGATCGACACCACGACGGCTGCGCGACCCGGCCACGGAACACGAGCCTCGGCTCGATAGATCGTCCCACCGGCTTTGAGGATCTGATCGAGGCAGACGATCCGCGACCCTGTCTCCGAGATGGACTTCGTAGCGAGCAGACCGAAGTGTCCCGATGCGTGCAGGATGGCGAACGCCCGGAGAAAAAAGTACGCGCAAAGGTCCGGAGAGCCGACGACGTCGTTGCGAATGATCTTCAGGAACTCCTGATAGGTCATGCCTAGGCGGCGGCCCAGGATGCGTCCTCCCATGAACGGCGGGTTGCCTACGACGGCGTCGAAACCGCCGCCATCGAACACCTCGGGGAACTCGAGGGGCCAATGGAACGGCGTACGCGCCCGAGCGTTGGGCGAGTCCGTCGTTAGGTCTTCGGCGGCACGACGACGCAAGGTCGCGAGGCATTCACCCCCATCATCAGCGGCCACCTGGTCGGCCTCGCTCGCGAAGACGGCGAGGCGCGACTCCAACGCGCTGTCGGAGGTGGTGGTAAAGACAGCACCGATGAAAGCGTTGGCCAGATCCGTCGCCACCTCAAGCTTGGCCCGGGCGGACGCATCGAGGTTGGCCATCGCTTCGACGTCGCGGATGTCGCGGATGGGCATCGCGCGGAGCTGCTGCCGGATGGCCAGCGCTTTCTTGACCGCGCCATGAACGCTCTTGCCGAAGAGTCGCTCCTGGGTCGGTGCGTCCGGCGTCATCGACAGCTTGGTGAGCTGATCGAGACGATGGATGCCGAGCAGGCTGTCACCCGGCCGCAGGTTGTGGTCGAGGAACCCGAACGGGCGCCCTTTCGACAAGGTGACGAGCCACAGCGAGAGCTTCGCTAGCTCGACCGCAAGGGGGTTGAGGTCGACGCCATAGAGGCAGCGCTCGACGACCAGACGGCGCGCGTGTTCGGCGCGCGCTTCGTCGCCCGTCGGAAGTGGCTCGATGTCTCCCTGTGTCTCGCGCACCCGGCCTTCGATGTCGACGTGGCCACCCG
>CEVQ01001146.1_pt1 | contig 15121 bp, 16 predicted proteins | sample 356551 | NCBI WGS metagenome assembly CEVQ01 (sample SAMEA2623756, study PRJEB7988) | marine metagenome | biome: marine biome (ENVO:00000447); feature: mesopelagic zone (ENVO:00000213); material: "saline water (ENVO:00002010), including plankton (ENVO:xxxxxxxx)" | depth 250 m | reverse complement strand
GCAGCTAAAATTGCTTTTTTTGCAGACATACCCAGAGAAGCGGTCATCTCAGCTCCAGATGCCAAAACTATCTATGAGGTCCCTCTACTCTTCCTAGAACAAGGATTTCCTCAATTAATAGAGAAACGATTGGGTCTGAAGGCCAAGAAACCCGATGTCAAGCAATGGCGTGATTTTGTAGATAGAATCTCCAATGGTGGAGAAGAGGTCGAAATTGCAATCATAGGAAAGTATACTGCTTTGAAGGACTCCTATATATCACACGAAGAGACGCTTAGATACGCTGGGGCAGTTCTAGGTTGTAAGGTCAAAATAAGGTGGATTGAGGCACCTGATCTCGAAGACTCAGGAAGTACCAAAGAGTTAGAAGGCGTCAATGGCGTTATCGTCCCCGGCGGTTTTGGAAATAGAGGGGCTGAAGGCAAGATTATGAGTGCTAGATGGGCAAGAGAAAATCAAATACCATACCTAGGTGTCTGTTTTGGTTTCCAATTAGCAACTGTTGAATTTGCAAGGAATGTGCTAGGTCTGGAGAAAGCTAATTCCGCAGAATTGGATCCGGATGGACCGCATCCAGTGGTTGATATCTTGCCTGAGCAAGAAGGTGTAGTGGATATGGGAGCGACAATGAGGCTCGGTGATCACGAGATTAAAGTTCTTGATGGAAAGGCAAAGAAATTGTATGGTAAGGACATTATATTCGAAAGGCACAGACATCGATACGAGATAAATCCCAATTATATCGAGCAAATAGAAGCGAAAGGAATGAAATACACGGGAAGAGATTCTAGCGGCAGGAGAATGGAAATACTTGAATTGGAGGGGCACCCCTATTTTGTGGCCTCTCAGTTTCATCCAGAGTTCAAATCAAGACCAGATTCACCGTCACCATTGCATCTTGGCTTAGTTAAGGCCGCTCTAGCCAACAAAAAAGCATAATTCTCAAGGGCAAGCTTATTAAGCCGCAATTTCTGGCTGAGGCATGTCCGACGACGATGACAATGGTAGTGACTTTCAGGAGTTCAAAGGCAGTCCCGATCCTCCCGAGGATGGAATCAACATCAAAGATATAATTATGACTGGGGGATTCGTTATCATAATTGTTGGATTTGTACTGGGTCTGATTCGGCTTATGGCACTCAATGGAGGAGAAACACCTGACCAATTCGCTAGTGACCTTGAGCAATTATACTTGAGTTATGTCATCATGTTTGTTGGAATGTGCATAACTTGTTTTCTAGGCTTCGGCGGCATGTTCAAAAGAACCATGTCATCTTTCCTTTCTAAGGATTAAATATTCAGAAGGAAACCGTCTGGTCCAAATTGATGTACATAGTTCCATCGTTGATCTCAAAACTGTAGACGAAAGTGTATGTTCCACTATCCTCTGTGGATGAAACTAAAGTAAAGAAGAGAGAATAGCCTCTAGATGCAAATAACGACTCAAAAGTTTCTGTAGTGGTATCAAATGATGTAGACAAGCTCGTATCAGCTGCTGCATTGTCAACCTCGTATTCCAATGCTAACGGAAAATCATCTTCTATAGTGCTCAATAAAGGGGTGAGATCGTGTCTTTCACCTTGATGCTGACCGAGATTGACCGAATGTGTGATTGTACTACTCACGGCAATGAGTGTGATTGTCATTATAAGACCTGAAACTAACAGTAACTGTGCATTATCCTTCATCAGCCCTCCCTATATCCATACCACAACTTGAGACTAAGATCCCAGACCTCATTATCTGCCCAGACTATCCTGAAAGCCTGAACAACAGGCCCAGACGGGACATCCCGATCCACAATAACCTCTGTCTGGCCACCATGCGTTGCTTCCAGACGATATGAAACCGATGATTCAAGGCCCGCATCCAAGTATTGCTTAATCGATGAATCATCATTCGTTGCAAGCCACCAGGCAAGGGTTGAGTCGTCATGTGCTGCAGCTATAGTAGCGTCAGAGGGCTGCCAGACATCTAACATCTCAAGAATCTCCAGACCTGAAAAATAAAGGTCGTTTTCTTCCAGATTATTCGCATCACTCGTTGGCAAAATGTTCACCGACACATTTACGGCTGAAGTAAACAAGGTTGCCACCAAAATAACCTCAAGCACATGCATCTGACCTTTGGTGTCATTCATAGTACTTTCAACCTCAGCTAAATCTGAGGAGTTATCATGGAGGTTCCTATTCCAGTAATTTCAAAGATAAACCATCCAACCAGAAGTAAAGTGGTTGCACGGTTAAATGCCGAATACAGTCTTCCATTGGACATGAAACCGGCTGCTAGCCCATTTCCAATACCTTGCACTATCAGACTGTAAAGGAAAATTGTAGAAATCCAGACCTCGTTCATCTCTCTTATAGTTAAGTTTCCAATAGACATCGTACCAGTGCTTCCAGTAGCTGCTGCTGAATCAACAATAGCTGGAATGAAAGTGGATGCAAGAACAAGGATAATACCAAGGTAGACAAAAAATGAAGCATAAATGACCGTTACATAACTTCCGACTTCCTGCCTTCTTTCGGTCTCCAAAGCCTTGATTTCTCTGGCATCAAAAGAAGCGGCCAGAAGAATATCCGAGATTCGACCACCTGCACGATTAGCCTCATCTACCATTCTAACAGCTCTAGTCACAATTGGTGAAGTAACTCGTTCGGTGAACATATCCAGAACCTCTCCGAATGAAATCCCCCAAGAAATCTGTGATGCCATTTTGTTAACCTCATCGTTAAGGTTACCATACTCTCCCTTAGCCAGTGTCTGAATCGCGACAGTCATGCTCAGACCACCCTTCCAATACTCTGCAAGGTCTCTCAGAAAATCCGGGAATTTATCCTCAACACGGGCCCTAATCTGGTCCCTTCGACGTCCATAAAGCCCATAAGGCAGCATCAGTGAAACCAAGCCGAATACCACATAGTCGATTGCAGATATCTCGGGATAACTACGGAACCATTCGTTCGGATCCTCTTCATTCTCTATTCCATTGCTTGCAGGATTTTGGTCCTTTGAAAAATTCTCTCGGACGGCAGGAAGGCCCAGACCATAAATCGCCTCTACACGATTCTCCTTACCCATTGATTCATCATAAGTGTGCCCAAAGGTGAATGAAAAACGACCGTCATTCATGACCCAAGGATTGTCGAATTGCTTGTCATTGTCAGTATCGACCATTAGTGTCTGAGCATCTGTAGTATGATTAATATTAGCGATTACAAAGAAGAAGAGTGCAAAAATAATCGAAAAGAAGACGACGACGACCGGACCCCAATCGAAAGTCTTGTCTCTGACATTTAGCCAACGAGAGACCATGCTGTATTCCATCCAGCGTCTCGAGACTCCAGTGCGTGGGTCTTTGTAGCTTTTCTTCTGCAAGTTACCTTTAATGGTCATCAGTCGGTTGATACCTCCTGACTTAAACTATAGAACAGACCTGAGAAAATAATCTGAATTATAGGAAATCCACCAAATACCAAAAGAGACATGTGCTCCTTCTCGAGCTGCATGCCTGATCCTGATACCCAGAAAGTAATAACTGCAATAATCATAGCAAATATCGGCAAAGCAACGGCAACAACTACATAGGCTTCTGAAAACAGAGCCATCTGTTGCAATACATCCTTAACATGAACTCGATTCTGCTGTGCATAATATTCAGATCTGTTCAAGAAATATAACTTCAGGTTACCTCCGGATGTCACAGTACCTATGATTCCTTGAATAAATTCTGCAAATCTCTCGGAAGGTGTTCTATCTACAGCTTCCTTCAATGTAGTAACCAGATCACGGCCCATGAATTCCATACTGTGGTAAATCCATGCTGCATCGTTTGAGATCTCACCATAGATATCCTTGTTTCTAGCGAGAGATTTGAAAGTCTGGGATGGTGTAGCGTTAGCTGCCGCCATAGCTGACACATAACTTGCAGCGTAAGGTATCTGCCTATCCATATTGGTGGCTCTACTACTAGCCAGCCAACCAGGAGTAAACAACTGAATCAGACCCACCAATGCGGGTAAGCCGAACACTAGAATCCCAATGAGGGCGTATTTGACTATATCTGAAACTGGCGAGAAATTTTCTCCAGTAGATGGATTTTCCATCGTCTCAATTTGAGGTATCAGAAAACCAAGAAGAAAAAATACAAAGAGTACTCCTCCTATAAATGTAATTAAAACCTGCATTATGGAAGAAGCCATATAGTCCTCTGCTAGAAGCGGAATTCTGGCTTTGACAAGATCATTTCGGAGGGTTATCGAATCTTTGGTCAGCATACGACCTAACCATCCTAGTAAAACTCTACTAAATGTTTCAAAACCGGTCAGAGCCATTTGTGCCACCAACGTGGATTAGCGGAACGTTGAACTCTGTTGGCTAAAGCAGCTTTCAGACTTGTAAGAGCCTTAGCAGCTCGGTCCTCTTCAGAAGACACCAGAGTGGCTTTCTTCTCTGGCTGATCCTCCAGTTTCATAATTTTAGCTTCGGCATTGGCCCTCTTGTTAAGCTCGGACCGGACGCCTTTCAACATACGCCTACCTTCAACCTCATTAAGCGATGAAACGTCACCTAGACCTATCTGTTTGGATAAGGGAGTTAGTTGTTTGAGCGGCACATAGTAGGCCTGATCTTTCAATAAATCCGATTGGAGTCGGGCCTCGACCTTATCCCGCCTGACTTCCTCCTTTGCAATTAACTTCGAGCGCTTGGTTGGATCATCGGTCTGTGATATCCTAGCATCGCTCTTGGATCTGGCGGCCTGTTCTTTGGCCTCACGTTTCTGATATTTTTGCCTAACCTTAGGTGGGAAATCTGAAACATCGACATCTTCATCATCTGAACCTGACAGGTCCATATCCCGTTCTTCTACCTTGCGTCGACGCTTCTTGCCACCAACCTGCATATCTGCATAAACTTGACGCATGACGTCTTCAGGATGAACGTAGTACTCTGCAATAACTTTAGCAAAATCCTTGTAATCTCTGATTGCCTTCTTGAGACACCATTCAATTACCAGCTGACGTCTCTTCATCTCATCCATAATCTCAACTCGATTGAGATTGGCCTTCGACATAATCTTCTCAAGAATATAGGATTTGCCTGTGAACAAGAATTCATCAACTGTATTGTCCCATCTAAACGCTTCATTGGTAAGTAATTCATGAGAATGGGGATCGATACCAATAATCTCAACTATGTTCTTGTTTCGCCTTACACGTTTCCCTGCAATACGTGTCTGAATTTGAATTGAAATACCATCCAATGCAGGAATCAGAACTCTGGGAATCTCAATCGGTTTGTTCTCAAGACGGTGTACTAAACTCTGAATCGAATCAGCGTGGAAAGTTGAGTAGGTAGTGTGACCAGTGGCCATTGCCTGAAACAGAACGTAAGCCTCTGCACCACGAATTTCTCCCACGATAATGTATTCTGGACGTTCTCGAAGAGCTGCTCTCAGAAGGTCATACATGTCAACCTCCCCTGGTGCTTTCATACCTGTTCCGCCTGCTTCACCACCAAAACCCTGTCTGGTACATCCTGGAATCCAGTTAGGATGTGGCAAATTCAACTCTCTCGTCTCTTCAATACTGACAATCTTGTGTTGCCAAGGAAGGAAAAGGGAACAAGCATTCAATGACGTGGTCTTACCAGAAGCCGTTCCACCAACAAACAGCATAGACATTCCATATTGCATAGCCATCCAGAAAAATGCAATTTGCATTGATGAAAACGTCTTGAATTCAAGTAAATCTACAGGAGTAAAAGGTTCATCCCTGAAACGCCGAATAGTGAAAGTAGAACCTTTGGTGGAAACTTCCCGACCAAGCGTCATAACAATTCGTGAACCATCCATCAGTGTTGCATCCAGAAGTGGTTCTGCAATGGAAATATGTTTACCACAACGCTGTGCCATACGGATGATGTAACTTTCTAACTCCAACTCATCCTCCCACATAACATTGGTTCTCAATGATTCAAACCTTCTGTGATAAACGAAGACCTCGACATTAGGACCGTCGCAAGAAACATCCTCAATGTTTGGATCTCGCATCATGGTGTCTACCTTACCATAACCAATCAAATCTCTTTCAATGTAATAATGAATCTTCTCACGGTTGCTCTTGCGTGACTTCAACCTGTAACTATTCAGTATATCATCTACAGCCTGCTTCAGGAAATCGTCTTGTGACTCATCCATCGTTTCACGATTGATGTTAAGAGCACGCTGAAGAACCTCTTTTATCGTATGCAAGTCATCAAGTTCCTGTTTGGTGGCCTTGGGTTCGACCACATAATAAAATCTGGAATAATCCCTTTTATCGAATAGGACACGGACGTATGAAAAGGGAGGTCTAACTGGATAAGTATCAAGTTCCTCAAAGTCCTCTCCAATCTCGATATCGTCCATAACCAAGTCATGAATCACTCCCTCTTTCTCAGCAGACCGACGCTTTCGATCTAAGGCTTTTCTCTGCTTCTTGAGTTTACGGCGCTCTAGCCAAGACAGTTTTGATTCATCAATCTGTTCTTCTTCTTGACCGAGTAAGCCAGAACCGGCGTCTAAAGTTCCTTCTGCTGCGCTCATCTCAATATCCTGATGTCAACTTGACGACCTTCAGGTCGTTATCATAATGTGCGACTATATAAGAAGTCGTCGACTTCAAAGGAAGACCACTTGGAGTCTCTATTGCTGTCGCAGGATAAAGTGGAAAAGTAACCTCGAATGAACCTCCTCTCGGCTGTAGAGTCGTGACTTTCAAGCCATCTTCAGTTCCACTTACCTTATACTGGACACCATGATTTATGGCTTCGATACCAGTCTCTAATCTAATGATTGGGGAAGCAGTGGGGTATTCACGCACGGTGTTCAACAAATCCTCTATCGCCAACTGAAAATAAAGGGCCAGCTGTTCAGCCTCCTCTTGTGCAGTATTGGATACATTACCATTAATTATTGTGCTGGAAGTAAGCATCATTGAAGATAATATCAGAACTGAAATCAGTGCCGTATAGACATAGCCAATCAACTGCGAGGCTGCTGAATCATCGTGTGTTAAAGGTGACATGGATGGTCCTCTCTAGTATCCTGAAATCAAAGGCTGTGTCTTGAGAATAGACAATGTCCTCCTCAAAACCCATATTAGCTGCTGTGGTAGATTCTGAACTGGTAAAGTAATACGTATTACTGCCGAATCCCCAATTGGAAAGGTAGTAACTCCTGAGGGCCGTTGAACTATCGCCTGTAAAACCCATCCGTAAGGAATAGATAGTGACTGAATTATCAGTGCCTCCCTGATTACGGGCTTCGAAATTGTAGTTACCTCCCATAACAGACTTAGTAGCTGATGTGGGTATGTAATAATCAGTCTGGTAAAGTGAGAATGAATCATAAGAATCCGCATTCTCTATGGACCTGATCAAAGGCTGGGAAGTCACAAAGAAATTGCCTCCTGGTTCCTTGGCAACTAGGCCTCCGTTTAACATTCGCATTTTGTAGACACCTGAAACCGAGTGATATTTGTAAGACAATGAATCAACCCCATAAACGAAGAACCCGCCAATTTGAGTCGTATTTTCTGTACTCGTATACGTTGCTTTGACACCATAGACCATCTCTGGAAAACCAGTCACGAGACGCGAGGAGGTTGTGCCTGTCCAACTTGTTCCATTGGGATAGGTCAAAGTGATGCTGTAATCGCTGACAACTTCTTTGGAATCAGTCATCGCAAAAGTTGTTGAACCAGTCTTAACACCTATTATTTTGGGGTCTGACCAAGGAACTGTCGTGTAATAATATCTAATCTCATCCAGATTCTCACGGAGCGTGAACGTACCTGTACTGAAGGAAACCGTTGAAGTTCGAGATGATCCTGTCCCCTGTAGGATAACATGATCCATGTCGGCATCAAAGTTCAGGAGATTGTTTTGTGCAGAAGTATAGATCGCATAAGCCTCACTCTCCTGTATCTGTGGAATACCCCAAACCAACATGGTCCCCGTAATTGTGACCATAATCCCCAGAATGAGAATTGTACCTATTATAGGGCTCACGCCATCTTCTGACTTACGGATAGAAAGCTCACGCTGCACATGAGGGCACTAATAGGGGTTCTAAAAAGTGTTAGGTTCCAAATTAACGTTCATTATCCTCTAACCATCTTTCAGCGTCTATAGCGGCCATACAACCCATTCCTGCTGCCGTGACAGCCTGACGATAACGTGTGTCGACTACATCACCAGCCGCAAAAACACCTGAAACACTCGTCATCGAATTTTCCTTCCAAATTATATATCCTTGTTCATCTGTTTCGACCTGCCCATTAAGGAAACTAGTCATTGGCTTGTGGCCGATGGCAATAAATGCCCCATCACAGGAAAAGGTTTCCTCGGCATTATTCTGAGTGTCGACCAAAACGGCACCTTCAAAGTTTCCAGTATCTCCAAGCCAACCCTTAACGACACGATTCAGTTTCCATTCAATCTTGGGATTGCCCTGTGCTCGATCTGCCATTATCTTGGATGAACGCAAACCTTCTCTACGATGTACGATAGTAACTTTGCTACAGAAACGGGTCAGAAAAGTAGCTTCCTCCATAGCTGAATCGCCACCGCCGACAACTATTACCTCTTTATCCTTGAAAAAAGCGCCGTCACAAGTTGCACAGGTTGAAATTCCCTGACCTTTGTGGGCAGCCTCATTTTGGGCATCGAGCCAAATTGCTTCTGCTCCTGTGGTAATTATCAAAGATTTGGCCAAATGTTCTTCTTTACCTGCGGTAACTTTGAAGGGAGTTTTAGACAAATCAACAGAGTCCACATTCTTATCTACTATTTGGCAACCGAATCGAGACGCTTGGGACCTAAGTTCCATCATCATCTCCGGTCCAGTAATTCCCTCAGGATAGCCAGGATAATTCTCAACATCGCTGGTCAACATCAACTGCCCACCGCTTGCATATCCTGCAAACAACAGTGGATTTAGCATTGCACGGCCTGCGTACAGTCCGGCAGTGTATCCTGCTGGACCTGAACCGATTATTATCACATCATTAATATTGGACACCAAGGCCCATTTACAAGGTTGCTAAAATCATTACGCCGGAATCAACCGTTCCATCTGGCAGAGATTATGAAACCAGTATGGCCCAGCATGTTAGTCTTTGGTCGGAGAGCATTTGATCTGGATTGCCAGTCCCGTTGAATGACCTCGACAATTTCAATTTCCTTCCATCCTTTCAGAGAAACTAAAAGGTTCTCCACCTGATTCACCGTGGGAACATAACTCAACATAAAACCACCAATCCTCAAGGACCTCTTTGACCATTCAATAATCTCATTTGGATTAGGAAGGTCCAATACGATTGCATCGGCTTCTATTTCCTTGGTCTTGTCTCCCAACTCACTGCTGCGGATTTCGACCAAATCTTTCCATGGACTCATTTCCAAGTTCTTCTCAGCTATTTTGAAGTGACGGGGATTATTCTCAAAAGTGATGACCTTACCATTTGGAGCTACGGCTTGGGCAAGCGCCAAGGTCAAGGCGGCCGAACCACAACCTGCCTCAACTACAGTGCCTCCTGTTTCCAGACCTGACTTGTAGATCATCCAGGCTATATCTTTGGGCAAGACTATCTGAGGTCCACGTTTGAGATTAGATTGTACGTCTGACAAGGCGTATCTTGCAATCAAACATTTTTCACCCAGAAGATCGAACACGGACCCGAGGTTTTGTCCCCGTACAGCTTCACCAGGGAAACGTCCAAAACCAGCTATTTCGATTATCTCTGAATCTAAATCAACAAGGTGCGCCGAACCATTGATTATCAAAAGATTCCAATTGCTCATCAGAGCCGGCTAAGGTAATCAGCCTACCAAAAGCTTAGCGTTGGCCAGAGAATATTTCCAATCACTTGGAATAACATTATTTGAACGGTAATATTTGACCAGGCGGAGGATCTTCGCTTCGGTAAGACGCAAAGCTCTCGTATTGTGATTATCTTTGTTGTTTACTTTCAGATGTTCTCCCAGACGGACTGCCTTTCGCATCAGATTGGTCAAGTCCTCTGGTAAAGATGGAGAAGCCTTGTTCTCTTGCAAAATCTTCAATATTGATTTACCGGTAGCGAGTTTTACGCTAGGGACGGCGTGAGTATCTCTCAAGACAATTCCAATTTGTGACGTGGAAAGTCCCTCAGAAGACATTTTTATTATCTCTTTTTCCACATCTTTAGCCTTAGGTGACCACTTTGGGCTCTTTTTTCTAGTCTGTGGACTAGAACCAGAGCGTCCCCTGTGTCTTGCATGAATTCTTGCCATATATCCTAATCTCCTACGGAGAGAATGGCGCCAGTCAGACCGGTATAAAAACATTGGCACATTCTAATAACCCGGAGTCCAGTAAAGCGCTAATTCTGTATTGGAATAAATCCTGTATGTGAAATCTGGCATGTACTTGTAATGATAATTCAGTACCAAAGAAAGCGTGGATGACTTCCCACTCATATCTGCCATGCCCAAATTAACTACGGACAATGATCTGTTCTGACCTATCTCGGATGAAAAAATTTCGGTATTATTCCATTCCCATAAATGGTCTAGAGAATTCCAGTACATGTCCTTGACGGAAATCCGTTCAACCTCCATCCGTTCAATATCCACAAGATCCTGTGATAATTGCAATGAATCCGATTGGGGCTGCATATCTGAATAGGCTGCAACTCTCCTTTCCCTCTTTGCGTCATTGGATTCAAAAATCTCATTCTCCAGATTATCATCCATCCACTGCGCTATGGAAATACTGCTATCACGAACGTAGTAGGTATAGAACTGGGCTTCCCTTTCATGAGCTGCGACCCTGTACCCAAGGTCCACATATGTGAAAGATACGAGAATAACCGTTAGAACAGAAAAGAGTACAGCTATACGTTTGGGATAATCTTGAAGGTTATCCAAGAAAAAATCGAATCCAGGTGCCATGAAAAGAAGAATCCCAAAGGTCACTAGATAAGGGATGTAAATAATATCTGAAATGACAAAGAAGGACAGGGCCAAATAGGACATTGAGAACAAATATCCTAGCTTGATTCTTCCTTCTTGAATCCAAAATACAATACCGAGGATAGCTATAAAAATAAAAGGTCCCACATTTATCATATAATATACTGCTAAATTTGCCAAAGATGACAAAACACCATTACCGGCGAATAAATAGGCTCCAATAAGATCATCATCTGGAGTATAAGGTGAAAAATCCATATACTGCAAATAGAATAGATAACCTGAGAGAAAAATTAGGAAACCAAGAGTTTGCCTACCCGCTCGCTCACGGTTAGTAGCCTTTTCCTGCCAGTAAAATAGAAGATGGGCCACTAACAAGGCCAAAAGCATTCCTGGGAAAAGGAGGGCCATGCGATGCAGGGATGGTAGGATTACGATAAACAAGAATATCAATGCAATAAGGCGAGAAGGATGCCGGCCATGTTTTGAGTTTGACAATCTCAAAAGCAACCAGATAAAGAAAGGGAGAAGAGCTATGAATGTGAATCTTAGGGAAAATCTCCATAACGAGAAAGTAAGGAATCGAGGAGCCAGCGAAAAGCAGAGTGCTGCAAACCAACGGCTTCGATAGTTGTCTGTGAGCTCGCCAGTGAGCATAAAGAAACCAAATGTTGAGATTAATGAGAGAAAGATGCTGTGGATGATAATATAATCGTAGATTGAGAGACCTGTCGTGGTGGTGATAGCTGATGCTAAGAGTGTAGCACCCAGTGGGTCTGTTCCAGGAAATAGACCATAAAGTGATAAAATTCCTTCAGCCCAAAATACCTGACCATGAGATATTATCGCCTTGGCCACGGAAATATAATAGAAATTATCAGTGCCAGTGGGAGAGGGTGTGATAGGGTAGCGTAATAGGATTGTGAAAAGACCTAACAGAATCAGGCCACTTTGCTTGGCCGAACTTGGACTTTTCATGTTCTATCAGATGGATGATGTATTAAGCGTATATGCTCGATAGAAAATGGTTCTTTGTACTGCATATTTTTATATAGCAGATACTGTCCTCTCAAATCACCTATTATGGGGGCGTAATTTGTCTATACCTGACACCAAGAATTACAGTCTGATGGCGTTACTGCTTTTGACCGCGCTACTAGTTGGAAAAAGTGTCAACGGATACCCTGGAGGTGGTGAGACTGGAGGAGATGAATGGGCCATGCAATCCATCGTTGAAGGTTGTACCTGCCATATGGATGAACAACTCAACGAAGGGATGTACAGTCTAGATGGAATACCTAATACTTATGTTCCAGAAACCACTTACAACATAACACTGGCCATTAATGATACGAACGTCGAGTCAGTTGACGGTTCTGTGAGATACGGTGGGTTCTTGGCTGAGGTAAGTGAAGGCATTTTTGTTGCAAATGAAAATTACTGGTTAGGTGGTAGCGGGTCATACATTTCACACAATGACAACAGTAACATGGTTAGAAGTTGGACTTTCCAGTGGACCGCCCCTACCGATGGTACAGGTGATGCATTATTCACCATCTATTTCAATGTCGTGGACGGGGATGCTGCTTCTGGTGACCAATGGTCATACTTGACTACTGTCTCGCTTGGTACGCCGCAAGAGGTTTCAAGTGAAGTATCAATACATGAACTAGGAGTCACACTAATGCAATATTGGATTGGACTGATTGGAATCGCTGTTGTTCTTTTATCGGTTCTAATAGCTTACGTAGTAATCAGAGGGGGGAGTGCACATTACAGAGGTTAATGAAGTTCTGGAAAAGGTCTCAAAAGGTGAACTTACTACCGAAGACGCCCAGAAACTTTTAGGAACCTACAAAGATGAAGAACTAGGAAAGGAATTGAGGAATGTTCCTGGAAAAGAACAATTAGAGATATTTGCCATAATTCTGGTTCTTATGCTTCTTGAATTGATGTATGATTCACTCTTCATTTATGGTATTTTAGAGAATTGGGATCAACAATTTTTATCATTTACGATTGCAATGGCATTCCTAATCCTAGGGTTGATGCTGGATTTCTATAGAAGATCATTCATGCCTGATGTTCTGGAAGCCAAAAAGAGAAGGAGGAAAGTTATCACCAAACTGGAGAGATAATTATGGATATTACACGTAGAGGTTTCCTGAAAGGTGCGCTTGGACTTGCAGGCGCAGGGATGACTGGTGCACTCACAGTTCCTGCACTGAAGTCACTCCTACCTCCTCCGGTGACAAGATGCAATGAGGATGATGCCCATGAAACACTGACCTACAAAAGTGAAAGTGGAAAGTGGTACGAAAACAAGGGAGGGAAAGTAGCCAAGAAAGAGGATTTCAAACTCTGGGATGTTGCTATCGTCAATTGGGGGCCAAAAGAACTCGAGGAAGAACTAGGGAGTTGTGAGATTCAGCTAGCTCTTGTTAAAGTCCCTACTGAAGCAGTAATGGAAAATCTAGGTGTCTCGGATGATGGAGGAAATAGCACTATGATGGCATACCACACCTACAAGTGTCCACATCTTTGTTGCAAACCCGTATTCACCCCAGAAGGAACTAGTACCATAAGTGGGGATGATTACGAAAATATGTTTTTGTGTCCCTGCCACCTTTCATTGTTTGATCCAATATCAGTAATCAAGAATATAGATGAACAAGGAAGAGAAGTTATGGCTGCTGAATTGCTGGAGGGGCCAGCACCTTATGGCTTACCTGTGGTACCTATTGCTGAAAAAGATGGAGGGTTAATAGGTCTAACAACTCACTTAGACTGGCTGAAATATTGCGGGCAGGGATAATCATGAAATTCAACAGAATTGTAGCAGCGATAATTGGGTGTCTGGTATTACTGGCTCTGCCAGTAAGTGCTGAAACTCCAATTCTGGAAGAATTAATGAGGAAATATACTTTCCTCCTGATTTTCCTATCTATGGTTGGTGCTGTTGTAGGAATCGGGTATCTATACATAACTGGCTTACTTCCCAGAGCTATCTTTGAAACCTGGAGATGGATCGATGAGAGGTTTGCATTGCACAGATACGTTTCCTTGGCTAAGAGGGAATACTATTCTGTGGTCTACACCCTGATGCCAGCGACTGGAAGGACCATGCCTCAATCCCATACTGAAAGATACAACGTCAAGGCAGTATGGTATTGGTATCCCTTTTATTCATTGGGAGGATTGTCATTCTTTGCTTATATCGTGTTGACAATAACTGGAATTTACTTGGGATTCTACTATGTTCCTGATGGTGAATTCATAATCGACGAGGATACTGGGGAAATGACTTCAGGTGCATATCAATCGATGGAATTGATAATGACGCAAGTGTCCTTTGGATACATCATTAGAGCGGTTCACCACTGGTCTGCTCACTTCATGGTAGCTTCGGTTTTTCTTCACATGATGAGAGTTTACTTCGTAGGGGCTTATCGTAATCCCAGAGAAATCAACTGGATGCTGGGTTCAATCTTGTTGATGGTCACCATTTTCTTTGGTTACACAGGATATCTGCTTCCCTGGGACGAACTTGGATTTGCAGCGGGCTCAATCGGACTTGAAATGGCTACTTCCATCCCAGCTATGGGGCCACTTATGGCCCAGATTGTGTTCGGTGGTACTCAACTTACTGGAGATACGGTAACCAGAATGTACTGGTTACACATCTTTGTTCTACCTTTGATTGGAACAATCTTAATAATCATACACATGGCACTTGTGTGGATACAGGGGGAGGCGGAACCACACTGATGAGTGAACAAGATGCTATGGAGCTAATCGGCGACTATCAGGATGAACAGATGGATCTTGATACAGTAAGCAAATTAGAACACCGGGAAGACCATTCGGTACTGGAAGCTGAATTGGTCAAAGGTGAGCCACTTTATCCTCATGAACTGACAAGGGACGCAGTTCTGAGTCTGTACATCATGGCTCTTTTCTTCTACTTGTCAGCATTTGTTCCTCCTCCCTTACATGGAGCTGCGGACCCAACCGCCGGTACTGCTTTCCCACCGCCATTGCCTGATTGGTATCTACTATGGGCGTTTGGGTGTCTAAAAGTGGCTTGGGATATTGAATTTACAATATTCGGGTATCACTTTTT
>CEVQ01064410.1_pt1 | contig 15135 bp, 17 predicted proteins | sample 356551 | NCBI WGS metagenome assembly CEVQ01 (sample SAMEA2623756, study PRJEB7988) | marine metagenome | biome: marine biome (ENVO:00000447); feature: mesopelagic zone (ENVO:00000213); material: "saline water (ENVO:00002010), including plankton (ENVO:xxxxxxxx)" | depth 250 m | reverse complement strand
GATGACTTAAAGGGAATAAGTGACTCTCATACCATTATTCCCATAGACTTCCAAAGTAATCCCCTACTCAAGCGCGTAACTCTCTTATCAAGCATATAATCTAAATATGTCTCAGAATATAGAAGGGCGTCACGTAGAGATCACTGACTATGCAGAAGAACTTATGTCAGTTCCGAGAGCACACGTTCGGATGGAGTATTCCCAAACCAATTCGGGCGTAGTACTAACACATGAGGGGAACGAGCTCGTTAAATGTCCTTTGACTAGGTCTGGCATGGCTGCAGCAGGGTTCATGTCTCAAGCCATGGGTGTAGAGCTTCCAACTCTTAATGAAACTGTCAATGTGAGAGTGTCAACCGGAGTATTGTTCAGAGTCATCACCATAGCTGGACTCGACTTTGAAAACGATGCCTCTTTTATAATTTTGGATCGCATGTTGGAGGAAGCAGAACTTCAAAGGGGTTCGGCTTCTGGATCGGAGTAAAATTAGGATCACACAGATTTATGGATTCAAAAGAACACGATAAAAAAATCAGTTACTCTGAACTGGAAATAGGCACAATTGTTTCCAAACAGTCATATCTTCTTGATAGAGAGTCAGTTCAAAAATACATATTGGCAGTGGAAGATAGTACAAACTCCATAGTAGCTGAGTCCTCAAATATCGCTCCACCAATGTCAATAGCGGCATTAAGTCTCCGAGGAGTAGTTAATGACCTAAACATCCCGGGAGGAACACTACACATTGGGCAAGAATTGTCTTTTCTAAAAACGGTCCCGGTAGGAATGTATCTGGAATGCGAAGCAGTACTTTCCTCAAATAGTGTACGTGGTGACTTTCGATTCATGGTTGTAGATTTAAGCGTCAGAGACGATGTAAAAGATCATGTCATGAAAGGAAAAAGTACCATAATGTTACCTGTGGATATATCAAACTAATATAGGGGTTAACGATAAAAATGAAAGAGGGGGATTCAATCACTGAAGTTATCAAAGAGATAACTTCAGAACAGATTTTGCTTTATGCAGAAGCTTCTGGAGATTTTAATCCCATACACATCAATACAAAATTTGCAGAGGATTCTCAGTTTGGCAGGAATATTGCTCATGGCATGATGATAGCCGCATCAATTTCAGAATCCATGTCTTTAACATTTGGACCATCATGGCACGATTCAGGAAAGGTCAAGATCAGATTTCGTTCCCCCGCATATCCGGGAGATACAGTTACAGCTTCAGGCCAGATCAAAAAAATATTACCCTTATTAGATGAAGGAACAGAAATAAGATGTTCTGTTTCCGTAACAAACCAAGCCGGAGAAGCTATCATATCTGGGACCTCTTCAGTAATTATTACCGGCTAACTCTTTTTAACCAATATAGTCAGGAGTATTGACCTTGTCCGACCAAATAACAGTAGCAATAGACGCGATGGGTGGAGACAACGCTCCATCAGCGCCCGTGGAAGGGGCCGTACTTGCGGCTCAGAACGGACAAACGAGAATTCTGCTTGTGGGGGACCAAGAACGATTAGAAACAGAACTTGAGAAGTATGACACTAAGGAACTGCCAATCTCGATCATTGGCTCAGAGGGAAAAATAGACGACTCTGAAGCTCCTGCTCTAGCTCTTCGTCAAAAACCCAGGGCATCTATCGTTGTTGCTACCGGACTTGTAAAAGCTGGGTCCGCAGACGCTGTTATATCAATGGGTTCAACTGGTGGAACTATGGCGGCTGCCGTAGTGATATTAGGCATAATCAAGGGAATAGAAAGACCCGCTATAGGGGGACCAATAGTGGGGGCAGCCCCTCATCAGACAATACTGGACTTAGGGTCAAATATCGATTGCAAACCTTCCCAGCTTCTCGGTTTTGGAGTTCTTGGATCTGTTTTTGGGAATGTTTTATTGAAAATAGACAATCCCAAAATTGGGATATTAAGTGTGGGCAGTGAACAGAGCAAAGGCAATGCATTAACAAAAGAAGCCTCTGCACTATTTTCCAAAAGTGGTCTTAACTTCATAGGTAATGTGGAAGGAAACGACCTGGTAAAAGGAACTGCCGATGTGGTTGTCTGTGATGGGTTTGTAGGAAATGTACTGTTGAAATTAGTAGAAGGAATCGGAACAGAGCTAGGTCTTCAGCTGCAATCAGCACTGTCAGGCAAGATGCCACCCGAGGTTGTCGAGGGAATTCTCCATGAACTCTATAGTAAAAATAATGTTGTTGATTCCCGGGGCGGTGGACCTGTATTTGGTGTAAATGGAATTAGCATAGTCGGACATGGTAGCGCCAGCCCGACTACCTTCGAGCGCGCCGTGGACCTGGCCAAAATGTGTGTGGAAACAAGGCTAATAGAGGAGATGAATGAGCAAGTTCCACGAGTCATGGCATTAGCATCTGAATAGCTGAAAATATATGTCCCCAACCAGCAGCGTGTTAGGAGATTTATGACCCAGGAAAACCAAAATAGCCTTGAAGGAAAATTTGCCCTCGTAACAGGAGCCTCAAAGGGCATTGGGAGAGCCGCAGCTGTCGAACTTGCACGGATGGGTGCGAGCGTTGCAGTAAACTACCATTCTTCGAAAGCTGCTGCTTCTGAAACTGAAAAATTGATCAAGAATTATGGAGTGGACAGTTTGACTGTTCGTGCGGATGTCGGAAATCTGGACGATGTTAATTCCATGATTGACTCGGTGAACGACAGATTTGGTCAGATCGATATTCTAGTAAACAATGCGGGAATTATTGACGATGGATTACTGCTTCGTATGACAGACGAAGCTTGGAAAAACGTTATTGATACCAACTTGAACGGTACATTTTATTGCACTCGAGCTGTAATCAGATCGATGGTAAGGTCACGCTGGGGTAGGGTCATAAACGTGGGCTCGGTCGTCGGACTCAGAGGTAATGTAGGTCAGACCAATTATACCGCTTCCAAAGCAGGAATAATTGGATTTACCTACGCGCTAGCCAAGGAAGTGGCCACCCGAAACATCACGGTAAACACAGTAACGCCAGGCTACGTAAATACGGAAACAGTTGAGGGTCTAACACAAAAGCAGAAAGATATGATAATGAACTGGATACCTATGCAACGGTTCGGAGAGGTCGATGACATTGCAGGCATGATAGGCTACCTAGCTAGTCCACGGGCTAGCTATGTCACAGGGCAAGTTATTAGCGTAGACGGAGGAATGGCTATCTAAGGCATCCCAGTACTTTAATTAGCCGTATATTGAAATGACCGAATCCTCACAAAAAGATTTTCACTCAAAGACCGTATTAGTCACCGGAGGATCACGCGGCATAGGGAAAGCGATGGCACTGGAGTTTGCTAATCGCGGCGCCGATATAGTGTTCAACTACCTTCGTAACCACACAGCTGCAGAGGACTGCTACCAAGCAATTAAATCGATAGGAGTAAACTGCCTGAAAGTACAGGCCCACCTAGGTGACCCAGATAAGATCTATGATCTGTTTGATCAAATTCACTCTCAAATGGACGGTTTGGATGTATTGATAAATAATGCTGCTTCAGGAGTACAACGCAACGCACAGGAATTGGAACCAAAACATTGGGATTGGGCCATGAACATCAACGCCCGGGCACCATGGATATGTTCGGTAGAAGCGTCGAAGCTGATGACTAACGGCGGAAGCATTGTCAACATCAGCTCAGAGGGATCCAGAAAAGTTCTTCCATATTACCTCTCGGTTGGCACATCAAAAGCCGCACTTGAGTCACTTACACGATACCTAGCAGTTGAATTAGCGGAACAGGGAATAAATGTTAATGCCATATCAGGTGGGTACATAGAAACGGGTGCCTTAGATTCATTCCCAAACAAAGAGAATATGTTAGCGGCTGGGAAACAAACTCTTGCTGGTAGAACAATTACGTCAGAAGACATAGCGAAGGTCGCCGCATTTCTCTGCACGAAAGAGGCAGAGATGATTAGGGGACAAGTAATTGTTGTAGACGGAGGAGTAACACTACCAGCCGATTTTCCAGAAATAAACTAGTCAGCCAGTATATCTGACACGGTTACCTGCACACCGTCGCACATCATAACGTTTCCTTGCTCAGCTTGAGCGTTGCGAACAAAACCCATGCCAAAGCCACACAAAGCTGAGGTCATGACTCCAACAACCCGGTCTTCAATTGCTATGTCCTTTCCAGAAAGTCCACAATCTTCTCCATCCCACCTAAACTTCACCAGTTTTCGCTGAACTTTGTCATAAGTATTTAGCCGCGCAACGACCTCCTGACCTATATAGCAGCCTTTGTTGAAGCTTATGTAAGGCATAAGACCAGCTTCGAGAGGATTAAAATCCTCTGTCAACTCAGCACCATAAGCCGGTACCCCTGCGTCAATTCTGACCTGATCATATTCCTCAATCTGTATTTCTCTAAAGACCTCGTCCATTTTTGCTTTTACAAAATCCTTACCTTCAAGTGACCCGATTAAATCTATACCAGGTTCATCACCTATTTTGGTACTGATTGCTAGACACTGGGTTTCTTCAATTTCTGCCTCCACAACGTGAAAAGGCTCAAGGCTGGATACATCTGGAATGAAATCAATATTTGAAGAGCTTCCCATCACTCTGAAATGAAAAGTCTCGTCTGAAACGTCTTTGGTCTGAACATCTTCCATAATGGTGTAAAACTCGATCCAGTCCGAAACCTTTTTCGTAGCTTTGCCAGACGTGATAATCATTAAGTCTTTCTGTTGAAGATGGACTCCCAACAAATCTATGATTCGTCCTTTGTTGGTTGTCAAAACGGCCCCCATACCCATACCGACGCTAGTCAGGTCTGAAATACGGTTTGTCGTCAATCTGTCCAGGAGATCTAGAGCGTCATTACCGACTAATGACAATCTGCCTCTGTATGTACCAAGATCAACATAAGCAGGAAATTTAGTCATTACCCACCGACACTACCCTTCCAATTTTGAAACTCAAAGCCTCTATACGCTGAAGGAAGTACCGCAGCCACAGGTGGTTTTAGCATTGGGATTGTTAAAAACAAAACCTTTACCGTTCAGACCACCTGAATATTCCAACACAGTCCCAGCCAGGAATATGTACGATTTCTTATCTACGAAAAGGCGTATCCCATTTTCTTCAATAATCTGATCGTTGTCGCCAGGTCCGTCGTCCGTGATATCTAATATGTAGGTGAGACCAGAACAACCTCCGCCTTTAACTCCGACTCGAAGGTCTGCTTCAGGTTTTCCTTCAGCAGCAGCAAACTGCTTAACGTGGACTGCCGCATCCTCGCTTATGGTGATAGTTAGTGGTTGAGGAGTTGCTGTTGTCATGGTCATGACACCCCTTGATATTGGTGGTTCAACATTTAGTAGACTAGTGAATATATGGCGAATTCTATATAAGGTTGGCGTTTTAGGTCAATCTAACTATTGATCACCATATAGACAAAACCTGTCCACGACCCCGTTGCAGGATTAATTAACAAGACAGGAAACCCCTGTATTTACCTATCTAGGCTGCTTTACCTTTTTTACCCTTGCCACCCGAGGAAGTCGTTGAAGCGTCATCACTACTTGTTCCACTTCCAACCAACTGTGAGGCGGGCCGCTCAGATAAATCCTGGAGCAAACCACATTGAATACATTCCCTGAAGTCACCATAAACATCTTTACGGATGTGCATGTCACCTCTACATTTAGGACAAGACCTATAAAAAACCATAACTATTTCTCCTCAGGCGGGTACACTTTTCTATTTTCACCCTGCCAATCTGTCATTCACATGTGGACAAAGCACTATCGAAACAAGTGTCAGAATCCGTTAAGCGATTTATTTTTCCTGATGTAAATTTCCCGTAGTATTATTACTGAAGTCTTATTCCGTATGTTTGCGTCTTATTTTACACCCAAAAAAGGCGAACAAACCATAAAAACTTCCCGCAGTATTGTTTTTCACAATACTTATGCCTACACACTATCTATATTTACTATTTTCTTTCAGCACGAGCGAAAGTATAAGGGCTTACATAGATATTGCAATAGGGAATATTAAAATAGTATTCATTCTTTTTTATGATACTGATGAGGTAGTGGCTTTGTTCATCTGATCTATACTTAGCTATATATGATGTTTGAGAGGTCAGGCCTATCAACAAGCAATACAGCAAAGACACGATCGACAAGCTGAGGTTCTCACATAATAGCCATATTCTAGTGATTGCACCTCCTATGGATTATGTAGAATCTTTGTCCCTTTTAAATCAAGATCTCAAGATTTCAACAACAGTCCCGATACTGGGGGCCTTCACCTATGATGTCGTGCAAATATTTGTTAGAAATAAGATGGATGTGCTTGAGTTGGCCCCTAGCGCACCAGCCGTCTTAAAAACAGATGGTCTTCTTTGGTTCAGCTATCCCAGTGAAAATTCTGGCCTAGACACCGACATCAACAGCAAGGAGGGTTGGGAATCACTCTTGCAAGCAGGTTGGAAACCTGGGGAGCATTTCGAGCTGGATAACCAATGGGCCTGTTTAAGATTTGAATTCCACCAGCGTTAACCAAGCCAAGATAACAGCAGATCACAATGCTGTGGCAAATAATCGAATCTTGTTACAGAAAATTAGGAGTTTACGATGATATACGACATGAGAATTTATGACTTGAAACCTGGATCAGTGGATGCCTACATGTCAGCCGTTGAGGATGTGGCGCTAAAAATCAGGGAAGATTATGGAGTGAAACTCGCTGGGTGGTACTACACCGACATAGGACCATTAAACAGAATTGTCCACATATGGGCTTATCGCGATTATCACCACTTCGCAGAAGCTAGGGAACAAGTCAGAGCAGACCCAAGGTGGAGCGGGGAGTACATTCCCCGAGTCAGCGGTCTGGCAATTAAACAACAGGATATGATTATGCAAGGCGCTAACTTTTTTCCTGGTCCTTCCTAAAAGCCCAACCATTCAACAAAGACATAACCCGCGAAGACACCTCTATAAAACTATCGCGCAAACCTTGCTATTTAAAGGGCAGTTCTTTATAGTTTCGCCTACCTGTGCAACACGCTTAGTTGCAGAGGCTGTACCTTGTGCCTGTTGAAAGTTTGTAAACCAGAACAGGCTTAGGTTCGGAAGTTAACAGCAAGGAGTAGCTACGATGGCTTCAGAAAGCAAAACAGAAACTGCTACAGATAGCTCCTCGTCCAATGGACGTATCGGAGAGGTAGTTCTTGATGTAAAAGACCTAAAAACATACTTCGTAACTCGTTGGGGTGTAGTTAAAGCGGTGGATGGGGTAAGTTTCAACCTCCGCAAAGGCGAAACCTTGGGCATCGTTGGTGAGTCAGGGTCCGGAAAGTCTGTAACTTCTCTTTCCGTAATGAGACTAGTTCCTTCTCCTCCAGGTCATATCGTAGGGGGAGAGGTCTACCTTCAAGGGGAGAATATACTGGACCTTAGTGAAAAGGACATGGAATCAGTCAGGGGATCACGAGTAGCTATGGTACTTCAGGATCCAATGACGGCTCTAAACCCGGTCTTCGACATAGAAGATCAAGTTGGGGAAGCCATGAAAATACACGAGGGCCTAAAAGGTGACGGGCTGAAAGCTACCGTTATCGATATGCTCCGAAAGGTGCGTATTCCTGCCCCAGACATACGTATGAAAGATTTCCCTCACCAGCTGTCAGGTGGGATGAGACAGAGGGTAGTTGGGGCCATCGGCATTTCATGCAGCCCGGCAGTTCTAATCGCTGACGAACCCACTACTTCGCTGGACGCAACCATTCAGGCCCAATACTTACGCCTGCTAAGGGAACTCCAGGAAGATACTGGCGTAGGAATCATTTTCATCACGCATGACTTTGGCATTGTTGCAAAGATGTGTGACCGTGTCGCAGTGATGTATGCGGGTAAAATAGTTGAGCAGGGTGACGTAAGAACAATATTCAACAACCCTATACATCCATACACCGAGGCTTTGATCAAATCAGTTCCAAAGATGGAAGAAAACGTCGAGCGTTTGTATGCCATACCTGGAAATCCACCCAGCGTGACCAACCGTCCTTCCGGGTGTAATTTCCAACCGCAGTGTGATGGAAGCAACCCAGATTGTGTTACGCAGGAGCCAATACTCGTCGAGGAAGGTCCGGAGCACTGGGTAGCCTATTGTGCGCCATGTAAGGACACTCACGGATGTAAATGGTTCCCTAGAGACATTTAATAGCTAGTACATTCAATAGCTAATATGGTCCAGCAACAGGAGGACAGAACCAAATGACAAGCGAATCAGGGGCACTATTACAAATAAAAAATCTTAAGAAACACTTCCATGTGGGAGGGGGGTTCTTAGGAGGTCTAGGTGGCCAGAAAACATACCTTAAAGCGGTTGATGGAATTGACCTCGAAATAGAACCAGGTACAACCTATGGCTTAGTAGGTGAATCTGGTTGTGGTAAGTCCACAACGGCCAAAATGGTCCTAATGCTAGAAGAGCCCACAGAAGGGGAGATTTACTTTGAGGGACAAGATGCCCTAAACATGAACAGAGAAGGACGAAAAAACTATAAGTCCAGTGTTCAAGCAGTTTTTCAGGATCCGTGGGCCTCACTTAATCCCAGAATGAGGGTGGAAAATATAATCGGTGAACCGTTGGAAATAAACACAACCCTCAGCCGAAAGGAAATCCGCACAAAAGTAGGAGACCTTTTAGAGGAAGTAGGCCTACAGCCATACCAAGCCGGCCTTTATCCACACGAATTCTCAGGGGGACAAAGGCAAAGGATCGGAGTCGCCAGATCCCTAGCCCTGAACCCAAAACTAATTGTGCTAGATGAACCTGTCTCGGCCCTTGACGTATCAATTAGAGCTCAGATAATGAACTTATTGATGGATTTACAGAAAGAACATGGCTTAACTTATCTCCTCATTGCTCACCACTTAGCTACCGTGAGATATATGTGTGACAAAATTGGGGTGATGTATCTAGGTCACATGGTTGAAGAGGCGACAACTGACGAGTTGTTTGATAACCCAACGCATCCCTATACTCAAGCGTTGATTGGTGCGGCTTTGCCATATCACCCGGACGATGAGAAGGAAGAATCAATATTGGAAGGGGAAGTACCATCTCCAATTGATCCGCCTTCATGCTGTAGCTACATACCAAACTGCCCGGAAACCTTCGCAGAATGCAATGATAATGTTGTTGCAACAAAAACCGTATCACCAGGTCACACAGTAGGACACTGTGCTCACTGTGTGGATCATTATGGATGTTATTGGTTTCCAAGGGTGAACCCGAATATAGAAAGAAACCAATAAAGGCTCAGGATTTCAAATATCAATAAATGACTTTTAATCATTATTGATCTGCGGTCATACTTAAATAGGTGGTTCCCAGCAGCCAGTTCGAGTCGTTTGGAATGAGTGCCTTCTAAATTGGCCTGGATAATATTACAGGTAATACTTGTTTTCCCTATATTTGTAGGTGCAATTGGCTCATGCACCATGACAGATAATGACCCTGAGAAAACAATAGAACAGTCTTGGATAGAAAGAGGCCTCGCCCACGAAGCTAACTCCGAGTTTAAACTTGCCGTCGCATCCTTTTCTGAGGCCATTTCAAACTCCCCTGAAAGCCCTATTGCTTGGAAATTAAGGGGTACGGCGTATTATCGCCTTAATGAATTTAATCAGGCCGTGTCAGACCTAGACGAAGCTATATCTTTGGATCCTACCGCCCCTGATGCCTATTTATACCGTGGAAATGCCTACGGGGAAATGGACATGTACACAAAAGCCATAGAGGATTTCGATAAAGCACGAAATCTTAGGGACGGCGGTTACTTTGATAACCTTAACCAAGCCTATAACTCAATCATAGACAAGGATTTCTTGGAGGCTTTGGGCAGAGCTACAGCGGCAATCAATGAAAGACCTCGGGACCCAATACCTCACACCTATAAGGGAATTTGCCTGTATGAACTAGGCAAATTCCCTGAGGCATTATCTGCCTATAGCAAAGCTATATCGATAGACCCTGATAACGCAGAATTACTGTTCAACCGCGGCCTTGTTCACCTTGCTACCCGAAAATTCGATATGGCTATTCTGGATTTTACAAAAGCACTGGCAATTGACCCAACGTTTAAAAACTCATATGAACATAGAGCTCAGGCTTATAACGAGTTGGGCCTGAACGATAAAGCAGCTTCTGACCGAAAAGCCTCGAATACTAATAAATGAATTTTAGGATCTGGCTCCCGCCACCCATATCATCCGATCACTTTCCTCTATATAAGGGCCCTCTTCAAAATTTCCATAAAGACTTAATATTTCAAAGCCGCAGGCGCGAAGCAGATGATACATTTCCCATCGAAAGGTGTACCGAAACTCCAGGTCATGAACAACACGACGGGTTACAAGGCCAGATTGATCCAGAAAATCTGCGGCAACTTTTAAATATCCAACTTGCGAATATTCCTCATAGTCGCCCTGTGTATATACTACAATTTTATCCCCATTTTCGGTAACTAAATCCATGTGATGGTACATGGTGGAAGGGTCTCCCAGCATAACCTCCAGATTTGGCACAGCCAGATCTATCACTAACCTCCCCCCAGGTGAGAGTTGCCTTCTAACGATGTTGAGAAATTGCTGCTGTTGGTCTGAATCTATCAGAGACATAAATGCAAAGCATGGAACCACGGCAAGACCATATTTTTGGCTACTATCAAGATCAAGGTCTGATAGGGATGATTGCACAAGAGTCACGCGGTCAGAATTCGCCAAAAGACCAATTTTGGATCTGGCAAAATTTAACTGGGATTCTGAAGGATCTACCGCATAGATCGATTTACCAAAGTCGGCCAACAACTCCGTTATACGTCCTGTCGAACACCCTAGCTCTAGAACACTTCCTCCAGCCTGGGAAGATTGATCCAGATAAAAAGATACATCAGACCTATTACCTGAGTAGTAAGCCTCACACAAATCCGCCCAAGGGGCACTTCCAGCATCATCGATAAAGTGAATCATCTTATGTCCTATTATGGGCTAAGACGGATAATCGCATCATCGCTTGTCACTGTAATCCATATATCACCATCAAGGGGAAGTATTTTTGCGGGGGAAGCACCTACTGGATAGATCCCAACAGTTTCTCCGTCCACCGAAAGTTTAGTAACTGTGCCATCCATACTGTTAGCTGTCCAGATATACTCCCCATCAAAAGCGATACCATAAGGCATTCTACCTGTAGCAAATCTCCCAAGCTCCTCACCTTCCCCTGACAATTTAGAAACAGTATTCTCCCGCCAATTTGCTACCCATATATTTTCATTTTCCTGAGCAAAGTCTATGGGGACATCGCCAACCTTGGTCTGAGTTATCAACTCTCCGTCAAGTGAAAATTTAGAAACACTATCACTATGAGCATTCCCTGCCCATACGTACTCTCCGTCAAAGAATAGGACGATAGGACCAGCACCTTCCGTCATTACCGGTTCTACTGCATTCCCTTCTTTGTCCAGTCTATACAAGAGAGTCTCCCAGCAACCTGAAGACCACACGTTCTCACCGTCAAACACCAATGTCCGAGGAAGAGTAGAGACAGCATAGGTCCCTAAAAGCTCACCTTCACGAGATATTCGCGTGGCATTATGATCAAACTGATTTGCAGACCAAATATTTTCGCCGTCGAACACTAGAGCATTGGGTTCTTTCCCATAAGATTCATAAACGGCAAGTTCCTCACCTTGAAGATTCATCTTGCTAATTGTGTGTGAAAGAGAATTCCCTACCCACAAATTATCCCCGTCCCAAATAACAGGCTCAGGAGAATTTCCAACCGGGAAAGTAGAAGCCTCCACCCCCTCCATAGATAGTTTAGAAACCATACTTTCAGCAGGATTTGCAACCCAAATAGTACCTTGCCCATCTGTCGCGAGAGATCCCGGAGCATTACCTATATGAAAAGTTCCCATATGAGAACCATCGTCTGAATATTTCGTCATTGTTTCATCCGCACGATTTGCAACCCAGATACCAGTGCCATCATGAATAACGTCTCCGGGAAGAGCTCCAGTGGGAAATACACCCAACTTCTCTCCATTTAGATCGTATCTTGTGAGAGTGTCATCGAGAGAGTCCACTACCCATACATGTCCATTACCATAAGCGAGACCTCGTGAACCAGAACCCACACTCCAGCTGCCAACAACTTCACCATCCGTAGAAATTTTTGTTAGTGTGTCATCCCCACTATCAACCACCCAAACATGTTCACCGTCAAAAGCCAGCTTCTGGGGATTTGAGCCCGTCTGGATATTTTGTACGCTCTGACGATCTTTGCTGATCCGTGTAACAACATTTCTATCAGAATTAGCAATCCACATTGCCTCTCCTGCGTATAACATGTCCGTTGGCCTTCGGAGCTCAACAGGGGCACTTCCCATTCCTCCTTGAAGGTCAAAAGTTCTGACAGCAAAATAAGTGCTTACCCACAATTCATCTCCATCATGAGCCAAGCTCTTCGGATATGGATGCAAAGGCATAGAAGAGATGAGTTTCCCATCAGTGGTGTAATTTGCGATACCGTCTTCATCCTGTGATGAGACCCATAGAGAATCTTCCAAAAAGAAAATATCTGTTGGTTTGCCAGGCACATTAAATGTTGAAATAGTAGGAATAGGTATATCCATGGCTGGATTGGATGGAGTGGTAGACGGCGCCTCATACACATTGATGGGAATAGGGGCTCTCCCTGGCTCTTCGATCTCAACATTAGATGTATTTGTAGGTTCAGGCACTATATAGAAACCACTAGTAGCGGTAAACGTTTCAGGTTCCGGTGAGGTATCACCTTCGTTTGGCAAGAATGGTATTTCTCCACGACGAACAAATGCGACTGTAACCAGAGAGGAAACCAGCATAAGCAAGGGAACTACCGTATAAAGTATCCAAGCGGGTACTACCACAGCCAGCACTACACCATCAGTGAGATTGGAATTTTCTTGTCCCAATACTCCTACAACATTGGCGATTCCTGTAATGATAATCAGTAGATAAAGACGATCTCTTATATTTTTCAACTCTACCCCTCAAGAAATTCTGCCAGTCTACTGTACACGTATATACCTACATAATTGCATAAAATGCCGTGCAACCAGGTTAAAGCTAAGTTTTACATCGATCAGACACAAGACAATAGCTACTTTAACGCGACTGTCCGAACGTTATTGATTCCAGCTAAATTCGGAACGGCAGTCGGCCTCTGATCCCAGCCCACTACAGTTTTAGGATCAGAAAACGGCCACAATTGTTCTTCGACAATTCCAATACAATTCGCCCAGACTCTATTTTCTCTGAAAAACTCGGACGCTAATCCTTTCCGAACCCCAATATCCAACTCACCTAACATAAGCTCAAATGTCTTAGTGGCGTAGGGGACTTCCTGCCCGGCACCGTATCTTCCGCTAGAAAAAGAACTTACATCAAATCCATGAGCCCAGTCATAAGGTAGATTGGAATGGTTTTCTTCACGACATGCATTTATTCCGGGCAATTTACTGGTTCGGGCAACCAGTCCCGGTCGATATACTTCATATGCAGTATCTATCAAATTGACATTGATACCCAGGTTTTTGTGCCATGCTCTCCCCAGCCATTCACCCAATTCAGAACTTATACCAGACGGCCCGGTCCACAGATCGAGAGAGAATCCACTTCCATACCCTGCATCGGCGAGTAATTCCTTACCCTTTTCATAATCCAGCCCCCAACCCCATTCGTCTATGTAATTATTATTGTTCACCGACAAATAAGGTTGATGGTTAACATATCCGTGACCATCGAGAACATCGTCAAGAAGTACCTGTCTATCTATACTCCACGCAAGAGCATTGCGAACCTTCTTGGAGTTAACCATAGATTTGGAATTTTCGTCATAAATCCCATTTTCAAAAGGATCACCAACCCATGGCAAAGATTTATCTCTCCGACGATCCAGAACGGAATCATCCATAGGGTTATATTTTTCCCAATAGTTTCCAACCATTGATACATTATGAATAATGTTGTGTTGAGCCCTCTTGTTAGGTGTAAATCCCTTCTCTAACAGTGAGGAGTAGTCTTTGGACTGGACTTGGGCTATCTGACTCTCGCCTGATTCCAACATTGCCAGTCTTGCAGAAGCTTCCGGAACCTCCAAAAATATCACTTTCTCTACAAACGGACCTTGACCTAGAGATGCTCCCCAATAATCGACAAAAGCGTGCCCAACTATCTTTCCATTTCTACTCCATTCTTCGTTTTCGAACGCTCCCACCCCTACGTAAATATTTTGCATATCAGACGAACCATGTTCATGAAAAACTTCTGAGCTCACTATTCCAGCAGTTTTCCAAAAGAGACTAAAGTGATGTAAAGGCCCACGGGAATCTAAACTTCCATAATTCAGCTTCAACGTATGATCATCAACTACTTCTATATTCCCGATAAGAGCTGCAAAAGCTCTAGATTGTCCGTGGATCGACGCAGGTGTACTTCTAGAATTAGCATCATCAAAAGAGAACTTAACGTCCCCTGCTTTCATTTCTCCGTACCCGCCATGAAATTGAACATCTTCTCTAAGTTTAAGCATTGTGAAGTCTAAACCCGGTCCCACCTCATATGAGAGTGCTAGCATAGGCTCTGTAGTCAATAAATCTTCTTTCACCACGGAATTAAATAGGACATCGGTAATACCAGACGCATATATCGTTTCCGCACAACCCGACGTACAAAATCTAGGCAACCCGTTGGGAGTATCAACAGAATCCACAACCACGGTTAAAGTACCAGATATATTTCCATCCGCCGAGAATACTGATTGCGTGTCACCAGCCGTGTTGACTGGAACTACAGTCGAAAAATTTTCTATATTCATCAATGTGTTTTCATCAGTTGATCTACCCGTAACGAAATCACACGCAAGTCCACCTGAAACAAAAAACAATGCGGTAATTGCGATAGTAATTTTTGAATTAGCCCAAACGGTCCACATAAATTTCAGTCCCTGTATGTAACTATTACGTTATACACAAATTTTAAAGCTATAAAGACGGCCATCCAAACATAAATGCATCAGAT
>CEVQ01133861.1_pt1 | contig 15149 bp, 15 predicted proteins | sample 356551 | NCBI WGS metagenome assembly CEVQ01 (sample SAMEA2623756, study PRJEB7988) | marine metagenome | biome: marine biome (ENVO:00000447); feature: mesopelagic zone (ENVO:00000213); material: "saline water (ENVO:00002010), including plankton (ENVO:xxxxxxxx)" | depth 250 m | reverse complement strand
TGTAGCGAATCGACAGATATTGCGAGCCCCTATCGCTGTGATGAACCGTAAGCGCCTCTAAATCGACCCACTTGCCCTCAGGAGACCCCAGGCGTGGCTGTCATCCCTGCCCTCCCCGTTGCAATGACCGGACAACATTAGTCACTACGCCGAATACTTCCATCATCATGCCCATAAAGGGTGGGTGAATTGAATACCCGAGCATCCCGACTCCCGGATATCATATGCGAAGCATCTGTCTTTATCAGTGCAGCATGCTGCGCACACCGTTCAAATGCGCAGATCTCAGGCAATACAACTCTCAAGGAATATCATGTGATGAAGAAAATAGGTTTTCAGGCTGGTACCAAGCTTGCTATAGCGTGTGTTGCAGTACTGGTTGCAGGCTGCTCAGGTGATCCTGCCAACTCCGATGTAATAGCCTGTATTCTGGATGCCAGCGGGCACGAGAAGGTGGGTAAGGAGAAGGTATATGCAGCGATGGGCATCGAGTACAGTCGCACCATTATCGATAACGTCAATGTTAAGAATATTATCCCGCAAGACGGTAATCGCTGGCTGGCCCAAGTCAGTATACGGGTAGGTTCCAAGCAGGTCGGACTAACCCAGGAAGATGCCAGGCAAACGGCCGAAATATTCGGCTGGGAAGAAAAAAATGGTTTTATTTTCCAGACCGTTGATGCCAACTACCTGCTGATGAAGGGCTCGAATGGCTTCGCTTGCCAAGAGACCTAAACGATCGATCGGGTTAGCGCGTTAATGGGCGCGTTGCACGCGCCGTCGGGGCGGGGCACCCCTCCTACAGGACGGCGGCTGCGTTAATGGATCTCCATCTGGCACAGCATCGAATGCAGTGCCAAGGCTTCACGCGTTAATGGGGTCAGTTCACTTCCTCCCCTTCCGGGTCGAAGACCAGGCATTCGGAGATCGAGCTGAACTCGCTGTTACGGCATAGCCAGCGCGTCAGAAAGGTGTAGCCCGCCGTCAGACCGGCGATCTGTACACGCGCAGCTCTATGGTTACGGCGGTTGCGGGCTGCAGCTTGGGCACGGGTTTCATCCTTGGGTTAATGGGGTCAGATGAACATTATTCCTGCTCACTGAACCCTGGATCCCCGCGTGCGGAGTATATAGTGAATTTTGTGTACTTCTGTTGGTGAGTGAGTGAATGCCCCATAAGCAAAGGCTTTTGGGGCATTTTTAGTTTTTACACGGTATGTAATTTGGTGTGTAAAATAGGAGCACTTGCTCCAAGGGCTCTGCCCTCTCGCCGCAAGCGGCGATTCACCCGAGGTATTTCACGACCAGCGATGTGGATCACACCGAGTTTCGTGGAGGCCTTAACTCTTGAGAGAATGGACCCACGAGAAGGATTACGACCTACTACCTTTAAGCCAGTGAACAGAGGCAGGCCTGGCGATGAACACAACAGGCTTGTTGGTTGGCTCATAGTGCTCGGTACAGGTGCTCGCGTTAATAAGCACTTGCTCCCCTCGCCTGTACATTCCATAGCCCTCATGTATGTGCCCGAACACATGCACCTGCAAGGGCAGATCTCGGGTGCAGTAATACAGGTCTTCACATCCCACGTTGATCGTGAGCATTCCGTCGATGGCGCGGTCTCCGCTCAGGTACGGCGGCCCATGTGTGATGAGCACATCCGTGTCGTCCGGAATCAGCGCCCACTGCGACCTCAAAGAGCTACCCCGATCCAGCATGAATGCGCCGCCGTGAAAGCGCGGTGTCCACGGTGATCCCCAGAACTTCACACCGTCGACTTCTATCCCGCTGTCCTGAAGGTAGTAGGTGCTTGGGAGCAGCTTTGGGATCAGGTCAGGGTACTTTTCGATCGCGTCGTCGTGATTGCCAGCAACCAAGATCTTGTGGTGATGGGGCTGTGCTTCAAACCATTCAGCAAAGGCTTCAAGGGATTTCACGCTGCCGGAGCCGAGGCAGTCGCCGGCGTGAATAAGAACATCACCGTCTGGCAGTGGCGGAAGAGACTGATGGAGCCCGTGCGTGTCTGAGATACACACGCAGGCGAGGGCGCATTGTCCTGATGTACTTGTCATAGCGCCAAGCTCCCCCGCAAAGGTTAGGCATCAACGTAGGTTGATGGCGGTCCGATGCGCGTTGCTCAATCGAGCCTTCGCGCTGCTTTGGTGCGCAACGGCCTACTGCTCTAGGGCTACCAGCTCCGCTTCGAAGCGGGTGATAAAGTCCAGCAGGCTGATGTTAAACACTTCGCAAATATCCCTCAGCTGGACCAGGTCAAGGCGGCGCGATCCTCGTTCCATGTCGCTTACAAAGGATTGTGGTCGGTTTAGCGCCTTAGCGAATTCACCCTGAGTCATTCCTGACTCCGTCCGGTATTGCCTGAGCAGACGCAGTAGCACCAAATGTTCGTTCCTGTAAATCGAGCTACCCATGAGTTGCACCTGGATCCTTGACAGGCGGTCACTCTATATCTATCTTTCAGTTTTATGAATAACTGGTATTCAGATATTCAGATTGAAATATAACGAATAGGAGGCGTCAATGCCTGAGCATCAAGAGGTGGGTTTCAGAGAGCTGGTTGAAGAGATCGTCGAGTGGGAGGTGAGGCTTATTCAGCCGGAACTCAGTGCCAGGGAGGCGTGCGCGATATCGGTAATCGCCGAGGTATTCGAGCTGAATCCTATTGATCCCCGTGACAAGACTGTGAAGCGACTGTACTCGGCGAGTGAGTTGTTGGACCAAGTGACGGATGTGCTTGAAGACCCGGATTTGGACGAGACGCTGTATCTGAACCATTTGTTCTGCGTGTTGAAAGATCATTGTGAACGCTGCACAGATCCGGGATACGAGGGATTTGGAGCCTGGTGTGACAGGCTTGTTGCCGAGGCTGATTTGCCACATCGGGAGCTGGGAAGCGATGGCGTTTTGGAGATGAAGCGTCTGCTGCGTAGCGAACTGCGAAGAAGAAAAAGCCCAGTCATAAAAAAAAGCCCAGTCGTGAAGTAGTGCTTGCAGCTCTTGAGTCGGCTTGGCTCAGGATAAGAGGTGCTGTAGTGCTTTCTTTCGAGGCTCGTCAGCACCGTGCAACGAGAATCTGATGTGCGGAGATACGGTAGTGGATCTAATAAGAAAAATTGAAGCACTGTTGCATGGCCCGGGCGAGCCTATGTCTGGGAGTGCGATGACAAATGATGAGGCGCTGGAGTATGGCCGTGCGACTTTCAACGGCGCTCCTTTCTGCCTAGTTCGTAATTGGGTTTGGGTGGACCTGGATGGGCCAGAAGAGCAGCGAGATTATCTGGCTACTATGCAGCTACAGCCCGCTATTCTGTTTGCCCACACGGTTGTGTACGACTCGTTGCGACGCTGGGACGTTGGGGATTTTGTACGGACTACGGCGCTGCATGCGTTCACCGATGAACTCGTGTTTCGCACGTTGAATACCAACTACGTCCTGTTGGGGGATGGTCTCCGGAAACTTGCACACCCACAAACCATTGCGATGATTACTGGGTAAAGCGACTTTTTGCCGCCAGAACCTTTGATTTAGCTTGATTTTACAGATGTAAAATCAAGCTAAATTACTGAATCAAGAGCTGTCTCGTGGACCCTGGGAAACAGGGCGTGTGCAGCATCATCGAGGGTCGCCTCAGTGCGACCCTCTTCTTTGGTTTTAATCGGCATCAGCCTGCACGAGCCGTTGGTGAAGACACGTCGCTGGTCAGCGCAGGTTGAAAACGCGGCGCGATATGTTTGGCGCAGCGGTCGTCGACTAGCTCATTAGGGGCATACACCGCTTGAGTATCTGCAGTTCTATCAGTTGGAGCTGGTGCTGGAGGCAGTCCGCCGAAAAACAGATGTGAAAGCAGTTCCAGCGACCTTGAAAACGATCTTCACCGATCGAGGTTTATAATTTTTGCCTTCTGATTGGAGCCGCACCTGATCTGAATCAAGGGGTGGGCATTGCAACGCAGGCTGTGGGCGCGACCGTCGCGCCTGTGTGCGAGAAAGGAGAAGCCGCTGAACAGCGTTGGGACTAGTGACTGCTGCTGTGTTTCCTGAGATGTATCCAACTGCTTTCATTGCGAACAGGTTCTATTTCATCCATCTTCGGGGCAATCAGATACCTGGCTCTCGCACGCCCCTACGACATAAATTGTCGTTTGGGGGCGGGATAATCGGTGCTGCAAAATCTGACTGAGGGCGCTATGTTGTCGCTTACCCAAAAAGGATAGTTGGATGCTCAAGCCAAGGCAGGGATCTATAGAGACAAAGGGTGTTGTTGATTACACGCGCTGTCCCGCAAAAACATTTGAAACTGCCAGTGGAACGACGCTTGGTCGCAGCGTGTTCAATCATTGTCAGATCGTTGGTGAGGTCGCCCGTGAGCTTGTTCGGCGCCAACCCTTCAGCTTGCAAGAGACGCTGTTTCCAGCTGGCGCGCACTTTGCTGCCGCTGCCCACGATATTGGCAAGGTCAGCCCTACCTTTGTGGAAAAACTGCGGCGTGCCTGTGATCCTGACTTATGCACACTTCAACCACTTGCCGGCATCAACCCGCAGCTCGAAAGCAGCTGGGGCGGCCACGCCGGGGTCAGCCAGCTTACCGCCAGAGCGCTAGACACGCCTGAGTTTGTCCCTGAAATACTCGGTCAGCATCATGGCTATGCGCCGCCGGTTTCTGGTTTGCGTGCTACTGATGAGCATTTTGGTGGTACAGCTTGGCAGGCCGAGCGGGTCAAGCTGGTAGATGCGCTGAAACAGTCTCTGATGGCGGACTGGCCAGTGGTTTCCAGTATGCCGCAGGCGCGGATATTGGCTGGATTGACCTCAGTGGCCGACTGGATCGGTTCAGGTCAGTATTTCGAAAACCCCGCAGACCCCTGGCAGGAAAACATCAGCAAGGCACTGGATGCTGCCGGCTTTGTACCGCCTGCTTACAAAGCCGGCCTTGCCTTTGCTGACGTCTTCGGTTTTACGCCCCGCGAGGCCCAGACAGCGTTGATCGATCTGGTTGAAAAGCCCGGTGTGTATGTCCTGGAAGCACCGATGGGGCTTGGTAAAACCGAGGCAGCTCTATTTGCCGCTTACCGCATGCTTGCAGCCGGGCAGGCGAGTGGCATTTATTTCGCACTGCCTACCCAGCTGACCTCGAACAAGATATTCGAGCGTTTCAACGATTTTCTAAAGCAGATTCTGGCGGATGATTGTGCCCATCGCTCGTTGTTGCTGCATGCCAACGCCTGGCAAATCACCGACATGGGTGAAGAAGGCCGGCCGGGTGGCGCCTGGTTCAACCAGTCCAAGCGTGGTCTGCTGGCCCCCTTTGCGGTAGGCACCATTGACCAAGCGCTGATGGCAGCGATGAACGTTAAGCATGGCTTTGTGGGGGCCTTTGGTCTGGCTGGCAAGGTGGTCATTCTGGATGAGGTGCATACCTACGATGCTTACACCGGCACCCTGCTGGATGCACTGGTCGAATTACTGCGGGCGCTGCACTGCACCGTCATCATTCTCAGCGCGACACTGAATCAGGAGCGGCGTAGCCAGCTGATTGGCAGCGAGCTGAAAGCGAGCGGATATCCTCTGATCACTGCCTGCCCGAATGGTTTGCCGGTCAATGAGGTGGCGTTGCCAGCGGGCGGCAGTGAGTCGGTTGCAGTGCAATTGCTCGACAATGAGCAGCTTGCTATCGAAGAGGTATTGGCCCGCGCCGAGCAGGGTCAGCAGGTACTGTGGCTCGAGAACACCGTAGCTGAAGCCCAGCAACGCTATCTTGATCTTGCCGCCCGGGGCCATGAACTGGGCGTGGCCTGCGGATTGCTGCATTCGCGTTTCTCGGCTGATGACCGGCAGGCCATTGAGGATCATTGGGTCAACCAGTTTGGCAAGCCGGGCTGGGAGCACCGTGGCCAGCATGGACGCATTCTGGTGGGCACGCAGGTGCTTGAACAGTCACTGGATATCGATGCCGACTTTATGGTCAGCCGGTTTGCGCCAACCGACATGCTGCTGCAACGCATGGGCCGGCTATGGCGCCATTCAGACACACCACGCCCCGCCGGCGCGCGCCGGGAATGCTGGATGCTGGCGCCAGAGCTGGATAAGGCCATCCAGCAACCCTTGGCTGCCTTTGGCAGTAGTGCCCATGTGTACAGCCCCTATGTGCTGTGCCGTAGTCTGCAGGTCTGGCAAGCGTTGGGCAGTCTGCAGTTGCCTGACGATATTCGTCCACTGATTGAAGCTACCTACGCCTCCCGTGATGAAGTCGAACCCATGAGCCGCTGGCTGCAAGAGCTGGAACAAGGCACATCACGGCGCAAGGGCCGCAATGCATTGCGGCAGCTGGCTCGGGTGACCCTGGCAGAAGTGGGCAATACCCTGCCTGAGAGCAAGGCGCAGACTCGTTACAGCGAAATCGACAGTCTGGAAGTGTTGCTGCTCAAGCGCATCCAGCGTGACCGGGACGGTACGCTAACCACCCTTACCCTGCTGGATGGACGGCAACTGCACCTGCCGCTTAAACGCACCCAATTGAATAAAGCCCAGTGGCGCTCACTCAGTGCCACCCTTATGCGGCAGATCGTGGCAATTCACCCGCAACATGCTCCTCAGGCCCTGCCGCAAAGCGTGCTGGAAAAATTCGGGCTGCAGCATTGCTTCTATCTCGGCAACCCTGCCCAGGACGAGGCCGTGCTGCGAGTGGCGCTTGTGGATGAAGCCGGCTGTCTGCAAGGTGTGGATCAGGCGCCGTTACACGCCAAAAGTACGTTGGAATACAGGAGCGACCTGGGTTATCAGGTCATCAATGACTAGGACGGTGCACATGGAAAATCGCTTCAATCTGGTGGACGAACCCTGGATACCCGTGGCTGATCACGGGCGAGTGAGCTTGCGGGATATTTTCAGTAATCCGCAGTACCGCAGCCTTGGTGGCAATCCGGTACAGAAAATTGCCCTGCTCAAATTGCTGCTGGCTATTGCCCAGGCTGCGGCCACCCCGGAAACCGAGGCTGAATGGCAGGCTATGGGGGCGGAGGGGCTGGCCAATCGCTGTCTGGCGTATCTGGATAAATGGCATGATCGGTTTTATCTGTATGGAGAACAGCCGTTCTTGCAGATGCCGGCGATACGCGAGGCAAAGGTGCAGTCCTTTGGCGCGGTGTTGCCAGAGGTGTCTACTGGCAATACAACGGTTCTAAGCCAGATTCAGGTTGAGAGGCGTTTGAGAGACGCCGACCGGGCATTACTGCTGCTGTCGCTGATGGGGTTTGCCCTGTCCGGTAAAAAAACCGACAACAGCGTGGTGTTGTCATCAGGGTATGCCGGCAAGCGTAACGACAAGGGGAAAGCCTCTACTGGTAAGCCCGGCCCATCGGTAGGCCACATGGGGTTCCTTCACAGTTTTCTGCTGGGCGAAACATTGCAGCAAAGTGTTTGGCTGAACCTGTTCAGCCACTCACAAATTCGTCAGATGGGTATTTATCCATCAGGGTTGGGGGTTGCACCCTGGGAGGTCATGCCGACAGGGGAAGCCTGCCAGGCTGCCCGGGAATTACGTCAGGCAATGCTTGGTCGACTGATCCCGCTTTGCCGTTTTTGTCTGTTGACGGAAGACGGATTGCACTACTCCGAAGGCATTGCCCATTCCGGCTACAAGGACGGCATGGTTGATCCGAGTATGGCGGTTAACTATTCGGGCAAAGAACCTAAAGCGCTATGGGCTGACCCGGAAAAACGCCCCTGGCGCGAACTCACAGCACTGCTGAGTTTTATTGACCAGTCAGGCGGTCAGGGTTTTCAGAGCTGGCAGTTGCGCGCAGGTTTGGAGCGCGCTCGGGATGTGGCTGAGGTCTTTGCTATCTGGTCTGGGGGGCTGCGCGTTAGCAGTAATGCCGGTGAGCAATACGCCTCCGGTAGTGATGATTTTGTCGAGTCGATTATCTGGATCCGTAGCGAGCTGCTTGGGCAAAGCTGGTTCACCCAGCTGAAAGTTGAGATGGATGCATTGGACGGGCTGGCGCGCAACCTCTATGGCCGTGTAATGGCCTTTTTCAAAGAGCAAATGGTTGATGGCAGCAAGCTTGCGGCCCAAGCCACCCAACTGTTCTGGCAACTCTGCGAGCGTGACTTCCAGTCGCTGGTTGATGCCTGTGATGGCAGCGATCAGGCAGTCCTTCAGCGTCAGCAGTTGCGCCGTCGCTTTGCCGGTTATGTACAGCAGGCGTTTGATCAGTTCTGTCCCAGAGAGACTGCGCGGCAGCTCGATGCATGGGCCAAGTGCAGACCGAACAACAGCACCTACTTGAAGCAGGAGGCACGATAGATGAGCACAGAGGAACAGAGTGTGGCAGCACCGAGTCGCGACCAGCGCTTTGTCGAGGCTATTTTGCAACGCTGCGCCAAGGACAAGGGGCAGGCAGCCCGCTTGCGCCGCGCTGATAATCCGGCAACCGAATACCAGAGCTGGGAAGTGCTGGGTGCGCTAGGGATTGATCTGGAGCGTGACTACCAACGCTTGCCCTTTGTCACCGTAGCGGCAGCCATTGCCAAATCGAAAGCCACGACCAATGGGAAGCTGTCACTTGGCAGGGCGATTGCCGGTTGCTATGAAGATGGCCGGGAAAGCAGTCAGGCCAAGGCCCGCCTGCGACGTTTGCTGGCCTGTGATGAACTGGCCGAGGCCTGCCGCATACTGCGGCCAATTCTTACCCTGGTCGACAGCAAGACCGGGCAGCCGCTGGACTTTGTGCGGCTGCTCAGGCAACTGCGCAATTTCCCCTTTCATACCCAGTCGATCAAGGCGCAATGGGCACAGGAGTTTTATGGCCAGCCTGTCGAATCGGTACAGGAGGGTGCGGCATGAGCCTGATAGCCAGCGTGTTGCATCTGGACCGGCGCGCGGTCAAGGCGCTGCGCATTACCGACCCCTATTCGCTGCACCGTGTGGTTTATAGCCTTTACCCCGACGTGCGCTCCGATACCGACAAATCCCGCAGCCGCGCCAGCGGCATCCTGTATGCCGACCAGGGGGGTGACCACCGTGGTCGCAAGATTCTGATGCTGGCCGACCGGCAGCCTGCGCAACGGGTTGAAGACCAGTACGGCGAGGTGCTTTGCAAGCCGCTGCCCGCCGGATTTCTCGATCACGCGCATTACCGTTTCAAGGTGATCGTCAATCCGACCCGGCGTGACAGTGCATCTCGCAAACTGATTGCCGTGCGTGGCCGAGAGGCGGTCGCTGACTGGTTTGTCGAACGTGCGGCAAGCAGTTGGGGGTTTTCCATTGATCGCGCCCAGCTGCAGGTCGATCGTATTGAGGTGCTGCAGTTCACCGACAAGCAGCAGCGTCCGGTCACCATTGGCCAGGCGCACATTCAGGGCGTGCTGCATGTCAGCGACCCGCATCAGTTCAAGCACTGCTTCACTCAGGGCATAGGTCGCGCGCGTGCGTACGGCTGTGGCCTGCTGCAAATAGTCCCTGTTATCGAAAATCCCTTTGCCTGAAAAGGAACTTCACCATGAACAATAGCTACCGCAATACCCGTATTGAATTTCACATCCTGCAGTCCTTCCCGGTCACCTGTCTGAACCGTGATGATGTTGGCGCCCCGAAAACCGCGATTGTCGGCGGGGTAACACGCGCCCGTGTCAGCTCCCAGTGCTGGAAGCGTCAGGTTAGGCTGGCCATGCATGAACTGGGTGTGAAACTGGGAATCCGCACCAAGAAGGCGGAAGAAATATTTACCCGTGCCTGCCTGCAGGCCGGCGCCAGCGAATCGCAGGCGGCAGCCTGCGGCAAGAAAATTGCTGACCAGCTGAGTGACGATACCCTGTTGTTTGTCAGTGACAGCGAAGCCGAAGCCTTCGCTGCCTACGCCCAAGAGCTTGCATTTGATGACAGCAAGATCAAGGACAAGGAGCTGGCCAAGGTCGCCAAGAAAGCGCTGACGCCCGCGGCTGATGCTCTGGATATTGCGCTGTTTGGCCGCATGGTCGCCAAGGCGGCAGAGATGAACGTGGAAGCGGCTGCCTCCTTCGCTCACGCCATCTCCACCCACAAGGTCAGTAACGAAGTTGAGTTCTTCACTGCGCTGGACGACTTGCAGGATGAGCCTGGCTCGGCTCATATGGGCAGCCTGGAATTCAATTCCGCCACCTATTACCGCTACATCAGTCTCGATCTTGGCCAGCTGGCGCAAACCATGGGCGCTGATGATCTGAAAAAGGCCATTGCTGCTTTTACCCAAGCGCTGTTTATCGCCGTTCCCAACGCCCGTCAAACTACCCAGTCGGGTGCCAGCCCCTGGGAGTTCGCACGGGTGCTGGTGCGCAAGGGGCAACGCCTGCAAGTGCCCTTTGAAACTCCGGTCAAGGCCCGTGAGGGTGGATATCTGCAGCCCAGTATCGACAGCCTCAAGGCCTATCTGGACAAAAAAGAAAAACTTGCCGGCTCGATGTTCGGCAAGTTGGCCGCCTACGAGTGGGGTGAGAACGACGATTACAGCATTGATGACCTGGTTGCCGATCTGCAAAGCCATGTCGAGTGAGGTGCAGCATGAGCGAACCTTATTTGCTGCTGTGGCTGGAGGCGCCGCTACAGGCCTGGGGGCATGATTCGAAGTTCGGCCGGCGCGACAGCCTGGACTTCCCGACCAAGTCGGGGGTGTTCGGCCTGCTCTGCTGTGCTCTTGGTGCAGCCGGGAAGCAAACAGAGTGGCTGCAACGCTGGGCGGAGCGCGATCTTCAGGTTACTGCCTATGTGCCCGCAGATCGCCAGGGTAAACCGTTACCGCGCCTGCCCTTGCTGCGTGATTTTCAGATGGTAGGCAGTGGTTTTGACGATCAGGACCCGTGGGCCAGTTTGCTGATACCCAAGACTAGTGAAGGCAAAAAGGCGGTGGGTGGCGGCACCAAGATGACCTACCGCTATTACCTTCAGGACATGGCCTACGCAGTCGCCTTGCAGGGGCCGCATTCTGAGTTACAGGCGCTGGCTGAGGCCTTGCAAAACCCGGTGTGGGATCTCTATCTGGGGCGCAAGACCTGCGTGCCCACTGAGTTTGTCTGTCAGGGCGTGCATGAAAATCTTGCTCAGGCCATGCAGCGTGCCAGTGAACTGGCAGGGGAAAAGTCCCGTCATGCCGTGTTTCGGGTATTGCAGGGTGAACATGAGGGCGAGGTGCTGACGCTGAATGATGTGCCCTTGCAGTTTGGTGAGCACAAGCAGTACAGGGACAGGCGGGTGACCGTACAGAAAATGGAGTAGCCAGCATGGCTCAAGGACAGCGATTGTTCGTCAAGGTCACCCGCGACTCCTTGCCTCAGGTCAAGGACAAGTATCCCTTTCTGTACCTGGAACGCGGGCGGCTGGAGATCGACGACAGCAGCATCAAATGGATTGATTCGGAAGCCAATGTCGTACCGCTGCCTGTGGCTACGCTGAATGCATTACTGCTCGGCCCGGGAACAACAGTCACCCACGATGCAATCAAGACAGCCACCGCCGCCAACTGTGCGGTGTGCTGGGTCGGTGAGGACAGCCTGCTGTTTTACGCTGCGGGCTTTCTGCCCACAGCAGACACCCGCAACCTTAAAGTGCAGGTCGAACGTTCAGCTGATCCGCAGGCATCTATTGAAGTGGCCCGCCGCATGTTTGCCAGACGCTTTCCGGATGCCGAGCTGACAGGCAAAAGTCTCAAGGAAATGATGGGGATGGAGGGGCACAGGGTGCGCAGCCTCTACCAGAGCAAGGCCGAGGAATATCAGGTTGGCTGGAAAGGCCGGCAGTTCACCCCCGGCAAGTTTGAGTTGAGTGACATCACCAACCAGGTAATGACTGCCAGCAATGCAGCCCTGTACGGAATCCTGTGTTCAGCGGTACACAGCATGGGCTATTCGCCGCACATCGGGTTTATTCATTCCGGCAGCCCCTTGCCCTTCGTCTACGATCTGGCTGACCTGTACAAGGAACACCTGTGTATTGATCTGGCCTTTGCGCTGACCCGGGATATGGCCGGTCGCTACGACAAGCACAAAGTGTCAGCCGCATTCCGTCAGCGGGTTATTGATATGGACTTGCTGGCCAAACTGGCTGACGACATACCTGACATGCTGGGGGTGGCACGTGCTCGTCGTCGTGGCAAATGACCTGCCGCCCGCCGTGCGTGGTCGCATGAAACTCTGGTTTATCGAACCACGCCCCAATGTATTTGTATCGGGCATCAAGGACTCAGTAGCGACAACAGTCATCGACTACCTGTACAAGCATTGCCCGCCGGAGTCGGGCATTGTCATTTTCCGCTCCTTGCCCGGCCCGCCAGGTTACGAAGTACGCAGCATAGGCCCAACCCGAAAGGCGATGACAACCATCAGCGGTCTGCAGCTGGTAATCGAAACCCTGAAAAACGAATAAGCCGAACATCTTGTGTTTACGGCTCAGCTCATTAACAATCTGTTGGTGTCTTCCCCACGTCCGTGGGGGTGTTTCTCTGCCGACTTCTGGCATGACGCGCCTGATGGTGTCTTCCCCACGTCCGTGGGGGTGTTTCCAGGTTCTGCGTGGCCGCATCCATGTGCGTGATGGTCTTCCCCACGTCCGTGGGGGTGTTTCCTCTTCCTCTTCCTCTTCCTCTTCCTCGATGTCGTCTTCCCCACGTCCGTGGGGGTGTTTCCGATGGCGCCCGACTTCGTGCGGATCTTCAGGTGTCTTCCCCACGTCCGTGGGGGTGTTTCTGCTTTTCAATTGGCGTATGCCGCTGCACAAAGGTCTTCCCCACGTCCGTGGGGGTGTTTCCTCGGCGGCAGCCCCATAGCTATCGACGACTGGGTCTTCCCCACGTCCGTGGGGGTGTTTCCATAGCCAGATGCTCTGGAGTGATCAGATTCGAGTCTTCCCCACGTCCGTGGGGGTGTTTCCACCCTTTTCAGGCTTGGACATGACCAGGCGGAGTCTTCCCCACGTCCGTGGGGGTGTTTCCATACAGGGGACGCGGGGCACGGGAGGGATGGTGTCTTCCCCACGTCCGTGGGGGTGTTTCCGTCAGGGACTTTGACGCTTTAGGTATTGTTGCGTCTTCCCCACGTCCGTGGGGGTGTTTCTAGCACACTGCTTATAGGGACGCTGGTAGGCCGGTCTTCCCCACGTCCGTGGGGGTGTTTCTCTCGGCAGCCGCAGTGGCCGAGAATGGCCACCGTCTTCCCCACGTCCGTGGGGGTGTTTCTTATGCCACCTCGATCCACTCTGTACCACGGGAGGTCTTCCCCACGTCCGTGGGGGTGTTTCCAGGTCGCCGCCGGGGATGTGGGCGGGTTTTTGGTCTTCCCCACGTCCGTGGGGGTGTTTCTGCAGTCCAGCCGCACGGCGGTGCTGATGCGCAGTCTTCCCCACGTCCGTGGGGGTGTTTCCCCGGTTTTGGTTGTAATGGTGGCGCGCGCTTGGTCTTCCCCACGTCCGTGGGGGTGTTTCCGCGACCGGCTCAGGCTCTGGCGGTTCCTCGACGTCTTCCCCACGTCCGTGGGGGTGTTTCTGGCGAGATCATCCAGGTGGACCCTGAGGTGTCGTCTTCCCCACGTCCGTGGGGGTGTTTCCAACCGGCTGTACTCCAGCTCCAGATCGTCATGGTCTTCCCCACGTCCGTGGGGGTGTTTCCCAAGGCCAGCGTTGATAAGCTGCTGATCGAGCGTCTTCCCCACGTCCGTGGGGGTGTTTCCATGGCTGTGCCGGACTGTCGGCACAAGATCGAGTCTTCCCCACGTCCGTGGGGGTGTTTCTGAGGCTTGGGTACCAACATGATTACGCTGACTGTCTTCCCCACGTCCGTGGGGGTGTTTCTAAAGGCGTCAGCTACAACGCTGGCGGGCGCAGGTCTTCCCCACGTCCGTGGGGGTGTTTCCATTGCCCGCACCGGCCCTGAAGGCGTGTTTCTGTCTTCCCCACGTCCGTGGGGGTGTTTCTGTGAACGAGCCCCCTGACATAGCATATCAATGGGATGAAATAAGTCATGGGATCAGGTCTTGCCTTTTGCCCTTCCGACATCACGGTCTACTGGAGCAGGCGTAGTCCAACATGAATCTAGACACCGCGCCGGAATACGTGCTGAGGCACCTGAAAGCCATCTTTAACGATGGCGAGTTGGCCGAGAAGTCAACCACTAAGGATTTCTTAACGGTTCGTCAGGGCTGAGTCCACACTGGAGCAGATGAGTTTGGGGAGAGTACCCGCAACGAAGTCGTTCCTTGGGTGTAGAACCGGGCTCTCAGCCCTGTCACCATCAATCCGTGGGCGCTTGGACACATATTTGCGGCAGGTTATAAAGCACCGCCGCGAATCCAAGGGCAATGAAGGGGTTTTAAAAGGCTGTTTCGAAAGGGGCGGGCTTTTTTATTTTTACCGGTCTGTGCGTTGCTTGGTGTTGCTTCTTTCCGCTGTTTGGAATCCGTATGCGAAGCATGTGGCACGTTGCTTGATGCACCGGCGCCGAATCCCTGGCGCCGTGCAGATTGTGGTTAAACAGTGCGAGGCTTAGTCTGTTGGTGCGTACTTTTGGGGCTGACGCCCTTAGCCGCAGGTTCTGCCGAATACCACACTGGTTTACTTTTCCTGCTGATTCTAACTTTCGAAAGGTCTGCGTTAGGCGCGGCGCACGGCAACGAGAAACTGCGCTTCGTTGCCGTACGCCTGTCTCCATATCGCTCAATCGACCGCGTAGACCGATGCCCCATGATGTAAGCCATGAGCCTGGGGTCGATGCCGGAGGCTTTGAGGTTGGAGCCCATCTGGTGCCGTAAGCTTCTTAGCGTTGGCTGTACTTTACGTCTGGGCCAAAGCTGCCTGCATTGTTCTCGCAGAGTATCCCTGATTGCCGCAGCGCTGCGGTGTGAGTGTCGATACAGGTCTACTGCTTTAGCCGCAAGCTCAAAATCTGTTTGGTTTGGGAACGTTATATCTCGGTCGGCACCCCTGATGCCTTGGTCGTCCTTTTTTGCTCCAATAATATGGAACCCCTCACGCGTGACCTGAATCGAGTGCATCTCACAGGGCCGGACGCCGAGTAGCCAAGCTAGCGTAACGGCAGCAAAAACGTCGTAGTGTCGTGTTTTTCCGAGGTGATGCAGAAGTGCGGCAATATCATCCTCGCTCAGGGCTTTAAC
>CEVQ01133307.1_pt1 | contig 15170 bp, 16 predicted proteins | sample 356551 | NCBI WGS metagenome assembly CEVQ01 (sample SAMEA2623756, study PRJEB7988) | marine metagenome | biome: marine biome (ENVO:00000447); feature: mesopelagic zone (ENVO:00000213); material: "saline water (ENVO:00002010), including plankton (ENVO:xxxxxxxx)" | depth 250 m | reverse complement strand
CCCGAAGGAGAACTCTTCGAAGACTTCTGGATAGATTGGGGTGATGGCTGTAGAATGGATGTGAATAGAATAGCAGTTCATGAAGCCTCATTCGTTGGAAATGGCACATTTAGGGTGCAAGAAGGATTTTATGCGGAATGGGGCCATTTCGAAGATACATTCTATGTTGAACCTGAACCCGCTTCAAATTACATCGATGAGGATGACATAGATTGGACCGGAGACCCTAATGGAATCAACGGTTTTGATGATGACGGGGACTGTCTCAGAATTGGATGGCCTGAAGATACCGAGCCTGATTTTTGGTGGGGTTGGGATGACAGGCATCAACCAGATCGAAACGGAAACGGAATTCCATGTGATGTGGCTTGGATTAGCGATTCAAGTGGTAATATCATACAGATTAATCCTGATGATAACGTGGATGAGGACCCTAGCGAAGAATCGCTTGCTTACGAGGACGCACATCGAGCGTTCATCATCGGTACCGGAAAGATTGCCTTTGTGATGATTCTGGGAATCTTCTTGCCGCTCTTCCTATCGTTAGGATTAGTACGAGATGAGACTGAGAATGGCACTCTGCATTATCTTCTTTCAAAGCCAATCCATCGTGGCGAATTCATAACTTACAGAATTCTTGGTTATCTTATCATCTCAGGAGGATTCGTTCTAATTATGTCCCTTTTGATGGGGTTGGTTACAGCATCGCTAGGTCCTGGAGATTCAATATTCAGACTAAATGATATGATACTCTGGTTCGGAATTGCTTTCGCGACGATTTTGGCGCTTGCTGCCTATGGAGCGATATTCAATACACTGGGTCTTTTATCCTCAAGATATGGAGTTTACATTGCCTTAGTTATTGGTGTATATGAGTTTGTAATGGCTGTACTTACTTTAGGTGGTGCTACTCTGATACCAGTACTCTCGGTCTCTCATTGGACATTACAGTTAATCGACTCTATCGTACTCATTGTTTGGCCAAATACCATAGAAATGCATCTTATCGCAACTGCATTCGATTTACCCTCGGGAATTAGGGCTTTTTGGAATCCTCCTGTTCATACTCTGGGAACTGATAATCCATTCATCTCCGGATTAATTTCGGTCGTTGTCCTGTTATTGATTACCACAATGATGATTCTATTTGGACAGGCTCAATTCAAACGAAGAGAGATAATGTGATTTTTTTTGAGGTGGCCTTCTAAATGGAAAAGATAGAAGGGGATTTCAGCCAGTTTTGGCGATTTGATATGCTTCCTCCGATTAATCGCCTATCTTGGTGGTGGTGGTGGGTTCTCGTACTACTTCCCGACCCCGTTCATCCAGAACGCTCGAGGCAGTTGATGGTACTCTGGTCTTCTAAGGAAACGCCTGCAATCAGAGTGAGTGGTCACTGGTGGATACCGAAAACTCGAATGTTGATTGATGAGGAAGGTGGAACAGTCATGTCTGGGATGGTTTGTGCTTGGTGGTATGATGGTGAGAAAATGTACGAACCACTTATGATGAAGGAATGTAGAATGGCAGCCATTGACGATAAACACCCACTTTGGCCAGAAGAGGCAGGAGAGACTGGACAAGGAGCAGGAGCAGTAGTGCCTTTGAGCTCAGAGGATCTATCTTTTGGATTACGGCCCGCTCGGAGCTCCTTTTGGTTAAATCTAGCCAGTGATCAAGCAAAGGTTGCAGAAGGCGCTCCTAAGGATTTCAGCGTAACTATGAGTCCTTGGTGGGAGAGACCAAGCACTGCAAGATACAAGAATAATGTCTACGGTTTGAATATGGGGTATGATATCCAAAGAGTTCACGGAATGAGAGCAACCGTGAACATTGATGGAGAAGAGGTAGAAGGCTCGGCGTACATTCAGAAGGTCGGTGTACAAGCCCCAAGCGTCCCTTGGTTTTGGGGAATGCTGCACTTTGATGATGGGTCCTATCTCGATTGGTTCTTGCCACATGTTTCACCTTCAATTACCATGAAGGACGATACCCCATGGTCACAAAGAGACTTCTTCAGGTGGCCAAATATTGGAACCGGTTTATTCCATGATGCCAAGCGAAATCGAACTGAGAACTTCAAGCGGTGTACCGTCGAATTAGAACGTCAAGAGGGAGAAAATGCTCTACGGGATGAGCAAGGAAACTTGCTCCCTCGATTTAGGATTAAAGTTTGGAATGGCCGTACTCAGGTTTCCATTCATCTGCGAGCAACCTCTCGAGCAAGATGGGTGTTTGACCAGCCTACTCGTGCTGGTTTCGTTAGTCACCTGACTTACAATGAATATCCATTGGAGGTGGAAAAAATAGCCATACTTGACGAGGAAGGATTACGCTCTGTAGATGATTATCAGTGGATTAGAGGTAATGCCGAACACTCATGGGGTATTCTGAACTGATTACTAGCAATTCCCGAAGGCCAACGCCGCACCGTTCATAACTAGCATTACACTGAGACTTAACCCGAGGTATAGGGATGAGTGCAGACGAGGTTGTAACACAAGCGGCTCAACTGATTACTATTGGAGACTATGCAGGCGCGATGGCGGTATTCGAGGTCTATACCGATTCCAACCCCGATGACCCAGCCGGTTACCACGGCTGGGCTGAGGCTGCACTGTTTGATATACAAGAGAACGGTAACCTCGACGACAATGGAAATGATAGAATTAACGAGGGACAAATTGCTGCTTACTTCCGTAGAGCAGCTAGCATGGCTCCTGATAATGCCGATTACAATGCGGCGTATGCCAATGCTCTAGTTGAATTCGACCGCATTCCAATGGCTGTAAGACAATTGCACAAGTTGGTTGAAATCGGTAAGTCCTCAGACGATGTGGATGTGTCCTTCCACCTTTATGAGGCCGCACGAGGGCTAATCGACGCAATCGATCTGAAGACCAACTTTGACCGAAGTGCACCCATCGCTAGGCAATATATCTCCGAAGCGGTATCGTTCGCACTATTGGGCCTTGGATTTACTTCTGTTGAAGAGGCAATCGAGTATCTCGGCCTCGAAGAGTGATGAGGGTTCAGTTTGAGTAGCGACCTAATGATGGTCGCATTTGGCTATCATGGAGCTGAATTTCACGGTTCGCAAATCCAGCCTGATGTTCGAACCGTACAGGGGGAACTGAAGAGAGCTATCGAGAGACTAGGGTGGTGGACTGATGATTGCCTTGAGATATCAAGTAGGACAGATTCTGGTGTAAGTGTGAGGATGAATATGGCAACTATAACCCTTCCAGAGAAGATTGCAAAGAATATCGAAGAATCTGTATTCGTGTCTGCTATGAACGACCATCTACCAGACGATTTGCTGGTTTGGAAGGCTTGCAGAGCCCCTACAGGAACTAGATCCAGATTCGCGGAAAAGAGGCTTTACGTCTATCGTTGTGATATGATTTCAGGCTGGCCCCAAGAGGTGGATTTTGAGAGATTCAAGACGGCGTGTCAAATCTTCGTGGGTTGTCATGATTTCACTAATTTCTGTAGAATTGATGGAGACCGTAGTCCGATTCGAACTATTGATTCTTGCCAGCCTTGGTTGGACAATTCCGGTCGAGTTATCGGTTTCTCGGTCGTTGCGAAATCGTTTCTCTGGAATCAAATTCGCAGAATAGCCTCTGCACTGCATAGATTTGCAATCGATGAAATTGAATTAGAGGAAATTGAACTGTCTCTACAAAATCCTCATGAGGCGATTGACCTAGGTCGTGCACCTGCAGAGGGGCTAATTCTGTGGTCTCTTAAACACAACGAATTCTCTCATGAATTCGAGTATCCTACAATTGTAGAGGAAATTAGTCTACCCCCTCCTGAGAAAAGAGCTCACAAGCAATGGTTGAATTTGGCAAGGATGGAAAATAGTTCGATCTTACAGCGAGAATTACTTAGACTAATCAAGACGTAAGGTGACTAAATCACCATCTGAGCAGGGTAATCCCTCTCTCAAGAAAACTCTTGAAATGACCTCAGCGGTTTTGGTATGTCTAGTCAAATCTGGAATCAGAATAGCACATTCTATCCAATCATCTCCATTTGCTGAAATACTGGCAGGAAAAGCCGTCGCTCCACCAAAAGAACGTCCATCGCGCTCGAATCCTGCAATTCTCACAGGTTCAATGTCAGAGGTTGATTCTCCTTCATCTAGACCCGCAAGGATTCTCAATTCTCGATAAGAACTGATATCTTCTTCTAGAACATCCACATTGAGAGTGCCCGGCCACGCGCCAGAACCAAGAACCGATTTGAACTGCTCTTGATAGTGACTCTGAGCCATGAAAACATGGGCGCGACCAAGTCCGCTAGTCACTGTCCCAGACAGTTGCATGACCCTGCGTTGCGCCCATCGCAAATAAGCATCAGTATCTGGCCTTACAATTCGATGCTCCAGCCTCTTGTCCCGATACTAAGGCCAGCGACTTCAATTAGCCGAGATTGGGGGCTATTTGGGTCATTGAGTGGGTTGGTGTGGTTTAGATGAATTAGGATAATTTCTGGGCCTTCATCTGTATAATCTTCTAGTCTGGAAATTGTTTCTTCCACGGTCGGGTGAGGAACTTCTGTCATGTCTCGACTAGGTAGTTCATCCCCATTCCAAAATGTTGCATCCAACAAGATATGTGTCAACCCGAGTGAGTCAAACCATTCTCTAGGTTTGGAATGTCCAACTAATTCCAAAGTCTGTTTCCAATCATCGTGGTCAGGTAGGAATAGGACTCGATTTTTCCCTCCCGCAATTAGAATTGCATGGGTGTCTGAGGAATCATCTCTGTGGGGAACAGGTATGAATTCAAACCTGATTCCACCTTGCTCAAGCATAGGCGAAGCCCCTGAATTATTCCGGTCTATCCTGGTAAAAGGTTGCATAAGATTCCTCGATTGAAGAACAGAGGCTACTGAATCGCTGACAACGAGGCCAATGTTTTGGCAACCCATAGCCTCTCGACCAAATTGTCCAATTCCTTCGATATGACCTAGGTGAGCATGTGTAAGTAATACTGAATCAGGCCTTACAGGGTTATCCAAACTACAAGCATTAGCCCACAGTCGTAATTGCTCTGGCAATGCTCTAGTCGCTTCGATTAGATGCATACCGCCATCCAAATCTTGAACCCCTAAAGAAACCGGAAAACGGGCTCTGGCAGCATTTTCGAATGCTGCTGAACAGTTGTCGCATCCACACCCCGCCTGTGGCACACCTCCATCTTGCCCAGTCCCGAGTAGAGTGAGAGTGGGTGGTGGGTTATTCATGGGCTGGGAGTATACCTAGTGCTGAAAGAGTCGTCGATGGAGTAAGTCTGCTGTTCCGATGAAATCATCAAGGTCGCCGACCTGTCAGGTGCGTGAGCGGCGACACCTCATGGATGAAGGAGCGCTACGAAGCGCTGAAGAGTCAGGGCTTGGAATGGAACCCTCCTATCCTTGAATCCGCTAATCAGCCGCGATGTACAATGGACGGCCGTTCAACAATCATGCTCTCAGCGAACAACTATCTCAACTTAACAAATCATCCGAAGATAATGGAGGCGATGATTGAAGCCACAAGAAAATATGGTGCTGGAAGTGGCTCGGTTCGTGCTATTGCAGGAACGATGGATATCCATCTGGAGGCTGAAAATAAGGTGGCTGAATTCAAGGGTGTGGAAGCCTCGTTAATCTACTCCGCGGGATATACTGCAAATGTGGGTCTAATTCCAACGTTGGTGCAAGGAAAACAGGATGTAATTATCAGCGACGAACTCAATCACGGTTCTATTATTGATGGGGTCCGACTAACCAAAGCCCAACGAGCGGTATACTCGCACAATGATATGGGGGCTTTGGAGGCAGTCTTGAGAGAGCATTCTGGCGCTGATCGAAAACTGATTATCACCGACGGTGTATTCTCAATGGACGGTGACATCGCTCCCTTAGACGAGATTTCAGCTCTCGCCGAAGAACATGAAGCGATGGTCTACGTCGATGATTGCCATGGAGAAGGAGTTCTAGGCGAATGCGGCGCGGGAATTGTTGACCACTTCAAGTTACAAGGTAAAGTGGATTTTGAAGTTGGTTCGTTTTCCAAAGCCCTAGGCGTGCAAGGCGGTATTGTTGCTGGCTCAGAGGAGGTTCGCACACACGCCCTAAATCATTCACGTTCTTGGCTACTTTCTGGAAGTCAACCACCAGGTGTAGCAGCTGCTCAGAAGGCTGCGGTAGAGGTATTGGTGGCGGAACCCGAACACCATGCAAGACTTTGGGAAAATACAAATTATTTCCGAGATGAGTTACAATCGCTTGGATTTGATACCGGCCTTTCTGAGACCCCAATTATTCCAGTAATGTGTGATGAATCTGCAACCGCAAAAGCGTTATCTCAATCTCTCGCGGATGAAGGTGTAATGGCAGGAGCAATCACCTTCCCCATGGTAGCGAGAGACAAGGCTCGAGTTAGAACTCAAATGTCTGCGGGTCTAACCAGAGAAGACCTAAATGAGGTGCTCCGAATCTTTGAGCAGGTTGGGCCTAAACTCGGACTAATTTGAGGTGGTAAGTTGGTTGAATCCTCTAGCCTAAACGAGCAGCAAGTAGAGGCGATGATGAAGCGAATTCATGCAGTTCCAATCATTGAGACTTTGCAGATGACAATCCTTCGCTTAGACGAGGGTGAATGTGAGGCACACGTTCCACGTGCTACAAAGTGGGACGGTATCTACCAGACATTCCATGGGGGATTACTTGCCACTATTGCTGACACAGTAACCTGTTGGGCAATTCTAACTAAAATCGGTTCAGACGCCAAGGTTGCAACTACCGACTTCAACATTCGATTTCTGAGACCTTGCAATACAGATGTTCGATGTGCTGCTAGAGTTATTAAGGCTGGAAGAACGATGAGCCTCTCCGAAGCGGAAATTTACGATTCCGAAGACAAACTCGTGGCTGTTGCTCAGGTCAATTACATCAAATTGGACTAGTTGATTTTCATTTAGAAAACTAGGCCTCTGCGACGACCTCGTCTAGGTCGTCGTCATCTAATTCATCGGACTCAGGACTTACTTCTGGAACAATAGTTCTCTTCATTCCATCAAATGGATCTAATCCACGATCTATGCGATCTAACATTCTCCATCTTGGTGCATATGAGAGATGAATGTAAAGAGGGCCGGGCAGTATTGCTAAAAACCAGCCAAGACTATTGACAAAATCAGGCGCATCCCCAATCATCGCCCAAGTCAGTAAAAGTAGACCAATGAATGGGACAGGGAATAGGTAGCGTCTACGATTTTCAAGTCTTACAGGGGGTCGCTTGAACATCCCTGAAATCAGTAGGGAAAATCCTCCCAAGCTGGCGGTCATCGCACAGAATATGAGACTGATTGCCCCCCAATCGTATGCTACCTCCTCCCAAGCTGTTGAGTCTAACCAACCAGCATAAGCAAAAGGAACGATTAGTGTCAGGCTGGCGAGAATGCCGTAGACCATTCCTACGAATACAGGGTGACATATCGTCAATGGGTATCTGAGAAATAACTGGCTCAAAGACCCACCTTCGAGCATTATCCGGTGGTCGTCATCCAGCCCCTCAAGAGCCTCACGCCACACAGCCATCGACCGCCGGCACTAATCCAATTGTAATACCGTTCCTGCACAAATTATAGCCAATTGGAGCATTTTCACTAATTTTCCAACTCGATACGGACTGAAGTGGTTTCAAGATCCCATTTTGGCTCATCATTCGCAGCGTCCCGAATAAATGGAATCAGTGAGACGCGTAAATCTGCTACATCAACCCCCCAAATCCCATGTTCTACACCGGATAGTTTTGTGAGCAATTTCGAAGCCATATTTACAACTCCCCGAATTTTCTTTTTCTCGTAATTGTACAACAAAGCTGCACATTGTATGATTCCTTGAATTGCGTCGGTTTCGACTTGTTTGTCGAGGGGTTTGAGAGATTTCCATAGGTCTTCCCAAGATTCATGGGCGTGCCAAAATCCTCCTTCGTTGAACAAACTACAACCCTCGATAAACAGATTCTTCTGCGTTTCATCGAGCTCTTCCCAAGCCATCAATTGCGGATCATGAGGCATAGGTTTGTCCTGATTCATCGCCTCACACTCCCTTACTCCTATGGACGCAGACATTATGACCAGTTCCCTGCCGAGAGCAAACGATTGGAGCGCGATGGGATGGCCGAAGACGAGTCGTTGTTCACCATAACAGAATCACATCTCGATAGTGGTATGCGTGGTATTCCTGTAGGAACCTGCAAAACCTCATTCGTTGATCCAATAGAAGGAGTTCACTACGTGGGATACCCTGTTGAGGATCTTGCAGACCTAGAAGAAGAGGATGTAATTTACCTACTCATAAACAAGAGATTGCCGACAGAAGAGGAATCAGAGGCTTTCCGCATAGAACTGGCTCATAGAGCAATGGACATGCCTACCGGTGCCCTCCGTGTCCTCGAATCTCTGACCCCAGGAAGCGGCCATCCTATGGATTGGTTATCGATGGGAATCATGGCTTTGGGCGCAGCAGACACAACTGGCGATGTTCGTACCGATTCAATGAACCTCATCGCACGCATGCCTGAATTGATGGCACGAATTTTCTTACTACGAGGTGGCAAGAAGGAAAATCTCCAGCCGAGTAAGCCAGAGCTAGGATTGGTTGAAAATTTCGTTCACATGCTCGGCAAGACTGGTGATGAAGCCGATAAAATGAATCACGTTTTACGATTTTTCTTCATACTACACCTAGACCATGGCGGTGGTAATCTCTCGACATTTACCGGCAAGGCGGTGGCTAGTGGTCGTGCGACTGTATACGCCTCGATTGCATCGGCGATGAATGCACTTTCAGGGCCGCTCCATGGTCGCGCGAATCAGGCCTGTTTGGAATTTGTTCAACGAATTGGCACTGACGATCCAGTCGAAATCGAAGAGTTCGTCCGCGCTGAGTTGGCCGCAAAGCGACCAATCTTTGGTTTTGGACACGGAGTTCTGAGGGCAGAGGATCCAAGGGCACGATTGCTAATCGGACTTGGCGAGGAAGTCTGCCCCGATGATGAGAATTATCGTATCGTCAAAACACTCAGAAAGGTTGTGCCTCCAATTCTTAAAGAGCATCCGAAAATCAAGAACCCTTATCCAAATGTCGACTTGGGAAGCGGTTCTTTACTGCACGCAATTGGATTCCGCAAACCGGAGTACTATACCACATTCTTTGGATGGGCTAGGGTTGCGGGCATCTGTGCACAAGTCATGGATGAGCGCAATGCAAGAGACGGCCGTGGTACTCCGATTTATCGACCGAAGTATATCCCTCGAAATCAACCTCACCGAAGACTGGAATAATCAAAGCATTCAGTGTTCTTCACCCGAACCTCGGTGTCCAATAATTCTCGCGCATCCCCACGGACGACCTTGTTTCAAATCTCTCGCCCAAGACTCTGGACTTCCCGACCAATTCCATTTATTGGCGTCGGAAATTATCTCAGTCTTTTGGATATTATCAGAAATTTCGTGCCACATCGGCAAGGAATCTGCAGCCTCAAGCAATAGGTCAGGTCTTTCTGATTCATCGGCAGAATTCAGTTTGTTTCGCCATTCTTCGTCCAAAGGTTGGCTAGCAGGCCGAGGCCACCGCACTTCTCCAGCCGGTAAACTATGCACCGTCGGATCGATGTGATCTGAAATTAGGGTAATTCCAGCTTCTAACATAATCGTCTCAAGTTTAAGTGGGGCTGGCCAAACATGCAGTCCCATCTCCTGACTAATCCTGAACAAACGGTTGAGCCCCTTTCCAGTTAGGGATACAGGCGCTCCAGGGTGAACAAACCTCTCCCATCCATGCAGATAGTGCAGAGCCATTCCTACTACTGGCATCCCCTTACGTCGACGGTCTCTAATCAGGCCGGCTACTGAATTCGAAATGAAATTCGGTGAGCCAATCAATCGTTTAATCTTGGTTTTACCCCAAGACCTGAGATGTGGAGATAACTGAGTATTTGGAAGAGTCATTCCACTAATTTTGACCGCTTCTGCAATTTTTGGAGAGAATCCGTAAACCATTGTCGAACGCTTTGGTAATTCAAATTCATTCAATGAATCTTCTAACTTGGTCATCATCGAAGCGAGATGATTCGCATTGTCAGAGATTTTGGCAGCTGGATGGGGGACTTTCAGTTCGATGTTTACGGTTTTTGACGAACTTCTCCATAATTCTGTAAATTCTTGACTTCCGAGCAGTTCGTCGAATTTTTCCACACCTTTAGCAGAGATTTCTGCAGATTGCATTACTTCTAAGCATCTTTCATTCTTAGGAGAATTTCCTGTAAATAGGTCATCGTGCCAAAGCATCAATTCACCGTCAGCACTCAACCTCAAGTCGAATTCAACACCATCGACAAATCGCATACCATGTTCTAGTGCTGCGATTGAATTCTCGGCGGGGCGCATCCAACTGCGGTCTTCTGACACAGGCCTTCGAGCGCTCAGGGGGTATTGAATACGCCCTCTTTATCAGTAGGTTTGCCGCCCTAATGCTCAAACCCCGTCATACCACCGGAAAGTTAGGTACTACCATGTCGGAGACCGTAGAATTGGATAGAAAATCAGACCCGCAAGCAGTGAAAGGATACGCCTTCTATGATTGGGGTAAGTCAGCTTTTGAGACCTCAGTCACAGTTGCGGTATTACCCGCGTGGTATGCTTATCTGTTCTTGAAAGCCAATGGTTTGACCACCGAAATTGGTTCAATCGAAATGACAGGTGATGCTGTTTGGTCATTATCTGTTGCAATTGGAACCCTTCTGATTGCAATTGTCAGCCCATCTTTGGGTGTAATCGCTGATCGTCGTAGAATCAAGATGTGGTGGCTAAGGATTCTAACCTATGTTGGCGCTGGCGGTACCCTGCTGCTTGCATTTGCTCCGATGTTACCAGTTGATGCTCAATGGCTATGGTTGATGGTCTGTTTTATGTTTGCTAATCTTGGTTTGAATGGTGCAGGTGTTTTCTACAATGCATTACTACCTCACATAGGTGCCGATGACGAGATGGATAGAATTTCCAATCTCGCTTTTGCCTACGGATATGCTGGTGGAGGTATACTATTGGTAATTCACTTGGGCATGGTACTAGCCCTTACTGGTGATTGGGTTATTCCGTTTGTAATGGCGTCTTCTGCAGCTTGGTGGTATGGTTTTGCATTATTGACATTCAAGTTGGTTCCAGAGCCTCCAATCAAGGATGAAATGCCGGCCTTGGGCTTAGGAGAATCTGCAAAGTTGGCTTTGAAAGAAATTCGAAAAACCATTTCTGAGGTGCATAAATTCCGGACCCTATTCATCTACATGCTTGCATATTTCTTCTTCATTGACGGAATAAACAGTGTAACAGCTCTTGGTGGTATTTTCGGGACTACAGTTCTTGGGGTCACCACCGTCGAGCTAATTTTCACTATCGTAGTCATTCAGATTGTTGCCGCTCCTTCTGCTATTGGTTTCACAGTACTTGCAAAGAAAATTGGAACCAAATCGGCACTAAATGTAGCATTGGTCGGCTGGGTTGTGTTATGTTTCGCAGCACTTTCTTTTGCTCCTCTAGAATTTGAAAAACATTCTGAATACCAAGTTCAAATTGAGGAAGTTGACGGCGAATGGCATTACACGCCACATGCTAACCTCGAAGGGACTCCTATAGCTGTGGAGGAAGGAGACGATGAGCAACTCTGGGCTGCAGATATTCTATCCACTTATGGTATAGCAATCATAGACGATGATTACGAAGATTCTGTAACTTACAAATGGGCTGGCTTTGATGAAGATGGATATTCAGTAACATTAAATTTAGGAGTTATTGATTCTGCTTCCGTTCAAGCACTGATGGCTTCCTTTGAGGAAACGAGGTTTTCAATTAGTGAAAATGGAGGGACTAGCGTAGTTGGTATCGATCACCCAACTAACCTTGGAGATGGAAAGTTGGACTTCATCCCTAAGGCAGTTAGAAGCAATGTTTGGGAACCCTTAGGTCTTTCCGTCGGTTTGCAGTTCCTAATCCTTGGTGGGTCAATGGGTACTCTACTTGGGGGTTCACAGGGTCTTGCTAGGAGCCTATTTGGTCAGATGGTTCCTGAATCCAGAAGTGCAGAATTCTTTGGCTTCTTTGGTTTCTTTGGAAAGGTGGCTGCATTCATCGGCCCACTACTCTATGGATTGATGACTGTGATGTACGATAGCCGAGTTGGGATTCTTTCTATTGCTGTGCTTATTCTAATCGGTACAGCAATGATGAGATGGGTCGATGTAGATCAAGGTCGACAGGACGCTATGGAAGAAGATGCTCGAAACCGAGGCATCGAACTCTGAGCAACTTAGCGACTAGTGTATCGCTCTATCAGTAGAGCAATCTCTAGTAATATCAACATCGGACCTCCGATTAGGAACATTGAGAGAGGATCTGGCGGCGAGACAAAGGCGCCGAAAACCGCAGCAGCAAACCACAGAAATGCTCTATTATCCGTGACAGCACTACGCTCAATCACACCGGCTCGAATCAGCATAATCAAGACTAATGGTATTTGGAAACTTAGAATTGAACCCATGTAGAGCCCAATGATGAAGCCAATCCAAGAGCGCAATTGCCAAGTTGAGTCTAATCCAGCAGCACTTGCATCTGCTGCGAGGTAATCAAGTAGGAATGGAATTAGCACCTCGTGAGCGTAGATGAACCCCATAACTCCTAGAATTGCAATGCTGAGTAAGGCGAAAATGAATCTGGACATTCCTCCCGCGCTAGATTCCACAGCGACTCGCTTCCCCTCAGCGATTATTTTCCTGCCATTCAATGCAAGGTCGCCGACCAAGGTGACTGCAAATGCTGCAAGCGCAATCTGACTTGCAATTCTGAGCTTAAGGAGTATAATTTCCATCGGTTGTAGAACAATTATTTCCACACCCACTGGACGGTATCCATCTGCATCTAGGAGGATTTCAATCATCATCTCAGCGATTGGGTAACCGATGATGAATCCAAATAGAAAGACCCCGACAAGCAACCGTGCTCGGCCTCTGAGGTGGTCGAATATTGCACGAAGTTCCGCTCGCGGTAGTAGGTCTCCGGATTCGGCCACGATGCGCGGTAGCGAATCATGTAGGTGAATGATTCGCAAGTGAGTGGCTGCTAATTTTTTGAGGAAATTACTTTCTTACAATAATTGTCAACAAATCTCCATCCTTTAAAAGATGGTCCAATCCAACCCATTGCCAATCGAATTTTGCACTTGGACCCTTGACCCTTGCATAGCGAAATTTTCTTTCAAATTCTCTGTGCAATTTTACACAAACATCCCTTACAGTAGAGGTATCCTTGACGATTAGCGGTTCAACTAAATCTGCTTCCTGACCCTGAGGTTTGAGATAGATCGACATAAAGTGTAAATTATCGAAAATGAAATCTTTCATTTCTTCGATCCCTTCTCCTGTCTTTGCAGAAACCGGCAATAACGGCCAACTTTCTGGAAGCATTGACCTCGCCTTCTTCAGGTCTTTCTTTGTGGCGAGGTCAATTTTGTTCAGAACCACAACCGCATCCGAGTAGACACGATTTCCTGCAAGTGTGTCTACGATGTGGTCATCGGTGACATCGGTTCTGAGAGTTACATTTGCAGAAACAATTCCAAAGCTGCGAATTATAGCTTGAATCTCTTCGTCGGTTAGATTGGTTTGTTCGAGTGTTGAACGCACGACAATTCCTCCACGCTCGGTTCTGTCGATGAATACCTGTGGCTTGGGCTGGTTCAGTCTCATTCCTGCTTTCCATAATTCCATGTCTAGGATGTCAAAATGTGAATCTTGGAATGGGTCTACAACAAACAGTACCATGTCACAGCTACGAATGACATTGAGAATTTCACGACCCCTGCCTTTTCCTTCAGAGGCACCCTTGATCAGCCCTGGTAAATCGAGAATTTGGATGGTGGCACCACGATGGTGAAGCACTCCTGGGATACAGGTTAGGGTGGTGAAAGCAAAGGTGCCAGTATCTGATTCAACATCGGTTAATTGTGAGATTAGACTTGATTTACCAACGCTTGGAAAGCCGACAAGAGCAACCGAAGCATCACCGGATTTCTTTACCTCAAATCCGGGTCCACCACCACTGGCTTTTGCGTGTGCTTGGGTTTTCTCTTTCTTTTCTCTTAGGGCGGCGATTTTCGCTTTCAATTTGCCAATGTGCCCTTGAGTGGCTTTGTTGTATTTTGTTTTAGAAATCTCTTCCTCGAGGGCCTTAATTTGCTCATCAATGGTGGCCATGACGAACACTCCTGCCCTCGTTGGGGGTGATTCTATGCGCTAGCGTGGAGTTCTTCAATTCGATGTAGCCATAAGCCATTAAAGGCGGGAAGCGAGGATTGATGATGGGCGACTCACAGGGTTAATCGAGGTGGGTCTGTGGTCGATGTGATTCTGCGATTAATCGACTCCAATACGCTTAGCCGATTACGCTCGATGAGCATTGAACAACTCGTGCTCGCCTTTGAGAGTGGTCGACTGAGTGAGGAGAGACCAGCCGGTGACCCTCGTTTTCATCGAAGTTTTTCCGTTGATATTGAAGGCGACTTCTTGGAATGGGCTGACAAATCCAATGGTGAACTAGACGCAGAGGCATCACTGATTCTTTGTGATTGGTCTAGTGTTGCCGAATGGCGTTGTTGGGACGGCAGGTTATTCCTCTACGTCGAGCCATTACTCGAAGAGCGATTCGAGGATGCGGATGTTTTCTTCAACCCGGATGTTTGGCAAAGACTCGCTGTTGAGCTTTCGTCTAAGGATCGCGAGTCATATTCAGAATCTGTAATCTTGGATTGGATGAAGCGAAGAGAGGATCTAGGCGACACCCTAAATCCCGATGAAGACCCGAGAATTCTACCCACAATGGAATCTCACAGGTCGTTAACAGAGAGCCTTTTTGATTTCATTGAATTGTCTAAAGAAGACGGCCTGATTTTGTTAATCGGCCGCGAGTATTTGCACGCTGAGGACTGGAGTCTAGATGGTGTCACACTTTCTGAGGTGGTAGCATGACAGATTTGCCTATGGAACCTGCACCACCCGAATCAGAACCGGAGTCTGGAATTGTGGTGCTTGGTAGATTTCAGCCATTTCATCTCGGCCA
>CEVQ01034868.1_pt1 | contig 15194 bp, 17 predicted proteins | sample 356551 | NCBI WGS metagenome assembly CEVQ01 (sample SAMEA2623756, study PRJEB7988) | marine metagenome | biome: marine biome (ENVO:00000447); feature: mesopelagic zone (ENVO:00000213); material: "saline water (ENVO:00002010), including plankton (ENVO:xxxxxxxx)" | depth 250 m | reverse complement strand
TCTCTATTTTTCTTAAGTTTTTTTAATCTATTTACTTGAATTCTTTGAGCTTCGTCATCGACTTTTAATATTTCAATTTTATCTTCTTCTTCTTCTGTATATTTATTCACACCAACAATTACTTCTTTTTCTTTTTCTATATCTAATTGATTACGATATGCTGTTTCAGCAATTTCTTTTTGTAAATATCCTTTTTCTATTGCACTAATTACTCCACCTAACGAATCAATTTTCTCAAAATATCTATATGCTTTTTCCTCTAATTCATTTGTTAGATGTTCTAAGTAATATGAACCTCCTAGTGGATCTACTGATTGAATAACTCCAGTTTCTTCTGCAATTATTTGTTGTGTTCTAAGTGCTACTTTTACAGCTTCTTCAGTTGGAAGTGCCCAAGCTTCATCATATGAATTTGTATGCAATGATTGTGTTCCACCTAAAACTCCTGCTAAAGCCTCTATAGCAGTTCTTACAATATTATTCATTGGTTGTTGCCAAGTTAACGATGCTCCAGATGTTTGAGTATGGAATCTTAAGGATAAAGCAGGGCCTTTTTCTATTCCATATTTCTCTCTCAATACTGTTGCCCATATTCTTCTTGCAGCCCTGAATTTTGCTATTTCTTCAAAGAAATTCATCGTACAATTGAAAAAGAACGATAATCTTGGCGCAAATTCTTCTACATTTAGTCCTGCTTTTTTACCTAATTCTAAATATGTAAATCCATTTGCTAATGTAAATGCTAATTCTTGTACTGCATTCGATCCTGCTTCTCTTATGTGATAACCACTTATACTAACATAATTCCATTTAGACATCTCTTTAGTACAATATTCCATCATGTCTCTGACAATACGCATATGGTCTTTTGGTGGATACGCCCATTCTTTTTGTGCTATGTATTCTTTTAGAATATCTGTTTGAACTGTTCCTCGTAATTCATTTAGAGATATATTATTCTTTAATGCAACTGACGCATACATTGCAGTTAGTATAGATGCAGGAGCATTGATTGTCATTGATGTACTTACTTTGTTTAATGGAATGTCTTTTAGTAAAATTTCCATGTCTTCTAATGAAGAAATATTACATCCACATTTTCCAACTTCACCTTTTGATCTATCATTATCTGCATCATATCCATATAATGTAGGCATGTCAAACGCTATACTTAGTCCTGTTTGACCATTTTTTATTAAATATTTCAATCTATTGTTTGTATCTTCTGGCGTTCCAAATCCAGAAAACATTCTCATAGTCCATTTCTTTCCTCTATACATATTTGGATAAGGACCTCTTGTATATGGAAATTCTCCAGGCATTGAATTATCTTGATTTCCTTGAAGATCAGCTTGTGAATATGACGTTTTTACATCAATTTCTGAAGTTGTGGAAAACTCATTCTTGTTATTTGTTTTTTTATTCCATGGTTCTAAAACTTCTTTTTCCCATTTTTCTATATTACTATTTTTTTTACTACTCTTATTTTTAATAATCTCATTGATTTTATGTTTCCAGTAGTTTTCTGTTTCTAACATTATGATTAACCTTATAATCAACAATAAAAAAATACTGCTTTAATTCGTTTCGGTATTTTCAAATAAAAATTCGTCAAATGGCAAAGTTATCAAATTATATATCTAGCACAAAGTAAAATATTATTCAATGACCGGTGATTTTGTAGATTCTATTTTATCTGGCGATAGACGCGCTATAGCCAAAGCAATTTCAATGATTGAAGACGAAGATCCAAAAATTAATGATATAATTTCTAAACTTTATCCTAAAACTGGAAATGCTTTTGTGATTGGTATTACTGGTCCTCCTGGTACTGGAAAAAGTACATTGATTAATAGATTAATTGAAAATTATCGTAAACTTGATAAAAAAATTGGTGTTCTTGCAATAGATCCTTCTAGTCCAATTACTGGTGGCTCATTACTTGGTGATAGATTACGTATGAGTAATCATAACATGGATCCCAATGTATATATTCGCAGTATGTCTTCTGGTGATAAATCCGGTGGTTTATCTCGTTATACACGTCGAAGTTTATCAATTCTTGATGCTTCAGGTCTCGATTTAATAATTGTTGAGAGTGTTGGAGCAGGACAATCTGAAGTTGACATCTTAAAAATTACTGATGCAGTAGTAATTGTTTTAATGCCTGAATTAGGAGATGATATACAAATCTATAAAGCTGGCCTTATGGAAATTGGAGATATTTTTGTTATAAATAAATCTGATCTTGATGGTTCAGATCAAATGTATACAAAATTACTTACTGCGTCTAAAATAAAAAATGACAATTGGATGCCACAAGTAATTAAAACTGCATCTATAGAAGGTTTAGGAATTGATAATCTTATAAATTCTATTTCTGAAAGAGAGCAATTTCTTAATGAATCATCTATACAATCATTAAATAAAATGGATAAAATAAAAAATGAAATTTTAAGTGTTATGCTTTATGATCTTTCTAAATCATTTAGTCAAAAAATCGAAAACCATTCTGATTTTCATAACGTAATTGAACAAGTTTTATTGAAAAAAATAGATCCAGAACAAGCAGCTAATATAATGAAGAAAAAACTCAATCTTGAGTAAGATTCTTACTCTCCCCTATCTATTATTCTTGAAATAGACGCAATCACTTCTACTATTCCTTCATTATCTACTGTCGATGTTGGAATTAATTCATCTATTATATTTGATTCTATTACACTTTCTGCCATTCTACTTGTAAGATCATAAATTTCTCCTCCTTCATTCAAATCATCTAACAATTCAGAAAAATCGTCTGCCCACCTCAAAATTCTTTCTTGATCATCTTTAATTAGATCTTTTTTTGTTAATATTGATATTTGTGGTATTTCTAATCTTAATTTTATTGAACTTGCTAATAATGCAATTGAAAGAAAATTTGATGGATCAGACACTAATGTAGCATCAAACAAAAATAAATTCACATTGGCCTCAGTGTTGATATTCTTAATAAAATAAGGACCGCTCTTTCTATATGCAAATAATTCAATTTGACCTGGCGTATCTATAAAAACATAATCTGGATTATATTCATCAATTTCTTCTTCAATTTGTTCTAATTTTGTAGCAATTAAATCCGACGCTAAAATTAATGATCCATTTGGCCCTAAATTATATTTGTCCATTATATCTTTCAAATTAATATAATTTCTTATGTCGACATCAATTCCGTATGGAACATCACTCACTCCCGGATCAAGATTTACAGTAATTACATCCTTTCCTTCTTGTTGATACCAATTTGATAAAATTCCTGTCATGTTGCTTTTTCCAGAACCTGCTGTCCCTGTTAAAAATATACTCTTCATCGGTAACAATTATTCTTGTTACTATTTAGTTTTTTACGCAATAGTTAAGCGTAATAATCTCTAAATGTGTATTTATGAAGTTTGAAATTATTTCTATTGGTAATGAACTTCTTTCTGGTAGAACCTTGAACACTAATTTACAAACAATTTGTAAAAATCTATCAGATATTGGTTGTTCTGTTTCTCGTTCCTACGTTATAAGAGACGATCCTGAAGAGATTTCTAATACACTCAAATTGTCACTTAATGGCGACTCACAATGGATCATAATTTCAGGCGGACTTGGACCTACTTATGATGATATGACTCTTTCTTGTGTTGCATCTACCCTTAATTTAGGCTTAGAACTCAATGAAATTGCCTTGAAAATGATTATTGAAAGATATAATGATTTAGTTCGTCAAAATGTTATTGAATCTTTTTCTCTTACAGCCAGTAGAAAAAAGATGGCTATGCTACCTCAGGAATCGACCCCATTAAATAATGACGTGGGTACAGCACCTGGAGTTTTAATTAAATTCAAAAATAAAAACATTGTTTGTCTGCCTGGAGTTCCTAAAGAAATGGAAAGTATATTGATTCATGAAGTATTTCCCATTATAGATACTAATAAACTCGATAAAATTATTTCCAAAGTCCTTTATATTGCTGGAATTACAGAATCTGAACTTGCTCCTATTATTAATAATTTTGTATCAAATCATCCTGATTTATACATTAAATCACATCCAAAAGGAATTACTAACGGTATATATAATATAGAATTAGTGATATCATTTCAATCAAATCAATTCTCTCAAATATTAATTGATTCAATTTTAAATGATATAATTTCTTCTATTAAGATTAGAGATGTTATTACAGTAAAAGAATAATATTATTTCTTTTTTTTATCTGACAACCACCATTGAAGATAATCATTTCCTCTTTGTGAGTTGTCACTTTCATCATATCGTTTATCTCTAATTTTATCTCTAATATTAACTAATTCATCTCTACTCAAAAATAACCCACAATTTTTACATCCCATTTTTCTAGTTGAATAATCAAAATTCATTGATCCATCACATTCAGGGCATTTAGTTGTAGCCATTAATTAATTGCTCATTATCCTTCTATTTAAGATTGTTTACTTCTAAATTCTCCATTACTCGAATTTATAATATCTATGTAGATTATACTATTTTACAAATTGCTATTTAATTATATAAATACTGATTATTTGTATAGTAAAATTGATAATAATTGAACAAACGTAAGGTTAATATAGCAATGATTGAATAAATATAATTCATGGATGCTGGAAGTATCGCCTGGCTATTAACTGCCTCGGCATTAGTACTGCTCATGACACCTGGACTTGCTTTTTTTTATGGCGGTTTAGTACGAGCAAAAAACGTTCTTAATTTAATGATGCAATGTTTCATGATTATGGGACTTATTAGCGTCACCTGGGTTCTCTGGGGATATACATTAGCGTTCGGTCCATCGATCGGCGGTTTTGTAGGAGGACTTGATCATCTTGGTTTAGCTGGAATCAATGGAGCTGAAGCTCAAAGCTTTGCAATGTTCCAAATGATGTTTGCTATAATTACACCTGCACTGATTATTGGTGCAGTTGCAGATAGGTTCAAATTTACAACATTGATTGTATTTGTTGCTTTATGGTCAACCCTAGTTTATTCACCTATTGCTCATTGGGTATGGGCTTCAGGAGGATGGCTATTTGAAATGGGTGCACTTGACTTTGCAGGAGGAACTGTAGTTCACATTTCTTCTGGATTTTCTGCTTTAGTTGCCGCAATTGTTGTTGGAAAACGTACTGGTAAGCTTGAAAATTTTAAACCACATAATATTCCATATGTTCTTTTAGGAACCGGTTTACTTTGGTTTGGTTGGTTTGGTTTTAATGCAGGAAGCTCACTCGCTGCAGATGGCATTGCTGTTAATGCATTTCTTGTAACTAATACTTCTGCTGCTGCAGGCGCATTGATGATGATGTTCTTAAGCATGCGTTCAACAGGAAAACCCAGTGCTGTAATGACTGCTACAGGTGCAGTAGCTGGATTAGTTGCTATAACTCCTGCTTCAGGATTTGTAGGACCTATTGCTGCAATTCTTATTGGCGCTGGTGTTGGTCTTGTCTCTTGGTTTGCTATTCAATTTAAGAATAACAAAGGATGGGATGATTCTCTAGACGTTTGGGCTGTCCATGGAATGGGTGGTGTCTGGGGAGCTATTGCAACAGGTTTGTTTGCCTCAGCCTCATATGGAGTTGGAGTAGATGGAATCTTTAGCGGTGGTGACATCTCAGTACTAACTACACAAATTATTGCAGTTGTTGCATCTGTTGCATATGCTGCAGTTGTAACACTAATACTATTGAGAGTTCTTGATAGTACACTTGGTTTACGTGTAGATAGTAAAGAAGAAGAAGCAGGAATGGATATTTCCGTTCATGCAGAAGAAGCATATAATTAATCATAACTTGAATCAATCGAATATATTGTTCGATTGATTCTTTTCTTTTTTTAAGTTAAACTAATTAACAATACTTTCGCACTCAATTGTGATTATGTTGTCTGAATGGATTGTTATGTCCGGACCTTCCTCTATAGATCTTTCTACTTCAATTTCCGATTCTCTTGGTATTGAATTATTTGAGGTAGAGAATAAATCATTTCCAGATGGAGAACATAAAGTTCGTATTCATAATGAAGTTCAAGATAAAAATATTATTCTTGTACAATCTTTGTATCCTTTAGTAGATCATCATTTTATGCAATTTCTTCTTACTGCATACAAACTTAGTCAAATGGGTTCTAAAGTTTACGCATGTGTTCCGTATCTTGCATATGCACGTCAAGATCTTGAATTTCAACGTGGAGAAGTAGCTAGTCTTGCAGTAGTGTCTCGATTATTTCGTTCTATTGGTGTTCATTCTCTATTAACTGTCGATATTCATAGTACTCATGGCCTAGGATATTTTTCGTTTCCTACTTATAGTGTTTCTGCAATGCCCTTACTAGCTAAATACGTAGAACAGAATCTAGATTTAAATTCTCCTTTGGCAGTATCTCCTGATTTTGGTGGCTCATCCCGCGTTGAAGCATTTTCTAAATTACTCGATATAGAATTCATCTCATTAAAGAAATCACGTAGTCGAACTACTGGCGAAGTTATCATGGAGGAAAGTAATGTAGAGGTTGCTGGACGAGATATATTACTAGTCGATGATATGATTAGTACTGGCACTAGTATAGTTCGTGCCGCAAATTATCTCAAAAAATTAGGTTCAAAACGTATTATTACATTATGTACTCATGCATTATTAGTCAATGACGCTGTAAATTCTATTAAAAATGCTGGTGTTGATGAAATTATAGCTACTAATACAATTCCTACTGATGTGAGTAAAATAGATGTTACTGAAATCATCGTCGACCACTACAAATCCTTACGATAATTCATTCATTAGTGTATTTGTTCTATCGGGTGATTTTCCCCAAATTGGTAGAAGTGAATTACTTTCTATTCTAGAATCAAATAATATTGATTATAATATTATTGACGAGACTTCTAGAATAATACTTGTTTCATTTACTAGATATAATAATTCTTATGATAAAATGTTTCAACGTATTGCTTATTGTACATATTTCGGAATACTATTATTTAGTTATAATTTTGATTCAGATAACTTTTATCCTAATAAACAGAGTTTTAAATATCTTAAAAAATTTCAAACATTCTCCGTTAGAAAAATTAATATCTCAAATAGACTTGACAATAAATACGAAAGGATTCTTGGAAGTTTAATTCAAAATTTATTCCCTCATTTGAACGTTAATCTATCATTACCTGAAGTAACTCTTTCTGTATGTCAATTTAATGATCAATTATTGATATTTTCAAATCAATCATTATATGACGAACCTCGCTGGCTGAATCGACGTCCTCGTGCAAGACCTTTTTTTCTTCCATTTGCAATTCATCCCAAATTATCTCGAGCTCTAATTAATTTATGTAGACTTAATCCAGGACAGAGATTATTGGATCCCTTTTGTGGAACAGGAAGTATTGGCATAGAATCTTGTATTTTGGATATTGATTTTACAGGTATTGATATTTCTAAAAAAATCTGTTATGGCGCTCAGAGAAATCTAAATTATTTCAATCTTGATAATTTTAATATTATCAATGCTGATTCATTAAAATTACCAATTTCTTTTGTCGATGGCATTGTTACTGATTTTCCATATGGAAGAAGTAGCATCAAAAAATTCTCTGATACTGTGAAATTTATGGAAGAATTCTTTAATCTTACATCCAAATTATTGACTTCAGGTTCATATATTGTATATATGTCTCCTAAAGATTGGCCTGAATATACCTCTCATAATTATTGTCTTGTTGACAAACATGAATTATATATTCATAGTAATCTCACTCGTGTAATTCGTGTGATTCGTAAACTCTGAACGTTTATTATCCATTTTAATTTATATAGAATAATTGGTATGCCTGATTTGAAAATTATTCTCCTTGGTACATCTGGAGCAGTTCCAACTAGTCATAGAAATCTTATCTCTAATGTAATTATTCGAGATAATGAATTATTTATCTTTGATACAGGTGAAGCAATTCAACAATCTATGATGAAAAATAGAGTTGGTATGAACCGACCTACTCATATATTTATTTCTCATATGCACGGTGATCATATTCTTGGGTTACTTGGATTGATTCAAACTATGTCATTATTGTTACGTGATAAACCTTTATTTGTTTATGGCCCATCTGGAATATCGCGTTTTATAAAATCTAATATGAATATTTTTAATATTAAATTAAATTTTAAATTAATTGTTAAAGAAATTTCTTCAGGATTGATTGTTAAAACCTCTGATTATAAAATATATGCTAAAAAGGCAAATCATTCTATTACAAATTATTCATACGTCTTTGTTGAATCTGATCGTCCTGGCAAATTTTATGTTTCGAAGATCAAGAAATTAGGTGTACCTGAAGGAACTCTGTGGTCTAAACTCCAAAGTGGTCATTCAATTCGTTATAAAGGAAAATCTATTCATCCATTTGATGTAATGGGAAAACCACGTCCTGGAAGAAAAATTGGTATTTCTGGAGATACCCGTCCTTCTAAATCTCTTATTAATTTCTTTTCTTCTTGCGATGTCTTAATACATGAATCTACTTTTTCTTCTGATGAAAAACAACTTGCAATAGAACGTTATCATAGTACGTCTGCTGAAGCTGCTTTAGTAGCTAAGAAATCATCTTCTAACGTTCTTCTTCTTACTCATTTTAGTTCTCGCTATAAAGATACTAAATTACTTGAAAAAGAAGCGTGTAAAATACACCGTAATAGCATTGCTGGGCGTGATTCTATGTCATTTTATGTTCCATATAGTGATGAAAGGCGATTAACTAAGTCGTATGTTTTGGAACAAACCAATCGATAAATTCTTCAATATCTGTTGTATCGATCTCCATAATAATTGGCCCTAATGGCGATTCGTTCATTTTATCACATATTACAATTGAATTTACTGCCGCAGCTTGTTTATTAAAAAGAATTTGTGAGGTATTTTCTTGTAAATTTTTTAATAATACTTTTCTTGCTATGTGAGTTGTTTGTTTATTTCTAAATACTTCATATAAATTCTTCAATTCTCTATAATTATCTGTAGTACCAATAATTTCCATATCTGTAGTTATATATTTTATTTTTACTATATTTTCTACTGCATTAGTTATTTTTTCTATATTTTCTGTTTTATTTATAGACGTTTTTACTTTTATGTTTATTTTATTCCCAAACTCTTCCATATCATTTACAATAAATTACTTAGTATTAATTCTGTTCTTTTAGTAAATTCTTCTTTAGTTAAATCTATATTTTCTATTACTATTTCTGCTCTTTTCATAACTTCTTTTAATCCTATTTCTAATTCTTTTTCATCTCTTTTATTAAATTCTTTTTCATTAATTGGCGCATCACTTCTTTTTCTTTCTTGTAAAAATTTTATTCTTTGTTCCGATGTATTCTTTATTAAAATTATTTTTACATTTCCTATTTGTGAAAATAATTCTATTTCTTCAATATTTCTAATTCCGTCAATTATTATATTTTTATTTGTTGATTTGTTTATTTCTTCTTCACACATATTTGCTATTGCATTTTTTCCTCTTTTTTCTCTTAATTCAATCATTAATTTGGATAATGATTTAGTATCATTATTTAAACCTCTTTTCTTAGCCTCTTTTCTAACTTGATCTCCCATTATAATTATTTCATAATTTAGTCTATTTCCAATTTCACAGAATAATGATTTTCCTGCTCCTGGTAGACCAGTAACACAGATTAGATTCTTTCTTTCTGTCATAACGTACATAATTAATAAGCCAGTTTCTGTTAATATGTTTGAGTAGTTAATTGGACATTAATTCAATAAAAAAATCAGTCTTAGATAAACAAAAACCGTCACTATCCTATAGTAAAAAACTGATTAAATTTGCTAATGATCTAATTTACGAACTTTGGTGTAATAATTATTTGGACGGAAAACACTCTCCTCGTTTTCCAGTATCTGACATAGTATTGGGAGGTTCAATAGCAAAAGGCACTTGGCTAAAAAACTCTGCTGATATTGACATATTCATTAAACTTGATTCTACTTCTAACAGAAAAATTTTAGAAAGTTCATTAGAAATTGGTAAAGCTACTCTTGATTCTCTCAACTACTTTTGGGAATTACGTTATTCTGAACATCCCTATATAGAAGCTCAAGCCTCATTTTCTGGTAAAATAATTAAAATAAATATTGTTTCTTGTTTTGATGTTAATCCAAAGAATTGTATAAGTGCTGCTGATAGGTCTCCACACCATACTGACTATATTCTTAATAATTTTTCTTCAAAGATGAAAAATGAAGTTAGAATATTGAAACAATTTCTTATTTCACAGAAAATTTATGGCGCAGAAATTAAAACTCAAGGATTTAGTGGGTATTTCTGTGAGTTATTGATCCTAAAATACAAAACTTTTCAAAATGTTTTAAAACAAATGAGTAATTTTACTCCAGGAAATAGTATTTATTTTGACGATTCACATTCAAAATTTACTAAATTACATGAAAATTCTTCAATAATTATGCTTGATCCTGTTGATCCAAAACGAAATTTAGGTACTGCTATATCATTTCATAATTTAAATAAATTTATTTATTTATCTTCTAAATTCTTGGATAATCCTTCCGTTGGTTTCTTTACTAAACATAAAATCATAATAAATAATTCACTTTTAGATAATCTGTTTGTTATATATTTTAATCATAATCCAAAAACCATTGATACATTGTGGGGTCAATTAAGACGTTCTTTTAATCATACTTCGAACTATCTAACTAAAAATGGCTTTAATATTGTTAGATCGACAATTTCTAGTAATGATAAAGATCAAAGTGCTTTCTTATTCTTAGTTGAAGATCTAACTATTTCTAATACTAAACTTCATTTGGGACCTTTATCACATATGAAAAATGAATCATTTGCGTTTGTTAAAAAGAATAAAAGAAAATCATTAATATTCTGGATTGATTCCGACGGCCACATTAATTCACTCCAACTCCGTAAATACCCTATAATCAAAGATTTACTTGTTAATTCGATTACTTCAGATAATATATTAGGAATCGCACCAGGACTTAAAAATTCATTTAACTCTACATCTAAAACCTATACTGGAAAATCAATACTTTCTTTATCAAAAAATAAATCTTGGTTAGCTGAATCATTAGGTGATGTTATTGGAACTGACTCCAAATTATATTGATATTAATAATTCTTTAAATAATGACACTTTAAAGTATCTTCTTTGTTATCCTGATCCTGACAGTAATTCATTCAAATTGCGATTAAACGAATTAAAGAAGCTTGGAATTAAAATTCTTGAACTTTCTGGTCCTACAATTCTTAATGGTAATTCAATTCTTGGAAAAGGAACTCGAGGAATTGCAGTAAAAGCTTTTTCACAAGATTATGAATATGCATTAAAAATTAGAAGATTAGATTCTCCACGTCGTAATTTATTAAATGAAGTAAAAATTCAATCATATGTTAATTCTTTTGGCATTGGTCCTAAAATTGTTAATTATTCAAATAATTTCATAGTTATGGAATTAATTCAAGGTAAACTATTATCTGATTTGTATCTTATGAAGTCACTTAATACTAACATACTTCGAACTATTATCAAATCATTACTTTATCAATGCTATCGTCTCGATCTCAATGGCGTTGATCATGGGGAACTTAGTGATCTTCGCAAACATGTTATAATTAATAACCGTGTTAATATTATTGATTTTGATTCTGCAAGCATTAATCGAAAAACATCAAATCTAACTTCATGTATTCAATATTTATTTATTGGTGGTCCAAATTCAAAGTTATTTAGTAAATTATTTGATATCGACTTGGATAAACTAATTCTATTATTACGTAAATATAAATTAAATAAAGATTTTCTTACTTTTTTACATCTACTCAAATTTGTAAATATGTATTAAATACTTCAATAATTCTATTTCTTGTAAGGGGCCGTTGTCTAGTTATTTAGAATTATTCTATTTAGGAAAACTTGGTCTAAGATGCCAGAATAACTAATGGCAAACCTGGGGACCTTGTTTGAATGCTGGTGATCGCGTGTTCAAATCACGCCGGCCCCATTTAATATCCAAAACTAATAATCATAATGAATGAAATAGACGTACTTAATATTACAATAATGTCTCGATTTATTAATTGAAGCGAGTATAAAGATGTTGGTTTTTTACTTATTCCATAACCTCTTGATTCCATTGCTTCTGCAAGTTCTCCACTTCTAATTACTTCATTTATTATTAATGGAACTAATATTGGAACAAATTTCTTAATTCTTATTATTGGATTCCCTTTCTCTAATTCTAACCCTCTAGATTTCTGCGCATCAATTATTTGTAAAGTGTCCATTAATATTACTGGAACAAATCTCACTGACGTTACAAATGCAAACACTAAATCTCTTGGTAATTTAAACCATCTTAATACATATTCTAATTCATCTGGTGAAGTTACTAAGAAAAATAATGATGTTGAACATACAATTGCAATAAATCTTAATGCAATTTGAATTGAATATAATAAACTATAACCTGCAAAATAATTTATTATTAATATAAGCACTGAGAATCCAGTTGCAAATATCATCGTTCGTAGTAACCTCTTCGTTATCTTCCCTAAAACTGAAAATATCGATATTGCACCAAATATTATTGCAAGATTGTATAAATCTGATACCAGCAATGCAAGTGTAAATAATTGTATAGAAATTAGTAATTTCACTCTTGGATCTAATTTATGTATGATTGAATTACTCTTTCTATAAATAAATCCATTGGCGATGAAATACATTATTCATTACTCCAATTTTTAATCATTTTAGCCGCATCATTTAGATTAATTGGAATGTCATTTACAATTCCTAATCCATTAAATATTCTGACGATTTGTGGTGCAATTAATCCTACTTGATCGATTAATTCTTTATTTGTAAATATTTTCTCTGTATTATTAATCTCAATAATTCTTCCATCCGACATTGTTACTATTTTTGGCTGTAATCTCCATAAAAATTCTATATCATGCGATATGATAATTATTGTTTTATCATTTTTGTGCAACGAATTAATGAAATCTAATAATATACTTTTCTGTAATTCATCTTGTCCTACTGTTGGTTCATCTAGAATCAGTATATCTGGATTCCATGCAAGTACAGATGCTAAACACACCTTCTTTTTTTCTCCTCCACTTAATTTTAATGGAGAAATTTCTTCATATTTTTTCAAATCAAATAAATCTGTTACAAATTCATACCTCTCCTTTATGTATAGTTCATCAAATCCAAAATTATGTAATCCAAATAATATCTCATTTTTCACTGTATCTGCAAATAATTGATGATTTGAATTTTGAAAAACCATTCCTATATTTCTTGATAATTCTGCTACTGATAATTTCTTAGTATCATTGTTTTGTATAATTACTTTTCCAGTTGTTGGTTTTAATAATCCATTTATGTGTTTCACTAATGTAGTTTTTCCTGCTCCATTGTTACCTACAATCGCTGTAATAGAGTTTTTTTGAATTTTTAAATTAATATCATTTAATGCATTAGTTCCATCTGGATGATTATAACTAACTTGATTAAACTCTATCATTTCTTTCTTATCTCATCTATCATGTTCTCGACATCTATTACTGCTTTAGAAAATTTCATATCTGACTCTGCTAATTTTCTGTATAACTTTGTAGAAAATGGAATACTAATTTCAGGTATTATTTTATTTTTATATTTAAATACATTTCTTGGTGAATCATTTGAAACAATCCTACCTTTTGATAAAATAACTAATCTATTTGCATATTTCATAACTAAATCCAACCTATGTTCAACAATAATTATGGATATTCCTTTTTCTTTACATAATCTATTCATTAATTCCATAAATTCGGATGCTGTTTTTGGATCTAATAACGAAGTTGGCTCATCGAGAATTAATATTTTTGGTTCCATAGCTAAAACCCCTGCTAAAGCAGTTCTTTGTTTCTGACCATCTGATAATTCATGTGGTGCTTTTTCTGCTAAATGTGATATGTTTAATGTTTCCATCATTTTACTAACTTTTTCTTTTATTCTACTTTGTTCAATTCCTAAATTCTCTAATCCAAATGCGATATCTCTTTCTACTGAAAACATAAAAATTTGATTTTCTGGATTCTGAAATACAAATCCTACTCTTTTTGCTATATCTTTTATTTCTGCATCTTTAATTATTATTCCATCAACTGTTACTTCCCCTACATATTCTCCATCATACATATTTGGAATTAATCCTACAATCGATCTCAATAAAGTGGATTTTCCACATCCTGTTGGTCCTGCTAATACAGTTATTTCATTTGATTTAATATTGAGATTAATATTTTCTAATATGTTATTATTTGAAGAACTATATTTGAACGAAAAATCCTTAAATTTAATTATATCTTTTGCAGACATTATTTCTGATAAATTCTAATTACATAATAATATTCTTATTGTGCATTAGTACCAGTTGTACTTCTTTTCATTGATTCATCAAGTTTTGCTTGTACTTCTTTAATATTTTCCTTTAATCTCTCTTCTTGTTTATTTAATACTGATAATTTTGTATTTGCAAGATCCTTTGATCCTGTTAAATCCTTTATTACATCCGTTTTATTACTTGAAACCATTACTGTACCTGCAGATTTGTATACTTTTACATCATCTGCTGATTTTTCTAATTCAGCTAATGCCTTATCAATTTCTATTATCTCTAGATCAATTTGTTGTTTTTGTACTAAAACTGATTGTAAATTTTGTTGTAATTGTTCATATCTCTCTAACTGTTCTCTTAACCATGGCGGTACATCTTGATTACTCATACTGTATCGATTTGATTTTTACTCTAAATAAAGCTTTATTCGGATAAAATATCATAAGAAACTTTTGCTGCACGAATATGAGATGATATCTTTGCTCGTAATTCTGATATTTCTTTTGCTTTAATCTCCATGATTAATTTATCATTTTTTGCAAATACTAAATCAGTTTCTTCAATATCTTGTTTTATAGACTCAACTACTAGTTTCGATGATTTTTTATCAGATTTTATTTTAATTGTTGATGATATTTTATACTGTGGTTGTTTCATATGCCGCATCAGCTACTTTGAATCCACATTTATCACATGC
>CEVQ01034991.1_pt1 | contig 15268 bp, 14 predicted proteins | sample 356551 | NCBI WGS metagenome assembly CEVQ01 (sample SAMEA2623756, study PRJEB7988) | marine metagenome | biome: marine biome (ENVO:00000447); feature: mesopelagic zone (ENVO:00000213); material: "saline water (ENVO:00002010), including plankton (ENVO:xxxxxxxx)" | depth 250 m | reverse complement strand
GTGGACTGTCCGGTCAATATCAATACCGGAGAAATGATAAGGGATCTGAGAATGCAGAAAAAAGATATGTCTGATATAAAGTGGATTAAGGACCATTTTAGTTCTGTGGTCAGTATTATGCGAATGATCATAAAGCTTGGGGACAAAGCTGGCAGTTTATTCGGGCATGACCATCTGAACAGTATATTTAGTAGGCTGAATGAATGGTCTGATGGTAGGATACCCGTTTGGCCACGGACGGGAATTAGATCGATAACGGATCCGATCCAAGATTTCCCATCCTCAGAAAAATTAGATCTTTTGCTATTTCCTACCTGTGTGGGCAGGGTATTGGCGTGCGATAGTTCAGGAGTATCTAACTCTCATTATATCCTGAAGATCGCAGGTGCTGCGAACAAGAAGGTCGGAGTGCTTTCTGGTTATCAGGATCAGTGCTGTGGGATGGCCTTTGATTCCCATGGTTACAGGGATACTGGAGATCACTTTTCTAAAGCATTGATCAGAAACTTGAAACTTAGGTCTAATGCTGGTTCGATACCGATCATCATAGATAATTCTCCGTGCAGCAATCAAATTAAGAACATTGTAAAAGAGAAAGATTCTCCTGTAAGGATCATAGATACAGTTGAATTCCTGTTTGATATAGTAAAGGATGTACAGTTACGACCGACCAGTGATAGTGTATATGCACATTCCGTTTGTTCTATTGAAAAAATGGGCATAACGGGCCAATTCTATGAATTAGTGCGTTACTGCTCGAAAAATGTGGTCATACCAGAAAAACCTGCCTGTTGTGGTACAGCAGGTGATAAAGGCCTCAGATACTTGGAATTCAGTAATTACGCTTCCCAAAAAGCAATTCAAATATCCAGTGAAGAATTCCCAAATATGGGAGTATCATCTAGTCTAACCTGTGAAATAGGACTGTCCCAGAGTTCAAAACTAAAATTCACTAATTTGTTATCCTTATTCTGTCGGGCAGCAGGTTTGACACCTTAGTTGTACTTAGGCACAAAGAAAGTTAACTTCCGTGCGATCCTTGGTAATCTTCATGCGGAAGAATCTTGCACCATATTATGTAGTTTTTGTTTTATCCATTATTAATGGGTCCCGGTTATTTGCGGAGCCTATTGCACATATTATGAAAGCGGAAGGAATAGTTTATTTAAAGCGTCTTGGCATGGATACATTCTCAGAAGTAGCAGAGGCGGGAAATGCTCTGAATAATGGTGATGCTATTAAAGTGGGAGAGTATGGATACGCGGCAGTGATATTCATAGATGATCGTTCCGTCATCAAGATCAAGAATGATTCCCAGTTCGAGTTCATGGATACGAAAAATACAAGGTCATTGAATATTGAGTTTGGAACGGTCTTAAATAAGATCGAATCTGAGAATCGTTCTAGGTCATTTAGGATACAAACACCTGTTAGTGTGGCCAGTGTAAAGGGGACTGAGTTTGCCGCGATGGTCGACCCAATAGGTGTTGATCAATTTATTGGTAAGGAAGGCCAGTTCGAAGTGATGAATACCATCAGTGGTGAAACGGTGAATGTTGGTCCTGGTCAGAAGGCTGTAAGCAACACCACTGGAAACTTAATGCAAGCGCCTGCTGCTCCTAATGAATATCCTCAGGATCCGGAAACAGAACCATTGCGGGATGAACAATTGCCATCTGAGCGTGAATCTCCGAAACCATCAAGCGAATCAACGGGGCAACAACAGGGCACACCTTCGCAGTTGGAGGAAACAAGTCCGAACACTGATACTTCATCGCTACCTTCAGAAGAAGGTGCAGAGCTGTCCCAAAGTACTTCATCAGGGTCTTCAGGTGAATCTGGTTCTGGACCAAGTATTCCTAAAAAACCCTTTAGCATGGGACTGGGCATAGGTTCAGCCACTATGGATGGTGTGCTCTATAATCAACTGGCCTTACGTCCAGAGATCAATTTATGGAAAATTGGTATTGGCCTGGATCTGGTGGTATATATTGATAACGAAGGAAATATTCGAACGGAAGAGTGGGACATCGAGAATGACCCGTCACTACTTTTAGACAAGGTTCTATACATACGCTACGGAGAAAAATCCGATCCGTTATGGGTAAAATACGGATCGATCGAAGGTATGACACTGGGCTATGGTGGTTTGATGCAGGGCTACTCGAACATGATGGAGTTCCCATCAGTTCGTCGTGTTGGTGTGAATACAGGGTTCAACATTGGGCCGATTGGCGGTGAACTTTTCTTGGCAAATATCAAGGATTATTCCCGAGGTGGGACACTATTAGGTCTGAGGGCTAATTATACTGTCTCTGAAGATTTTCCACTATCATTGGGTGTCAACTTTGTGACTGATGCCAATATGTTTTCGGGGCTTAAGGATCGTGATGATGATAGCTATCCGGATATATTTGATGATTTTCCTGATAGCAGTGGCCTGTGGAATGATACGGATGGAGACTTCTTTCCAGATCCTCATGAGGGGTTAGATTCAAGTAGCTGGGACATCGATGCTGATGGAGACAATATTGTTGATACCGTTGATGATAATGTGGTTTTAAAGGCAACACCGTTCAGTCTTCAAGGAAATAAGGCTGGGGTAAGTGGTTGGTCTGTGGATATTGGATATCCGGTATTCAGTAACAATATCATAGACCTATCGATCTATACTGAATTCAATACTCTGAGTTTCCCTGCATCGGTTTCAGAAGACAGTATTACCTTTAACCGTCCTGAGCGATCTGGTACCGGACTTTCATTACCTGGAATACGTTCATCTCTTTTTGGACTGTTACACGTATCTCTTGAGTATCGAATTATCAACGGATCCTATATTCCTCAATTTTTTGACCAGGCCTATGACCTTAATCGTGTTGTAAGTTTATCTAAGGGAACTGAGACCACTATTTGGACAAAGGATATGTCTGTATTTGCTGATTCTTCCAATGAATGGTCGTCCAGCGGTCTTTTTGGTTCCGCAAATATGAACCTGCTAAACTTAGCAAATTTTATTTCATCATATGCTAGAATGGTCAATGATACAGATACCTTAAATAGCTTTAACGCAGCGCTTACCCTGAACACTGATAATATCCCGAAGCTTACCTCTGCAATGGCATACTATCAGAGAAACAACGATGACAATCCTTTTGATTTTGAGAATCCATCCGAGAATACGGTTATGGGCTACAAGGTTGGTTATGAGCTGAGTAAAGGTGTCAGTCTTATATGGGAATATCGTGAGTTCTATAGGGATGATGGCACCGGCAATCTGGTTCCGGTCAAACAAACTACCATTGAAACAGCATTTAGTTTTTTCTGATGCATAGGACATTTTCATTATTTATTTTTTTATTTTCCCTAATTTCTGCAAAGAATGAGGTAGTCATCCTTAGTCCTAAAGTTGGGACCGAAATCGATATACATGAGAACCGTTTCTATCGTATTTTCCCTAATGTGAAAGGATTTGTAAATGCCCAGATCATTTCTATTTCAGATAAACAATATCGAGTTCGCTATGTCACATCAAGGAGACGAAAAAAGAAAACCTATGATAAACCATTATCCTTGAAACGGTATGTCGCCATGCAAAATTATGTTAATAGACAGCCAGATTTTACTGAAGAAGCACGTATCGCTATGTACTCCGGAATGAACTTTCTTCGTGCTGCGGAAATAATCTCTGACCTGCCGAAGCCGCAATTTGTGAAGATCCTTCATCACGAGCGGAAACGTTTAAAAGGTACTTTGATCTCCTTCCAGGATACCTTGCTAAGTGTTCAGACAGCGGTTGGAATTGAGAAGATCCCGTTAAAAGATGTGGAAACTATTTCATATAGACTTTCTACAGGTGGATATTTATTTTTAAAACCGTATATTTATGCGATGAGTGGTATTATCGGACTAAGCGTTGCACAGTTATACAATAATCAGCGAAGTCCTAGAGTGGATGTGTCGTGGTATTTTCTTTTCTATGGTACGATGATTGGTTTGAACTTTAGTAGTGAATTGTTTGACGCGGTCACTACTTTGTTAACACCTAAGGAAACATTCATTCTATCTCAAGAGCAATACGAAAAAAGTAGAACACACTGATTGGAGGCACCATGGTCCAGGAGAAAAATGGAGAGGATAAACCTAAAATGGATCCTCAAAAACAATATTTGATAGAACAATTTGGCAACCTGATGGAAAAGGTTGGTGAAGGGTATGGGGGACCTCTCCAGGAGGAGCTGATTCGTCGCTTGGAGCAGACCGTTGCAGACTTTGATGAAGAGGTAAATGAAATGATGGAAAGCCTGAAGGAAAATTCAGTTAAACGCCATGAGAAGCTAAAAGAGATCTGGGTGCAGCCAGATGATGGCGGTGTGTCAAATGGGGATACAGATGCATCGGATCAAGACGGCCCAGCCATGGATGATGATGCTAGTGAATGGGAAAAGCGCTTGGAGGGTCAGGAAGCAGGTGATTCTGAAAGCGGTAATGAGAATCCGGATGAAAAGGAAGAAGTCCCTAAGAAAAAAGGTTTATTTGGGCGTAAGAAAAAGTAATCCGAAATTCGGGGGTGAGATTTCACCCCCTTTTTTTTATTTTACCATTTTTTTTCTCAATCTTTCCCCATCTCATTATAGGTCAGGATCACCCTGAAAATGTCAAAGAATTTTCACCCCTGAGGAAAAGGGTATATAGTTTTTCCAAATTGGATTTCATTACGTCTGAGGGTGAATTCAATGAAGCTATCTGTACCCTGGTTATCCCCGATTTGAAGGAAAATAGTCCCCCATTTATTGCTATCTATTACAGGCGAGAAAATTCTCGATGGTTCACAGAGTCCTTATACCGTAAGCGGCTTCGGTTCAGTTTTAAAGAAGGAGTTGTCAAACTTGATCAATCAAACTTTTGGGACTGGTTCGAGGTCGAAGAAATAAAAATAGTCGTGATCTATTAAAAATATTATCTAACAAGACTAATTTTTTTCTTCATTTATGTACAAACTAATTACTGATTCATGAATAAATGTCAAGAAAAATCTGATTCATCACATGCAAACATTCGAGAATGTGATATACATGAATTTAACTACAGGTCAAAAGACTAAGTTCATTTCCTGTTAATAGTTTACAGAATTACCGGTGCAATCAAGGTACAGTGCATCTTTTATAATACAATATAAATTGGTTAGATTCTCGTCGAGAATGGGGCCGTAGCTCAGTTGGGAGAGCGCTGCGTTCGCAATGCAGAGGTCGTCGGTTCGATCCCGGTCGGCTCCACTGTATATAAGAGTTTAATGAGAATTAGATTTGAGATTTGGTGTGTCACTTTTAAAGGCCGTGCTAGATGGGGAGTTAGCGGTGCCCTGTAGCCTGCAATCCGCTATAGCAGGATTGATACTGTTGCCAGGTCATTTCCGAGTAATTTGGCCGGATCAAACGGTGTTGAAGTTTCAATCTGTTGCAATGAGTAGCTGGTGAACCCCGTCAGGCCCGGAAGGGAGCAGCGGTAAGCTTTGCGATTCATGTGCTGGCAGACATTTGAAACTGAGCTGGTTGCTTTGTACTAAATTATGTCCGGAATGATCAAACAACATTGCACGGCCAATTAATAAATATGTCTTACAAAATACTATCATTAAAATGGCGACCGCAAATATTTAAGGATATTATTGGTCAGGATCATATTACTCAAACCCTTGTTAATGCTTTAAAACAGAACAGGATTGCTCAGGGGTATCTTTTTACTGGTCCAAGGGGTGTTGGAAAAACTACCACAGCCCGTATTCTATCCATGGCATTGAATAGTCCAGATGGACCAACTGCTGATTTTGACCCTGATACCGAAATAGCACGTGAGATCGCTGATGGGCGAGCGCTGGATGTATTGGAAATAGATGGTGCATCCAATCGTGGGATCGATGAGATTCGAAGATTACGTGAGCAGATCAAATTTGCCCCTATGAATTGTTCCTATAAGGTCATTATCATCGATGAAGTACACATGTTAACAACGCCAGCGTTTAATGCGCTGCTACGTACACTGGAAGAACCACCAGCACATGGGAAATTTATCTTCTGTACCACAGATGTGCACAAAGTTCCAGCAACGATTATTTCTCGTTGCCAGCGGTTTGATTTCAATCGTATTTCTCTACAGGTCATCTCTGACAGGCTGAAATCCGTTGTGAAAGCTGAAAATATCATAATAGAGAAGGAATCATTAGCGTCCATTTCCCGGAAAGCGGATGGTAGTATGCGAGATGCTTTGAGTCTGTTAGATCAAGTCATATCTTTTTGTGGTTCCAGCGTTCTTCATGAGGATGTTGTGATAGCTCTTGGTCTTATACCACAGGATCTGTATTTTGATTTTACTCGGTCCATTAGAGAAAAAAATAATGAGCTAATGATTACATTATTATCCAAGTTCACAAGTTTTGGAATTTCTGCTGCTGAAGTATTGAATGGTATAGGTGAGCATATACGGAACTTGCTCTATGCAGGAGTGAAGAATGGTCAGGAACTATTGGAGATGAATCAGGAGTATCGCAAGCTTTATGTTCAGGAATCTGCAGAATGGGATAAAAGAGACCTCATACGCGTTGGCCAGGCCTTGGGTGATGTCTCAGCATACATTAGGCAAGCCGAAGATCCCTATTTGCTATTGGAGATGACCGCCTTTAAACTTCTCGAGTTGGATAGGTCGATCTCCATTGATCAATTACTATCAGGTGATATGCCAGCACCCTCAAGTACAAAGAATACCATTCTCCCTCCCACGAATACGGTAGATGATAAATCAACTTATTCGAAACCTGCGGACGCTTTCGATCAACACATGATAGACAAGGGTATTAAATCAGCCAAGCCAGATACAAAAGCTGGAAAATCAGATGAGCAAAAATCAAGGGATGAGTCTATTCCGGGAAAAACTTCAGATCTGCAATCTGAAAAGAAAAAAATAGGTCATGAAAATGATGATGATTCGAACATATCATTACAGGATATTGAAACAGCGTGGCCAAATGTTTTAGTAGACATACTTACCAAAAGGCCGTCCATAGGCACCATACTTGAGAATAGTAAACCGATAGATTATGATGGTCAAATTGTAACCATCCAATCATCCAGTCAGAGTGAGTTTAATTTGAAAATGGTGGAAAAACATGCCAAAATCGTTGAAGAAATAATTAGTGTTAAGATTGGTCGTGGGTTGCGCATCAGATTAATACAAGGCAAAGGTGATGCGAAGGGTAAAAATGATACAAAAGGTGAAAAGTCTGAAAAGAAATTAAAAACCGATAATAAAAAAACACTTAACAGAATAGTCGAATTGTTTGATGGTGAGATTTTAAGATAGGAGATAGAATGCTAAAGGGGAATATGAATACCTTGCTTAAGCAGGCACAAGAGGTTCAAAAACAGATTGAGAACGTTCAGCAGGAACTTTCGGCATTGATCATTGATGCTGAATCTGGCGGTGGTATGGTATCAATCCAGGTTAACGGGAAATTAGAAGTTCTTGCACTCAATATTGATGCTGAAGCACTGGAAGAAGATAAGGAAGTAGTAGAAGATCTAATTATTTCTGCAATGAATAAGGCCATTACAAAAGCACAATCTGAATCTCAGAAAAAAATGAACGCGGTCACCGGGGGAATGCTTTCCGGGTTAAAGATACCAGGAATGTAAATTGAATTCCTTTCCAGAGAGTGCTAATCAATTGATTAGAGAGCTATCGAGGTTGCCAGGCATTGGTCAGAAGACTGCTCAACGTCTAACATTCCATATATTAAAATCAGACCAAAATGATGTTGAACGATTGGCAAGGTCGTTAATGGATATCAAAGAAAAAACAGGTTCATGCACTATTTGTGGTGCAATAACAGAAACTGACCCTTGCGGGATTTGTAGTGATTCCAAAAGAGATGATTATCTGATCTGTATAGTTGAAGATGCTCAAGATATTTATGCTTTTGAAAAGACCAATTCTTTTCGAGGAAAATATCATGTGCTTGGCGGTGTTATTTCTCCACTGGATGGAATTGGTCCTGATGACCTTAATCTGGAGAAGCTATATGACAGGATTGAGCCTGGTACAGAAATTGTTTTGGCCACAAATCCAAGCGTAGAGGGTGATACAACAGCATTATATTTGGCAAAGGTACTTACTAAGAAAAAAGTTAAGATTACTCGTCTTGCAAGAGGAATTCCTGTTGGCAGCGAAATAGAATACATGGATGAGATCACATTGATTCGTGCTATGGAAGGTAGAACAATCCTTTAATGACCCCAAATATCCTCACAATCGTTCGAATCATACTGACACCATTATTTATCATTTGTCTTTTTTCGAGCTATCCTACTGCAAAATTTTGGTCCCTTGTGATTTTTGTGGTCGCTGCTATAACTGATGCCTATGATGGCCATCTTGCACGGAAATATGACCAGGTGACTATCGAAGGAAAATTCTTAGATCCTTTAGCAGATAAAATATTGGTTTCATCTGCATTTATTTCGTTCGCTATTATGGGAATCATAGACTATTGGATGGTTGGTTTGATTATTTTCCGAGATCTATTTGTGACTGGTCTACGCTTTGCAATGGTGAGTAAAGATTTGGAAATGGTTACCAGTAGATTAGCTAAGTTTAAAACAGGGATTCAGATTACCGTCATTATCTTCACTTTGATCTTTCTTGGATTGCAGCAGGAAATAGCTTGGGAATGGACAATGCCCATTTTGGCTATTATTGAGCAATACCGACTTATTTATATTCTGACATTTATTGTCACATTATTCACCATTTATACTGGCGTGAATTATCTTTACCATAATAGACCAATCATACAGAAATATTTAAGTAGATCAATATGAGAAAATTAGCTGAAATATTTGCAACTGTAGTATATATTGGTCGCTTGCCCCTTGCTCCTGGAACATGGTGCAGTTTTGTCTCACTGGTTGCCTGGTACATACTGAGATTCTGGATGGCTGACAACTTTTTTCTTTATGGTAGCCTTATCCTATTCTTTGTTGGGGTTGCAGTATCAACAATCCATGCTGAAACATTGGGTGAAGATGACCCATCTGAAATTGTTATCGATGAATGGGTTGGGCAGTGGCTTGCACTGTGGATGCTACCACACTCATTTCTTTGGGGGTTGGTGGCGTTCGTATTTTTTAGGATCTTCGATATTTTTAAACCTGGACCAGTACAAACGATGGATGATATTAAATCAGGGGTCGGAATTATGATGGACGATGTGATAGCAGGTATTTTATCATTATTTTTGACTCAAAGCCTGGTCTATTTTATGGGATGAAAGCAGCTATCCTGACCATTGGAGATGAAATACTTTCCGGAAACACGATCAATACGAATTCATCTTGGATTAGCAAAACTATAGAGAGTACAGGCTGTCAGATTGTTTGTCATTTGACTGTACCTGATTCTAAAAAACATATCAATAATGGTCTTGATCAATTGTTTTTGTATTCCCTTGATCTAATTTTATGCACAGGTGGTTTGGGCCCAACCAAAGACGATATAACCAGGGAAACATTATATGACTATTTTAATACTACCTCGGATTTTGACAAAAATTATTGGCAAGAGTTAAAGACACGTTTTAAAAGTATTGGTCATGTTATTCCCGAGTCGAATAGGTCCCAGGCCTTAGTCCCAAAGGTGGGAAAGGTATTCTCCAATCCAATAGGATCAGCAAGGGGACTGTGGTTTGAACAGGGTCAGGTCACATTAATTGCGTTGCCCGGTGTGCCAAATGAAATGAAAGCTATGATAATGGCAACCGTATTGCCCTGGATGAAGGAAAGAATCATCGAATCAATCCACGTACAAACTATCCGCACAACTGGATCGCCGGAATCAGTTCTTATTGAAAAAATTAATAAAATCGTTGAAACAGACCATGGATGTAAGATCGGTTACTATCCGTCCTCTCTCGGTGTTGATATTCGTTTAACCAGTACGGAAAAAAGGGCAATTTCTCAATTGAAAGAGAAATTGTGTTTTGCTTTAGGTACCTTGGTCTATGCTTATGGAAAAAAGGAATTGGAAGAAATCGTAGTGGATTCTTTGAAAGATAGTGACCAAACAATTTCTACAGCAGAGTCATGTACGGGAGGACTAATAGGCCACCGTCTTACACAGGTTTCAGGTAGCTCCAATGTTTATTGTGGTGGTGTAATTGTTTATAGTGATTATGCAAAAATGGATTTACTTAATGTGAAAAAATCGACATTAAAAATCCATGGTGCTGTTAGTGCGGAGACTGCATGGGAGATGTCTCAGGCAGTGATGCAGCGTTTTAAGACATCTATAGGAGTCTCAGTGACAGGAATCGCTGGACCAGATGGGGGCACTAAAAATAAACCAGTAGGGCTTGTATATGCAGGGCTTACAGATTCAAATGGAAACAAGACCAAAAAATTCATTTTTAATGGTGATCGAGATTCCAATAAACTCCGTAGTAGTCAGGCCGTTTTGAATTGGATCAGATTAGTGATGCAGAATGCCAAATAAGTTGGTTAGAACCTTTATTTCTGCCCCAGTACCGGATAGGGTAAAAAAAGTAAAGCAAATGTTATTTTCCACCTTGGAAGGTGAAAAAGTCAATATAAAATGGGTAAGAAATATACAGATTCATCTCACCCTGAAATTCTTAGGTTTTACACCTGAGACAGATATAAATAGATTAAAGAAGGTCATAGCTACTGTAACCGCAAAATTCGAGCCATTTGAATTAACTATTAGAAATACTGGGTGCTTTCCTGTACCCAACCGACCACGGGTTCTTTGGTTGGGTGTTAATGATGAAAAAAATCAATTAGCATTATTGGTAAATGATTTGGAACAAGCTTTGGAGATTGAAGGTTTTCCTATATCTGACAAGCCTTTTTCTCCGCATATTACCTTAGCACGTATTAGCTATCCACAGAAATACACACCAAATATTTCTCGATACCTTCAGTCTTCTTACGATGAGATTGTTTTACCACTAAATCGGGTGCAATTTTTCAGCAGCGAACTGCTTCCATTTGGAGCAGTTCATACTTTATTAGGTACCTTTCCAATGGGTGAGAATATTTAAGGAGTTATAATGACTAATCGAACTAAAAAAACTAAAGCATTGGATCTGGCCATGACACAGATAGACCGCCAATTTGGTAAAGGGTCTATAATGCGATTAGGCTCTGATAGTGTGCGTATTAAGGAAAATGTTATTTCTACTGGGTGCTTATCTCTTGATGTGGCTTTGGGTGTTGGCGGAATCCCCAGGGGAAGAATTATCGAGATATTTGGGCCTGAGGCTTCGGGGAAAACAACACTCGCACTTCACATTGTTGCTGAAGCTCAGAAAGGAAAAGGATATGCGGCTTTTATAGATGCAGAACATGCATTGGACCCTGAGTATTCTAAAATTTTGGGTGTTAATATTGATGATTTACTAGTTTCGCAACCAGATTCGGGCGAACAATCCCTTGAGATCACAGAAACATTGGTTCGTAGTGGGGCGATAGATGTGATTGTCATAGATTCTGTTGCAGCCTTGGTTCCTCGTGCAGAATTAGAAGGTGAAATGGGAGATGCTCATGTAGGGCTCCAAGCACGTCTAATGTCGCAGGCTTTGCGGAAATTAACTGGCACGGTAAATCGTTCGAACACAACAGTTATATTTGTTAATCAGATCCGTGAAAAAATTGGTGTTATGTTTGGTAACCCGGAAACGACACCTGGTGGTAGGGCATTGAAATTTTACTCTTCTTTAAGGATAGATATTCGTCGCATAGGCAGTCTAAAAGATGGGGGAGAAATTGTTGGGAACCGTGTGCGGGTCAGAGTTGTAAAGAACAAGGTCGCTCCTCCTTTTAAAGATACAGAATTCGATATTATGTATGGGAAGGGAATCTCAAAAGAAGGTGATATACTTGATTTGGCCTTAATGGGTGATATTGTGGAAAAGACCGGTTCATGGTTTTCCTATGGAGAAGTGAAAATTGGGCAAGGTAGAGAGAACGCAAAACAGTATCTTACAGATAATATTGATATACTTAATGAGATTATTGTGAAAGTGCGAGCATTCATGGGGATTGATGGGGACAACGAAAATTAGAGTTATATCTGTTTCACATCAGAAAAAAAGAAAAAACAGATATTCGATTAGATTAAGTAATGGGGAGGTCTTTGGTATTTCCGAAAACGTTTTATTATCTAACCCGGTCCACGTAGACGACCTACTCGATCACCATGCAATAGAGAGATTAATTGAATTAGAAGGTTTGAACAAGGTGCGTGAATCAGCACTATCTTTGATTAGTTATAGAATGAGAAGTAAAAAAGAATTAGCACTCAGACTGCATAGAAAAGGATTTACTACGATACAGATCGAATCGACTATAGGAGAGCTTGAGAAAAAAGGATTGATCGATGATGAAAAATTCGGATTATTTTTTGCTAGAGATAATGTAAAAAGAAGTCTATTAGGGCCGGTTGCCTTAAAACATCGATTGAAAAGTCATTTCTCGTCTTTTGAGATAATAGAAAAAATTTGCAATAATATTTACCAAGAATTTCCGATTGATTCACTTATTAGAGATATTATTAATAAACATTCTTTAAAAGATCTTAAGAGCCATTCGAAAAATAAAAAACGACTAATAAATAAATTAAAGAGGAAAGGTTATTGTTGGAATGATATTGAGCCTGTTCTCAGATATTACAACATATAATATGAAACACTCTATTGCATATAATGCTAATAATCAATGGTCTGCTTAATATAGGTACATTAATAACATAAACGTTACAATGTGGGCTACCATTTTCTTAACTATTGAAAATGGCTTGTTTACTGTAAATCATAATAAATAGATTAATAAAATGATTGGGATTATAACCTCAAATAGCAAGACTATTAATTTGAGCGTTATAGCCGCAATATTACGTGCAATGGGTAATGATGTATTTTATTTTTTATATATTTAATAATACTATAAATATAATAATTAATAAATATATATAATTAAATTAAAGTTTTACTTTATAATATAAAAATAAAAATTGGGGCAGACCTCACAATGACCTCGGTGCAAAGTGAACGTCTACCCCTTCCACATACCAAAGGTACCAAACCAGCACCTTCAGCGCTTAAAGTATCGGTTTATTTGATGCAAGTCAAGAAGAAATTATAGCTTATTTTCAATACGAAAGGTAACCTGAACAAGTACCGAGGGAGGGACTCGAACCCCCACGGGCTTACACCCACCAGATTTTGAGTCAGGCGCGTCTACCAATTCCGCCACCCCGGCAATTTTACCCAAATTCTATTAAACAAAGTTATTCTAATCCTAATTGATGAGTCAAGTCGATGGAATTGTATGGTGCCATTTTTGCATTTAAATTCTGCTTTGATAATAATGCTCACCTAATAGGAGATTCCATGGAAAACACAAAAATAAATACCACAACAGTTGCTCATCTATTCGAGCAAGCTGCAAATCGAGGTGATGAAGCTGCTATTGCATATAAAAAGGATGACAAATGGAATGAAATCACTTGGAAGGAATACGCACAAGATGTTCGAAGAGCTGCTGCAGGATTGGTATCTATGGGAGTTGGTAAGGGTGACAAAGTTTGCATATTAGGTTTTAATTGTTACGAGTGGGTTGTAATGGACCTAGCTTCCATTATGATTGGAGCTATACCGGCCGGCATATATGCAACCTGTTCACCACAAGAAGTGGCATACATACTGGATCATTCTGAAGCTTCGGTGCTTTTACTTGAAAATCGGGAGCAATGGGATAAGATTGTTGCGGAAAGAGATAATCTTCAATATCTAAAACATGTTGTTGGCATGATCAGGTGCGAAAATATCGATGATACGATTAGCTGTACATGGGAATCATTTTTAGACATGGGTTCCAATAGTGATAGAAATACTTCTGAGGACCTATATGGTCAGGGTGTAAGTGATGATATAGCAACCTTCATCTACACATCGGGTACAACAGGCCCACCGAAAGCAGTAATGCTCTCAAATAATAATTTGGTATGGACAGCGTCCCAAGCAATAGATATGTTAAAACTAACAAACGATAATACTTCATTATCATATTTACCATTGTCTCATATTGCTGAACAGATGTTTACTATACATGCACCAATTATTGCAGGTTGGAAAGTTTATTTTGCGACTGGTATTTTGGATGTACTTGATAATTTGAAGGAGGTTCAGCCAACAATATTATTTGGTGTGCCAAGAATTTGGGAAAAATTCTATGCTGGTCTTAAAGAAAAATTGGGCGAAGCATCAGGTATAAAGAAAAAAATCGTTGATTTTTCCTTAAATGCTGGTTGGGAGCACAACTCTGATATTTTTCAAGGTGGCGCTGGTGGTGGCTGGAAATACGGTTTGGCAAATAAATTATTGTTCAGCAAGGTAAAGCAGGCATTGGGTCTTAATAATCTAAGAATAGGTGTTACTGGTGCAGCTCCGATTAATGCTGAAATTTTAAAACTGTTTTCTAGCCTGGATATAGTTGTGATTGAGGTCTATGGCCAATCTGAAGGATCTGGACCAACGTCGTTTAATCGGCCATGGCAAAACAAGGTTGGATCAGTTGGACCAGCCTATCCTGGTACAGAAGTAAAAATTGCTGATGATGGTGAGATCATATTGAAGGGACCTAATGTTTTTCTTGGTTATTATAAAGACCAACAAGAAACGGATGGATGTTTGATAGATGGTTGGCTGTATTCTGGAGATGTAGGGAGGTTTGATGATGACGGTTATCTATATATCACTGGGCGTAAGAAAGAAATAATAGTTACCTCTGGAGGTAAAAATATCGCCCCGATACCTATTGAAGAAGAACTGAAACAAATAACCGCTGTTTCTCAGGCTGTCATGGTCGGTGATAATAGGAATTATTGTACCGCATTATTGACCTTGGATGCGGGATATTTATTGAAAGTCAAAATGGGTGTGGATATTACAGGAATTAAACCTACAGAACTTGTAGCAGCTATGGAGAAACATGGAAAGGAGATCAAAGATTTTGCTGTTGATCCAGGTATTCTTGAAGAAATTCAAACTGGGGTCGATGAAGTGAATAGTAGATTTGCTAGGGTGGAAAATATCCGCAAATTTTCATTGCTTCCTCGGGATTTCACTATGTTGGATGATGAGTTAACTCCTACTTTCAAAATAAAGCGATCGAAAGTATATCGGAATTGGTCGAAAACGATT
>CEVQ01022234.1_pt1 | contig 15313 bp, 17 predicted proteins | sample 356551 | NCBI WGS metagenome assembly CEVQ01 (sample SAMEA2623756, study PRJEB7988) | marine metagenome | biome: marine biome (ENVO:00000447); feature: mesopelagic zone (ENVO:00000213); material: "saline water (ENVO:00002010), including plankton (ENVO:xxxxxxxx)" | depth 250 m | reverse complement strand
CCATCTATACTACCAATATCTGCAAGATCTTCTTGGGTAACTTTCTTGAATAAATATCCATCAAGAAGGCCCCCACCACAACTGGAACATTCTGGATTATCTTGGCAGGTAAAGAACGTAAATAATACTATGGGTATAATTACAATAAGGAATTTTTTATATATACTCATCATTATTTTTTAAAGTTTGGTTTTGCACTAAGAACCCAGCGAGCATTCGCAGGCGTACGGCTTGGTTCCATACGATATAATTCTCCAGTAGTAGTATCAAGAAGATAATGCCAATGAGTACGATCAATGCTAAAACTCTGCAACTGATATCTGCCACTTGGACCAATACTTGTATCACCGCTTAAGTATGCATCAATTCGACCAAGCATTACTTTTAAAGAATCATCATCAATTTGACTGGCACCCATAAACATAAAAATACATACTGTTGCAATAGTTCCTGTAATGAATCCACTAAGATATTTTTTCATTCTAGTTTCTCCTTTTCTTTTGTTTGCGATTAGCTTCATAATAAGCCATTCGATCAATGAAATCTTTTTCACTTTTTGCCTGAAGTAATGGACTTATTTTGATGTTATCTGCTAAGCTTATATTAGGTTTTTCCCCATAATCATGACCTGGATAAATTAGTGTATTACTAGGTAATGATAAAATCTTATCATATACGCTATGATATAAATCATTAGTGCTAGACTTAGCACTAATCGTTCTACCGGTTCTACCAACAAATAATGTATCTCCAGTAAAAATAATATTTTCCATTAAATAACAAACAGAATCAGGGAAATGTCCAGGTGTATATATTACATCAATATTTAGCTTTCCCAGTAATATTCTATCTTTATCATTAACAGGAGAAAATTCAAATTTTGAATTTTGATTGACTAAATTTTCATAACCAATATATTTTGCATCAGGAAATTCATTAAGAATTTCATCTAAATGTGCTGTATGATCACCATGGGTGTGTGTTATTAATACTGCATGAATTTTTGTATGAATATATGGTTTGATTTTATGAAGGGGTATAGCTGCATCAATTATAAATTGTGTTCCGGTTTGCATACAGGAAACCAAATATGTGAAGTTATCATCATACCCTCCACGAAATGTTCGTATTGAAAAGTCAGTTTCTGTCACGATTAAATATTTTCAAATGATTTAATTAACCAATAGTTTATCTTCTGAATAGTTGAAATGCACTATTTTAGTGAATTAATATTACTTACAGAGGTTTTAGCATGAAACAAACAGGTATTTATCTTATTCTTGGAGGTGCTGTAGTATTTATCTTAGTATTTATAGGTAAGATTATTGCACTAATATTTAACAACCCTTTACTTGGATTGGCACTTATGTCTGTAGTGCTTGGAGTATTTGTATTACTATATAGTATTATTCAAGAAGAAAGGGAAAAAGATGACTTTAAGGATATAGAAGAATGAAATTTGTCACTACTGAAACAGTTCCTGGTTTTAGTATTGTAGAATCATTAGGAATGGTAATGGGCAATACAATCCGCGCACGACACTTAGGTAAAGATATTACAGCTGTTTTGAGAAGCATGGTTGGTGGTGAAATACCAGAGTATACTGGTATGATGGCTCAAGCAAGAGAGCAAGCTATACAAAGAATGTTGGATCGAGCAAAAGAGTTAAATGCAGATGCAATAGTAGGTGTCCGCTTTCAAACTTCAATGGTTTTACAGGGATCTGCAGAATTATTAGCTTATGGAACCGCTGTTAAGCTTTCGTAAAATTAAATAATTGTTTGTTATCATTAACGATTTTTAAAAGATTTAACTAAGTAAAGAGAGTAATTATGATTGAAGTGCTAACATGGATGCCTGCCCTAGTTCTTCCGGGTGCAGCATTAATACAATTAGTTAAATTATGGAAAACGCATGATCCAGGTGGAGTAAGTGTTTTATCATGGTTGATGTTTGGTATTGCAAATATTGGTGCATATTTTTTATTTGCGGAAACAGGAGGCGGATATTTAGATATCCGCACAATACTAGCCTTTTTATTAACTTCCGCTCTCAACTTTTGGGTTGTGTGGACAGTTTTAAAATATCGAATTAAGCCAGATGAGAAAAATGAATCAGAAAAGGATGATTAAATGAAATATGTAAGTACAATTATTATTTCAGTATTTATAATAGCTATATCATGTTCCAATAGTGAACAACAAGCTGAAGATGTCAAATTGAATGATTATATGGACACAGTTAGTTATAGCGTGGGTGTAGATATTGGTAAATCTTTTCGTTATCAAGAAATGGATATTAATCCTAAAGTATTAGCGAAAGGATTAGAAGATGCATTTAGTGAGAAAGAAATTGAATTAACTGAAGAAGAAGTGCAATTAACATTGGGAAAGTTTCGTCAGGAGTTCCAACAAAAACAACGTGAGGTTGCTCAGAGGAAAGCACAGGAAGCAGCAGCAGCGGAACAATCTTATTTAGTCGCAAGTTCACAAAAAGAAGGTGTAGTCTCACTTCCAAGTGGTTTACAATATAAAGTTGTGCGACCTGGAGATGGTCCGAGTCCTTTAAAAACTGATAAAGTAAAGGTGCACTATCGAGGGACTCTCACGGATGGTACAGTATTTGATAGTTCATATGATCGTGGTCAACCTATTTCTTTTAACGTTTCTGGAGTCATTAAAGGTTGGACAGAAGCGCTATTGTTAATGCAAGTTGGAGCAAAATGGGAATTAACTATTCCTTCAGGCTTAGGTTATGGTGCAAGAGGCGGTGGTGCAAAAATCCCACCTAATAGCACACTGCTATTTGAAGTTGAATTACTAGAAATCGAATAGAAAATTATGGAGCATGCCTGACTTTAATATTCGGTCTTATCAATCTGGAGACAGGGATGCTGTATATGATATCTGTCTTAAGACGGGGGATTCTGGGAAAGATGCTTCTCATCAGTTTACTGACCCTCTAGCCTTGGGACATATATATGCTGGACCATATATGGAATATGAGCCACAATCTGTATTCATTCTTAATAATGGAAAGAATCTTTCTGGGTACATAATGGGTACGATGGATTCAAAAGCATTTTACGACTGGATGTATAATGAATGGTTCAAATTATTACGTAATACTTATAGTCAACCTTCTGGTGATCCTTCAAGATGGAGTAGAACAGAAAAAACAATAAACATTTTTTTTACGGAAATGAATAAAAAATTATTTGAAGAATTTCCTGCGCATTTACATATAGATTTGTTACCTATAGCACAAGGGAAAGGACAGGGGAAGTTGATGATGGATCATTATATTTCTCATTTGGTGAATAATGATATTAAAGGTGTTCATTTAGAGCTTAGCATTACAAACAAACGTGCATTTAATTTTTATAAAAGATATGGAATGTCTGAATTAGAAAGAGATGATGATTCCATTTTTATGGGGTTACATATTTAATAGAATGATATCATAATGGTTCTTGGCACAATAGATTATGCAATAATTATAATTTACTTGGTTGGCACCGTTGTATTTGGTGCTTATATAGGTAGAAAGATAAAGTCTGGAAAAGATTATTTCTTAGCAGGACGATCTTTACCATGGTGGGCTATAGGTATGTCATTGGTTGTGTCTGATATTGGAGCTGTTGATATGGTAGGAATTGCTGGATCGGCTTACTTATATGGTATTGTGCTCGGGAATTATGATTGGTTAGGTAGCGTTCCTGTTATGATTATTGCTGCATTTTTATTTATCCCAATATTTTGGAAAAAGAAAGTTTCTACTATTCCAGAATGGCTTGGAGCAAGATATAATTCATCTGTACAAACTACTTCTGCATTAATATGGGGAATATATATGCCAATTAATTTAGGTATCATATTATATGCTTCTGCTGCAATGCTTAATGTTTTGTTAGATCTTAACCCTAAAGTCTTAATCTTGACTGAAAATAAAATTGCTATTCAAAAAATTGCTCGTTCTACAGATGCAAAAAAATATGATTTTATTTATGCTAATACTATAGATCAGGGTATTGAATTATCTAATAATCGAAATCCTATTATAGTTTTTGTGGATAAGAATCTTTCATTTGAATCAAATGATAAAGATTTATTCAGTGAGATTCCAATTGTATTCTTTTCTGAGGACGAAATTAGCTCTTCATGGGGCGCAATGAATATGAATCGTGCAAGAGAGCCTGACTGGGATATTTTTTATTCTATTTTAATAATGGGAGTAGTAATAGGCGTCTACACTTTTTTAGGCGGCCTAAGGGCTGTTGTCTATACAGATGTAATTCAATGTGTTGTTATGTTAGGAGGGTCTCTCTTTGTATTATTCTTTGGAATATTTAAACTAGGTGGCATAAGTGAGTTTGTAGGTATAATTAGCTCGATGGGAGAACGAACTAAAGATCATTTTTCTCTTGTCTTACCCGTAGACACAAAAACACCACATCCTTGGTCAGGGATACTTTTTGGCCTAGGATTTGTTCTTGCAAATGCATATTGGATTGGAAATCAATCAATAGTTCAACGCTCATTAGGGGCAAGATCAATGGCAGATGCAAAAGCATCTTATATTTTTGGCGCGTTATTAAAAATTTTAATTCCTTTTGCTATGGTTGTTCCAGGAATAATATCATTGGCTTATAATCCTAATATTGCAGATGCAGATAAAGCAATGGCAACATTAATCAAAGAAATTATGCCCACGGGGTTATTAGGAATTTTCTTTGCCGCATTTCTTGCAGGATTAATGTCAAGCGTTGATTCATTCCTAAATTCTGCGGCAACTGTATGGACTACAGATATCTATAAGAAGTATTTTAGACCTGATAGAGATGATGCTCATTATTTAAAAGTTGGAAGAAGTTTTACTATTATTTTTATTATTGTTGCTATCTATGTTGCACAATTTGCAACTGGCTTTGAAAGTATATATGATTTAGCACAAACTTTATTATCATTTTTTCAAGGGCCAAGTCTTGCTATTATTATATTAGGTGTTTTATGGAAACGTGCTACTGGAACAGGAGCTTTAGTGGGTCTAATTGGAGGCGTTTCTTTTTCTGCGCTTTTAATGTGGGTTCATAGTAATGCTTCTATACCTTTATTTCAGATATCTGAACCTTTTTTATATGTAGCCTTATGGTCATTCATTCTATCTATAATACTTACAGTAATTGTGAGTATATATACTAAGCAGGAGCCGGATGAAAAATTAAGAGGTATGGTATATAGATATGATTGATATATTGACAATTCATATATCTGTATCTGTATCTATTGCAGATACTATATCTAATTTTTTAGGAATACCTGGGCAATTTATAAGGGATATTTTGTTAAATATTAATTTACATATTGCTAAATCCTTATTTATTATTTATTTCTTATCAATAACTTATTGGGTCTATAGCTTGCCCAAATCTGAAGTTATTTTACATGATAAAAACTCTGGAAAAGATATTAATCTAAAACCTTTCGCAATATCTGCAATGGTCATGATTATTATAATATATATAGTATTTTGAACATAAATATGAAGCATATATGTATTTATATATTGATTATATCATCTATATTAGATGCTCAAGCTAATACAGAAATAAAAGATTATTTTTCTAAATCGAGTGAAGAGATATTATCAAACAATTATAACCAATTTATTTTAGGGTCTGCTGCTTTGGCAGCATTTGCTTCATTAACTATAGATCAAAAAATAAAATCATATGCACAGGGGAATGGTTTGCTACCTGAAAAAGTTTCACATTTTGGTGATATGTATGGTGGGTATTGGGCACATTGGATAATATGGTCATCAATTCTAGGCACTTCTATATTAGATAAGGAAAAAAATAATTTATCTGAAAAACTTGAATTTTCCACATTAGCTATGATTACAAATGGAGTAATAACTGAATTGATGAAAAGATCGTTTGGACGAGTAAGACCAAATGGTGGATGTTGTAAATCTTTTCCCTCTGGTCATACTTCTCATAGTTTTACTGTTGCTACAATTGCAAATGAACTTTATGGCAATGAAGTTGGTCTGGTTGCATATTGCTTAGCTGCTTTGGTTGCAACAAGTAGAATTCATGATAATAAACACTACTTAAGTGATGTTATATTTGGTGCTGGGTTAGGTACTGCCGTAGGAAGAGGGTTTGCTTTGACATATCGAGATCGTATAAACAATAAGAATTTAAATACCCCTTTTTCCTTTCGTATATCAATACCATTAGATTAAAGTGAAACACATACTTTTTCTTATTATAACACTCTCTATAACTCATGCAGAACAGCATGATATAAAACCACCGCGTGGTTATTTAAATAATACATTTTTAAAATGGTCTGCAATGTTTGGTTGGATTGATCTAGTTAATACCAAACCAGATATACCTCCTGATATTGAAGCATTCATAGATGTGAAATTTAAAGAGACCGAACAAAGATCACTTTTTCTTGATATCTATCGTGAAAAAGGAATTAATAATTCCATGCCCTTAATTATTTTTGTACATGGTGGTAGTTGGACAAAAGGAGATAAAAAAGATTATCTTATATATTTATTATCGTATGCACAGAAAGGATATGTTACTGCCTCATTATCATACAGATTCTCACAGGAAGAAAAATTTCCTGCAGCAGTAAAAGATGTAATTTGTGGAATTAAATGGTTGAAAAATAATGCAATGGAATATGGAATTGATTCAAATAATGTTGCAATAGTTGGAGGATCTGCTGGTGCGCACCTTGCGCTTATGGCAGCTTACAGTATGGGGGGCTCATTTGGTGAAGAAAGTTGTGAAAGTGGATCAGCATCCCAGAAAGTAAATGCAGTAGTAAATTTTTATGGGCCAGCTGATTTAACAACAGATTATGCTATTAATAGAAAAGAGACTAACTTTTTTATTGGTGCAGATTATAAAAGTCAACCCGAAAAATATCTAATTGCATCTCCAATACATTATGTTACGAAAGATGATCCTCCCACTATGACTTTTATTGGAACTCTAGATGAACTGGTTCCATTGAATCAAACAAACAAATTGGATCAATCATTGAAAAAGGTTGATGTATATCATGATTATCATATTTTAAAGGGATGGCCACATACGATGGATGCTGCACGGCCCGTTAATAATTATACGCAACATTATATGGATAAGTTTTTTAAACAATTTTTGAGGGATTAGATTATTATGAAAAACATTTTGATGATTCTAGCTATATCTTTTGCTTTTTTTTCCTGTGAAGCAAATAACAACGATAACACTAAACTATTGCAACCCATTAAATTAAAAGGAAATAATTGGGCAGAAAAATTAGGTTATCCTAAAAACAGTAGGGTAATTATGCTCCATGCAGATGACGTTGGTATGTGTTCTGAGGCAAATGAAGCTGTAATTCCATATTTACTAAATGATCAAATACAATCTGCATCTGCAATGGTTCCATGTGCGTGGTTCAATGATATTGCAGATTGGTATAAAAAAAATCCTGATCAAGATATTGGATTACATTTAACGTTAACAAGTGAATGGAAATTATATCGGTGGGGGCCTGTCTCTAATGAACTTATGAATTCTAACATAACTGACTCAGAGGGTTATCTATGGAGGAGAGTGAAGGATGTAGTTTCTAATGTTTCTGTTGAAGATATAGAAATAGAGATAAGAGCTCAAATAAATCGCGCAAGAGAATTAGGTATTGAACCAGGACATATAGATACGCATATGGGAACACTATATAGTAAAGTGGAGTATGCTGAATTATTTTTTAATATTGCAATGGAATATGGAATTCCAGCTAATGTTATTGAGTTTACGCCAGAAAAAGTAGAAATATATAGGAAGCAAGGGTATCCAATTACAGATCGATTAATTAAAAGTGCTTCAAAATATACCTTACCAAAAATTGACAATATGGTTCCCGTCCCAAACGCTAAAAGCTATGATGAGATAAAAGAAAATTTTTATAAGTTGATTAAGAGTCTAGAACCGGGTATTACAGAGATTTATTTTCATCCTTCTATAGAAACTAATGGTTTAAAGAAAATAACAAATTCCTGGCAGCAGAGAGTTTGGGAGGCAAAAATGTTTTCAGATCCAGAAGTTATTAATTTTTTAAAAAATGAAGGTGTTCTATTTACTAACTGGAAAGAAATGATGAAACGGTATAAAGATCAAACCTAAGATGAAATTTATAAAGTATGTATTATTAGCTTTTATTGTTTTAATAATATTTTTTACAGTACTAGTTAATTATAATCTTAGAGATCGTCACCCGGATTTTAACATTGATATTTCTTTAAAAAATAATGGACAGGTTAGTACGATATCTGTTGGTTTTGCAAAGATGCCTATAACTCCTGATGTTACTGACACATGGAATGATTTAAATGGTAATGCAAAGTATGAACCTGATAAAGGTGATTTTTATAATGATATAAATGGAAATAATAGGTTTGATCCTATATGGATAGGAGGCTTCCATAATAGTCGTCCCGCACAAGGTGTCCATGATGATCTTTGGGCGAGAGTTATGGTTTTAGATGATGGAAAGACTCAACTTGCTATTGTGAGTATTGATGCAGTGGGATTTATATATGATGATGCTGTAGATATAAGAAAAGAAGTAAAAAAGAATATTGGTTGTGATTATACTATTATTTCGAGTACTCATGTTCATCAAGCGCCAGATTTGATCGGCATTTGGGGCCCAAGTTATTTTAAAAGTGGTGTAAATAAACAATATATGCAGTATGTAAAGAAGCAAACTATTTCAGCGATTTCTACAGCTGTAAAAAATATAGTTCCAGCAAAACTTAAGATAGCTCAAGATTTAAAAGGCGCAATACCGTTTGTCGTAGATTCAAGAGACCCTCAAGAATTAGATCCAGGAATCAGAATTATACAAGCATTAGATATAAATACAGAAGAAACTTTAGGCTCATTAGTCAGTTGGAGTAATCATCCAGAGACACTATGGAGTAAAAACCTATTAATATCATCAGATTTTCCACATTATTTTAGATCTTCAATTGAAAATGGAGTCTTTAATGAAGATACAACTTTAGCTGAAGGAATTGGTGGTATATCAGTATTCATTAATGGTGCTGTAGGAGGATTAATGACGACTAATCCCAGCCACCCTATTCCTGATCCCTTTAATTCAACGCTTCATGAAGGTGCTACGTTTAAAAAAACTCAGGCGCAGGGACAACAGCTCGGTCTATTAGCTCTTAGGGCACTTCGTTCAAAAGATGCTAAAGAAATATCAAAATCTAAAATTTCACTGCGAGCAAAAACAATTACAATACCACTTGATAATACAAACTTTCTACTTGGTTTTATTTTAGGAGTAATTGATCATGGCACTATTGGATGGTTTAATGTGAAAACAGAAATAGCATCTATACAAGTTGGTCCAATATCAATTATAACAATCCCTGGAGAAATATATCCAGAAATAGTTAATGGAGGAGTTGTCTCACCAATAGGGCAAGATTATAATATTGATCCTATAGAAATTCCGCCTTTGAGATCAATGATGAAAGGTGAGTATAAATTTGTTTTTGGATTGGCGAATGATGAAATAGGTTATATCATTCCAAAAAGTGAGTGGGATGAAGTACCTCCATATTTATATAATCATCATAAATCTCCTTATGGTGAAATTAATTCTCTTGGGCCTGAAGCAGGTCCAATAATTCATAGTTCTATTAGAGAAATTTTAGAATATTAATTTTTATTATGAAAAGTTTTAAAAAACTTGGAGGTATAATTGGAGTAGTTGGTTGCTTACAGTTTCTTATCTTTTCTACTATAGCAATGTTCAATTATACTGGAGGAACATCGTGGGATAAATCAGCAGAAGGGTACACATTTTGGCATAATGTTATGAGTGATTTAGGTAGGACTGTATCTTACTCAGGAATATCGAATACTTTTTCAAGTGCATTATTTAATTCCTCTCTATTTATTTTTGGAATGAGCATAGTAATAATTTATTTAAGCATGAAAAAAAGGCTATCGCTTTCTGATAACTTTATTACTTTTATTATGATTTTTGGAATTATTTCTGGCTTAGGTATTATAGGCGTTTCCTTAACTCCTGATGATATTTTATCCGATGAACATATAATTGCTGTTTGGATATGGATATTAAATTTAACGACAGCATTAATTCTTATAATCTTGTCAAAGATATTTAATTATGATTATGACACCATATTATATTTATCATTTATTTTACTTTTTGCAGTTTGTATACATATTGGTCAGGGACTTTTAGGAATATGGTCTCCAATAGTAGCTACAACACAAAAGATTGTCGTTTATTTAAATGTTTCTTGGTACTTATTAATTAGTAAGAAAATAATTGATAATGAATTTGTTGGAGAATTAAAGAATTAATTCTTTGCGATTATTTTACAATCGCCAATGTTCCTTTTTGAATTTCTCCAATACTTAATGGATCTAATGATTCAACAACCCAAAAATAGATCCCGCTAACTATTCTACCTGACAATGAGATAGTTTCTTGACGCCAAGATTCTTCTGCAGAGTTCTTATTCATATGTTTTCTTTCAAATACAAGGTCTCCATTAACGCTATATATACGAATTATGCAAGCCTTAGGAAGATTTATAAAACGTAATTTGTATGGGTCAGCTACATCAGGGTACATATGGGATGTATCATTAAAATCTAAACGATATGGATTAGGAACAACACGTATTGGAATGCTCATATTATCAAAATATTGAGATGAAGCTTGGTACGGAGTAACTGCAATGGGGTTTTTTTGTTCAACTGAAGTCATTCCGCTTTCAAGAGATGGAATAGGGCCAATATCATTACCATTAATATCGAACCAATGATCATGCCCCGAATCATATGTATGTACACTGTAGTAATAATTATAACCTGAGAAAGAAGTTGAATCTATAAAGGAGTATTTTTTAGTATCGGGATTATAGTGTTTTGTAGATCCGATTGGGATATCAGTAAGAAACTCCCAAGGTCCATAGTGCCAATAGTGAGATGGCGGCCAGGACCGATAAACTCTATAGCCCCTAACATCCAATGCTTCTTCGCCTTCATAGTCAGGATCCATTGCATCTTCTACTTCATTATTCCACGTTATCTTTATTTGACCTAAACGGGTGTTTGAGAATGAAATATTTACATCGGGAGGAGGATCAGGAATATTATAATTATTATTATAGGCAAACTTAGCTTGATTAAAATTTCTGAATAAAGATTTTTCACCTAACTTTATCTCTTCTGATGCATTTTCTTTCATAGACCATAATATTTCATCTTCATTTAACCAATCCGCTGCTGATCCACCTACAAAAGCGATAACTAGTTTGGTTTTTTGACCAGGTTCAAATCGATAAGGTCCAAATACAAGTGCATGTGTACCTAATGAGGGTTCTTGAGGAGACTTTGTAACCTCATTTTCATTATTACCAATGATCATTTTGAACATTTCTTCATCAGTATGCATACCACTATTTGGATCTTCATAATCTAACTGTCTATTATCTCCACCTCTCCACCATTTACAATATATTGGTTGGTCTGAAATCTCAGGTTGTATGAATTCAGATCCTTCTGGTAAAAAATCTAAAACCCCCATACCTACATACTGATATGCTAATAACTGATTTTCAGCTTGACCCTGCATTTCATCAGCATCAGTGCTTGCTGCTTCAAATTTATAAGGTTGTCCAGTATCATCCCAGTTAGTCCCAACCCAATCATGATCGCGCTGATAGAACATGATATTATTTTTGTATAATTCACTATCGCTAGGTTCATCTGCTACAAAAGTATCTGCTTTAGTATAGAAAAAAATATCATCTTGAGTTTGCTCTTTATTATGACGCCAATCACTCCAGCTCATTCCATATTTATCAGCCCATCCATGCGCCATTGAGTTTAAACTGAACGAATTCATTAATGAAAGATATGCTGGATCCAATGTTTTCGACCCTATATTTTCAAATGTTAATTCCTGAATGATAAAATCATCAAAATTCGGATAACCCCATGCGTATGCTTTTCTAGTAACTTTAATACCCGTTTTAGTTTGCCACTGACTTATTATTATTTCCTCAGGAGAATTATTGTGCTCTGTATAGTTGTGATACCTATAATTATGTATTTCTACAGGTTCATTTCCACGTATAGTATTATGATACATGGAATAATTACTTCTTTCAAGATTATGATAAGTTGAATCACCTAATATTGATTCTGGAGAATTATTTATATTATATGGTGCAGGTTCTATATCATATGAAACATCTCTTGGGCCAGAATGGGACACTAATGTATCGCCTTCGTCATCTATTGCTAGAATCCAGACTCCTTGTCCCTTCGAGCTTTGAGGTATTGTTACACGAGGAATTTCTATAACATTTGGTTCTCCAGCAAGATACGCACTTACATCAATAAAATATTCGATGAAGTCAAGTCCTACACGAGACATATTCCCAGGATAAGTTAAACTTTCTTGAGAATGACTATCAGACTTAGAGCGATTACCACCACCATCTAATCCATTGTTTCTAAAGCTAGACCACATTTTTCCCCTTGTAAGATTTCGTGGACTATATCCCTCTGTCATATCGGCTTGTGCAAAAATATTATTATAAAAGATTATTAAAAGAATTATATATCTCATTATTATATCAAAATTTCCATCAGGTTGTTAATTAGATAAACAAAATAACTTCCATTATATGGACCAAACCAGTTCATAGTAAATGTTTCATATCCTTTTATATTATACCACTTATCATTTGTTATATATCCTATATAACCCCCATTAAAACTTGTAACCATAATATTATGATTTAATCGATTTGCATTAGTTTCAATATTATTAATAAGCTCACCTGAAAAGTCACACGGAGTTCCTGTAAGAATAATATCTCCAATTTTTAGTATTGATAAATAGGATTTTGATTGTTCAGTTAATGAATTAAACAGCCAGGGACGTATACGTAATTTTTGTGAAATTCGAAAATGAGGTTCTCTCAATGGTATATCAAATAGTAATGATCCCATACTATTAACAGTTTTCATTTGAATGCTATCAATATTTTCTCTGGCTAAAGAATATAATCCAGATGATAGGTTAGCTATTTTTTCATAACTATCTGACCCATTAACATTTGGAGAATGGCTACCAACCGCACCAGCGCAAAAAGCAGCAATTTCAATTTTATTTATATGCTCTAATGAATCAACAAGGACACCAGGATAATCTCTAGAATATTTCATTTGTCTATGAGAAAATACAGTTGCATGTGCTGCAAATGAGGTAATTAATCCAATAGAACCATCTTCTTTTTGTATCTTTATTAATCGAAACCAAGGATCAGTAGTTCCTTTATTTCCAACAAGTCTATTCCTAACAAATTGACCCGCATCATAACTGCCAAATCCAATTTTAGCATTGGATAATTCCTTTTCTGCATTTTTTATGGTTATAATTATTGAATTTGCAAGATCATCAACTATTTGTTGGTTGAATTCTCCTGCAAATTGGTATCCCAGCCAGCTATCAGCCCAGCCGCCCATAGAACAATGCGTATGTGTAGCGCTCAGATATATCTTAGATAAATCATATCCTATTTCTGGAAGTAGAAATTGAAGTTTTTTTGTTACTGCTGGAGGTACAATTAATGCATCTAAAGTAATAATTGCATATTTGTTAAAGCCATCATCAAAAACAAATCCTCTAGCCCAAACTGAATCAAGCACTTCACTAACATAAGCACCCTTGCGCGCACCATAACCACCAAGGGGTAATTTATATGAAGGAGTAATATTTGTTTTTGCCCATCCCGCTTTAAAATATTTCGCATTTTTAATCTGGACATTTGTACTAAGACTATCAATTATTTCTTCTGCAGATTTAAAATAATGGCTTTCTTCTAACAGTGTGTTATCAGTAAATGTTATTGTACTTAAAAGTAAAGAAATAATGGTAGTTATTATAATTGAGGTCATCCTAAATATATAGTTCATTGATTTTTCTTTAATCTAACACCCATCCTTTTCATTACCATTAACAGACTATCAGGATAATCAGTAATTATTCCATCAACTTTTTCCTCAATTAAATTTACCATAATATCTGTTCTATTTATTGTCCAGGGAATGACTATGAACCCATTATTTTGAATTTCAGAAACTGTATTGCCCAAATAATTTGGATGATTAGGCATAACTAATTTCCAATTGGGAGAAAAGATATCAATATATTTTTTCGCATGATTTAATATTGAAAGACTGGTACCTGAAGTATTGTCAAAATGAATATCATTTAACCATGGGGAAGGGGTGAAGTCATTTATTGATTGAACTGTTGAGTAATCAAGTAGTCCAGCAGTCATAATTCTTGAATCAATTGATTTGACAGTTTCTAGTATTTCCCAATCAAATGATTGAATATTAACATTGTCTGTAGAATTATAACTTTTAATGACTTTAATTACTTCGTTAACAAATATATTGATTGGTGCCGTTAATTGATTTTCTGGATTGAATTTAATTTCAATATTTAACCAAATATTTTTTTGTGGATACTCACTTAGTAGATCAAAAACTTCATAAAGTGCAGGAATTTTTTCACTAGGAATATTTATTCTCGGTGGTTCTGGGAACCGTTCTATATCCGGATTTAATGAGCCACAATCATACTGTTTAATTTCTCTTAAATTATAATCATACAATAGTATGTTTTCATTATTATCAATTGTATTACCATTTTCATCTAAACATAAATTTTGATTTATATAAAAATCATGATATACAATTGGAATATGATCTTTAGTCATTACTAAGTCTAATTCAAGTGTTGAAATTCCTAATTCAATCGTTCGTCTAAAACCTTCAATAGTATTTTCAGGATATAGACCTCTAGCACCTCTATGACCTTGCGCATCTAGATAAATAATTTCTTTGTTACATGTAATAAATAGAAAGATAGAAATAGTTAATAAATAAAGATTTACTGAATTACTCTTGTTTATAAGAGTCATTGATATTAAAAATATCTTTAAAAAGATCCGCCAATTGAAAAGCGTAGCGGTGGATCGAAGTATTCGACGAAATTTGAATAAGATACATCTACAATCACTTCTCTACTACCCAATCCCAACTTTAATCCTGCACCTAATGTCCAATCTTCTGTATCATAGTAAAATTTGTATCCACCTCTAATAGCAATCATATCAGCTATCCACATTTCGGTTCCAAGATGATATCTATCACGATAATCTG
>CEVQ01057123.1_pt1 | contig 15322 bp, 19 predicted proteins | sample 356551 | NCBI WGS metagenome assembly CEVQ01 (sample SAMEA2623756, study PRJEB7988) | marine metagenome | biome: marine biome (ENVO:00000447); feature: mesopelagic zone (ENVO:00000213); material: "saline water (ENVO:00002010), including plankton (ENVO:xxxxxxxx)" | depth 250 m | reverse complement strand
GCTTCTTTTGCACTATCACAAACAACATCAACAATTTTTTCTTGTGTGGAAGTTCTTGCCGCGGCTTCAGCATTTAAAACCTTGATCGTTATATCGTCAAACCCATTTCTTTTTAGATGCTGCTTAAGCAGTTTAACTTGTTTTTTTGGATCCATATTTGGTACTAAACGAAAGTCAATTTTGACTTTTGCACTAGATGGCAAAACTGTTTTTGCACCATCACCAGTATATCCTGATTCAATTCCGGCAATATTACATGTTGGTCCTGCGACAAGTGCTTTCTTTGCTTCGAATGCATTCTTATTTGCAACAAAATTTTTTATTCCATATTCATTTTTGAAACCATTTGCGTCAAATGGTTCTTTTTTGATTATTTTCAAATCATTTGCTGATAATGGAAGTATATCCTGGTGCCATCCCTTGATCAGTATCTTTCCATCACTATTTCGTAATGTCTTTAGGGCATCGATAAGCCGCCATGCTGGATTTTTAATTATTGTGGCAAAACTTGAGTGTACATCTCTAACTGATTCCTTTACAGATAATTCAACATACAATAGTCCTTTCATTCCCAAGCCTACAATTGGCCTATTCTTAGTATCGACGTAACCAAACTCCCAGATTACACCGTCGCATGAAAATTTCTTTTTGAATTTTTTCAAATACGCCTTAATATTCTCGCTTCCGTTTTCTTCTTCACCTTCAATACAAAACTTGATGTTACACGGAACATCATCATATTCTTTCAAATAAGACTCCACTGCCTTTATCCTTGTTATCAATTCGCCTTTATCATCTGAAGCACCACGGCCAAAAATTTTGTTTCCGATTATCTTTCCACTAAATGGTGGATCATTCCATTCATCAATTGGTTCAACTGGCTGTACATCATAATGATTGTAAAACAATAATGTTCTTGAAGGGTTAGATTTAGATCTGACTTCACCAAAAACAAGTGGTGCGGCATTTTTATTCAGTCTAAGTATTTCTGATGAAATACCTGAACGCTTTAGCATTTTTGACACTAAAACTGAACATTCTTCAATTCCTTCGTTTTTTGCAGAAATGCTTGGTTGCTTGATAAGTGTTTGAAGATCTTTTAGAAGATCATTCATATTCTTGTCTATATGCTGAATAGTTTTTTTATATTTCATTATTTTATTTTATCAAATGTTTTCGATACTAGTGGAAGTACATCAATCAAGTCTGTTGCAACCATATGAGTTCCAAATTGTTTTTGAATGACTTTTCCTGCTTGACCATTTAGAAACGCTGCTGATGCCGCGGCTTCAATCACATGTCTATTTCTTGACATCATACTGGCCACTATGCCAGATAACACATCCCCAGTTCCACCAACTGTCATTGCTGGAGTTTTTTTAGAATTGATGAATGTTGTTGCTCCATCAGTGATTATGTCGTCCATGCCTTTTAGTAAAATTGTAATAGAGTTTTTTTTGGCATGTTTTTCTACAGTTGAAATTCTGGTTTTTTTATTGTCTGATATTTTTTCTCCAAACAATCTTTCAAACTCACCTGCATGAGGAGTGACTAGAGTATTTTTACCTTTTATTATTGGAAGTATATCTTTTCTTAATGCGCTTGCGTCAAGTGATAAACGAACATCTTGTTCGATTAATGATTTAATTAATAGCTTTAATGCCTCAATGTTTTCTACTGCCAGCCCCATTCCTATGGCGGCTGAATCTATTCCGGCAGGTATTTGCCCTAGAAGTTTATTCACTGAGCCACGAGTTAATTTTGAATCAGCTAGAGGTATTACTATTAGATCTGGTGATGCCGCTCTGGTTGCTTGTGTATTTACCTTAGGTACTGCAGTGTAAACCAAATCTGCACCTGTACGTAGTGCTGCAAGTGAAGACAGAATTGGTGCGCCATGATACATGTAGCTGCCACCAACAACCAAAACTTTCCCATTGTCACCTTTTCTGGAGTTTAATTTTCTACTAGGAATGTATTTGTTAACAATACTAGTAGTCAGTGTCTTAATTGCCAACTTTTTTCACTCGCTTTTTGGTTTTCTTCTTATCAAAAAAGACTTTTCGTGCGATTGCGATGTATGTAGTATGCCCGATGCCTCTATACGAATGTCGTGTCTTTCCTTCACGTGCTTCAATATGACGTATTATGTGCTCTGTGCAATCAATATCAGAAAATTCATTAGATACAAATGCTGTTGAAATCTTTTCCAGCTGATTCATTGTTGGACAAATAGCTACAACTACACCACTGCCCTTAAGCATTTTTCTTGCTTGTGGAATTACTGTCCATGGGTCACCAAGATCAATTATAACCATATCAACATCACTAAGTGGCATTTTCTTTGCAATTTTGAGATCCTTCTTATGCATTGTTACATATTTTGACATTCCTGCTTTCTCTATGTTTTTCTTAGCAATCTCCATGAACTTTGGCTCTACATCAAATGTGTCAATATGGCCACGTGGGCTTACAATGCTTGCAACAAATGTTGTTAGTGAACCACTTCCAGTTCCAATCTCTACAACTTTTTGCCCAGATTTTAATCCCGTTCGTGCAGCAATGTAACCAAAATCTTTTGGATATACTATTTGAGTTCCATGCTGCATTTTCATTACATAATCATGAATGCTTGGGTTTAGTAAATAGACATACTTGTCTTTGCTTGATATTAATCTAGAACCAAATTCTTTTCCAATTGCATCCTCATGTTTTATGACACCGATGTGCGAATGGAATTGTTCTTTTCGTTTAATTTTTAATAACCATTTTTTTGAATCGTCGTAAAAAAATAATACATAGTCACCTTGTTTAATTTTGGACATGCTAAACGTTATGTAATTATTAGTTTATAATTCAACTCTTCTATGTTCCACGCTGATTTCCCCATTTAATTACATGAAGTCTAGGTGAGAACCCAAAATTACTTTTTTTAGACATAAAAAATACATTCTTCTCACGTTCAATCATTTCTTCTTTTGTCGAAGCTTGTGTCATTAAAAGTACTCTGCTTTTTTCAAGTCTATGTTTTTTCATAAGATGGTTTATTTCAACAAGATCGTCTTCGTTCTCAACTACATATTTGAAGTAGCAATTTTTTTGTTTTGAAAAAAATGCATAGCATTCATTATCTTCGCACAGTTCTAGTGGGTTACCAGAGTTTTTAGTCTTGGGTGAAACGTTCCATTGATCAACTAGTGTTGATAATGCATTGTTAGGTAATATGGTGCCATTAGTTTCTATTTCAACATAAAAGTCTGGTTTTAAAAATACAAGCAACTCTGCTAAATCATCTTGCTGCATTAATGGTTCTCCACCCGTAATTACTAGATGTCTAAGATTAAACTGCTCTATTCTTTCTCTGATGTCTTTAATTGAAATTTCTTTCACTTCTTTAGAATAATCAAAACTTTTCCAATCCCATGTGTATTTTGTATCACACCATGTACACTTTAGATTACATTCAGCTGTGCGTAGAAAGATTGCCGGTTTTCCAGCATTAGTTCCTTCGCCCTGTATCGACTTGAAAATTTCACTAATTTTCATAATTACTCAGGTAAATTGTGTAATTTATAATCACTTACAAGATTATGCTAGAAAATGATTTTAGGATCATATTGTAATAATATTAGATGGGATTCTTTACAAAGGCAAAATCAGAAAGCCGCACCAAATGCAGTAAATGTGGCAGTGAGTTACACAATTCAGATAGACTAGAACGTCATATGAAAATTGCACATGGTAAGAAAAATGAAAAATGTCGAAATTGTGGAAAAGAATTTGGTGATCCAGAGGATTTAAGAAAACACAAAAAAAGATGCAGGTAGTTTTAGCTTATTTTGGTATTAGTGTGAAATTTTACTTTAGGCCGTCGTCTCCTTACTAATATGTAATAATTAATCAGTTTGTGGACTTGCTTCTCTGGAGTTAATCCATGTTCATTACTTTCTAATAAAAAATCCAAATAATCATCCTCAGTTAATTTGATTGTGATTTTACGCAAAATGGATGTAGGTAACTGAGTCATATTAGATATTCATTCTCATGATCGTTAACTATTAGTCAGTCATTGATCCCTGTGTAATATGAAAAAATGTGTTATTTGTGGGTGCAAAGATCATAAACTAATAGGCTGTGTTCGTCATAGGGCGAAGAAATGTAGTTGCTATAATTCAAACTAGCAAAAGAAAATATCTAAAACTTACTAATGTACAAACTGAAATCGATTTTGATGATATTCTTTTTGAAGTGAACCTGTGATTGGAATTGGGTTGCTGCAAAACTCACAATTATTATTTTTATCCAGATGCCATTCCTGAATATCAAACCCATATCTCTTAACAACAATTTTGCCACATTCAGAACAATAGGTATGCTCCCAAGGATGACCTGGAACGTTACCCAAATATACATAATTAAGACCCACGTCTTTGGCAACTTTGTAATGATTTTCTAGTGTTTTAACAGGAGTTGATTCATAATCCATCATTTTGTAATCTGGATGAAACCTAAGAAAGTGTATTGGCATTTCAGGTCCAAACTCGTCTAGAACAAACTCTGATAATTTTTTTGCGTGTTCCAGACTGTCGCCAACTTGTGGAACAATCAAATCAGTAATTTCAACATGTATTTTTGTTTTATCGCGAATATCAATTAATGTATCAAAAATTGGTTGAGGATCAGGAACTCCAATGAATTTTTTTGTAAATTCAGGCTCCGCACTTCCTTTAAAATCAACTGTGATACAATCCAAGAATTCATTCATCATTGCAACTGTCTCAGGTGTGTCATAACCATTAGAGACAAAAACATTGAAAAGACCTTTTTCATGTGCGGCAATTCCACAGTCACGTGCAAATTCAATGAATATTGATGGCTGATTGTATGTGTATGCGATACCTTGAGCGCCATATTTGAGAGCCGTATTTGCCACATCACTAGGTGACATATCTATGCCCTCGATCTTTCGTCTTTGACTTATATCAGAATTCTGACAATATTTACAAAGCCAATTACAGCCAGTTGTTGCAATTGAATAGATCTTACTACCAGGATTATAATGGATTACTGGTTTTTTCTCGATTGGATCTATATGGCCTGTTATGACTTTACCATATGCATAAAGTTCTAATCGACCATTCTCATTACCACGAATTCCGCACAGCCCAATTTGATCTTTATGTATCTCGCAATATCTGGCACAAGCTGTACACTTTACTTTGTCATCTTGCATTTTTTCATATAATATTGCTTCTTTTCCCATCATCATACTATACTCTCATCATATAAAATCTAATTTGAAACAAACAAAAAATATTTTAAAAATGAATGTATGGAAATAGTATGGAAGAGGAAGCAAAAGATCTCATTGTTTTGGGGGCAATAAATAACGGTGCTAAACAATTTGATAAAATTTCTAAAGTTACAAAGATTAAACCTGAAGAACTAAATGGTGTTTTAGAAAAACTTGAAAAACGTGGGTTCATTAATGTACAAGAAAAAAAGGGATTGTTTGGTAAAAAAATTGAAATGTATACTACTGACAAAGGAAATAGAGAATTGGATGAAAGAATTCACGAATTACAAGATAAGTGGAATGATATGTCAAAAGCGTATCAATCAGGTGATAAACAAAAATTACAGCAAATTATGAAAGATCAAAAATCATTCCTTCCGACTATGATGTATTTTGGCATAATTGATATTATGATGTTCAGCATGATGTTCAGTATGATGGGAATGGCAATGTCAAACTACATACCAGCAGAAGACATGTCACAGTTTGATGATAGTAATACGGCTGATGACATAGGTGACTCTGGCATGGATGACGGCGGATTTGATTTTGATATAGGATTCTAGAATTTGATGTACACGTCATTTGATAATATAGGACTGTTGAAGGTATTATCATTTCTAAAATCGCACAAATCAGAGTACCTATCAGGACAAGACCTGAGTGATGTCTTGAAAATTAGTCGTGTTGCAGTTTGGAAGCATATTAAAAAAATTCGTGAACTTGGTTATGAAATTGAATCAAAACAAAAACGCGGCTACAGATATATGAAAAATACTGAACGTCTTCTCCCATGGGAGATCTCTGTCGAATTAAACACAGACTATATGGGAAAACGCAGTTACTATTTTGAAGAAATTGATTCGACACAAAATTTTGCACTGCAAATTGCATCAAACAAAAAAGAGCATGGAACTATTATCATTGCACAAAAACAAACCGACGGAAAAGGGAGATTAAACAGAAAATGGGTTTCGGCTAAAGGTGGAATATGGTTTTCCATTATCCTTCATCCTAAATTCTCAATCGAAGAATCTACATTACTGCCCATAGCGGCATCTTTAGCACTGTCAAATACAATCCAAAAGACTCTAAAAATTAAAACTAAAGTAAAATGGCCGAATGATCTCACTATTAATGGAAAAAAAGTTGCAGGAATGTTAATTGACGTATCATCACAATCCAACAATATAGAAAGCGCAGTAATTGGAATTGGTTTGAACTATAAAATAAAACCAAATGATGTAAAGAAGAAACTTGCAAAAAGCCCTAATTTTTATGGCGTAGAAACATTACTGAATGAAACTCAGATAGGAAATCCTATACAACTAATAAAAGAATTTGCCTACCAGTTTGAAGAAGTTATTGAGCAGATGACTAATGGAATGACGCCAAAAATTATTGATGGTTGGACAAGAAATTCGGAGACTATACATAAAAAAGTCACAGTAAACACAACTAACGGAAAAATTTCTGGAACAGCACTCAAAATTAATAATGATGGCTCATTAAAGATCAAGACCAAACATAAGACTGAGAGAGTTTTTGTAGGCGATATTGCATATTCGTGATTGGTAAAAATAAAAATTTGTAGATACCCTTAATTTTGGATTTTTTTCTATTCAAATAAAATGAAAGAACTCATTTCGAAATATACTCTACTTCTGTCAATATCTTCTGTGTTTTTTTTATCACTGCTTGCTGACTCTGAAGCAGTATCTGATGTCTCCGATGTGCCAGATCTGTACCAGCAAGCAAATGAACATCTAGTTTTGGGCGAATTACGTCAGGCAATTATCATATATGAAGAAATTCTAGAAATTTCACCTGATAACACAAACGTACTGATGATGAAAGGAATTGCACTAAGCAACTTGGAGCAGTATAAACATGCAATGAAAGATTTCTATGATGTTCTAAAAAAAGAGCCCAATAACGTACCTGCCATATTGGGAATGGGTGTTGGGTTTGGAAATTTTGGTGAGTATAAGGAGGCAAAAAAATATTTTGATAGGGCTGCAATATTAGAACCTGATAGCCACGTTGTGAAAAATTTTCAAGACTTTGCAGATAGAATAATTAAAAAATATCCATACAATGAAGTTGAAAAACCAAAAATTATTGAACGTGCATCACATGAAAGTATTCCAGACTGGGTGAAGAATAATGCAGCCTGGTGGTCAGACAACCAGATCACTGATAAAGAATTTCTAGTCTCAATCCAATTTTTGATAGAAAATAAAATAATTAAAATAAATTCTGTCGAAAAGCAACAAAGTGTAACAAAAATAATTCCAGACTGGGTGAAGAATAATGCAGCCTGGTGGTCAGACAACCAGATTACTGATAAAGAATTTCTAGATGCGATAGAGTTTCTTGTAAAAGATGGAGTTTTGATTGTAGATTTACCAAAATCAGTCAAGTTTTCTGAAGAACAGCAGAAGATTGATGATAGAAATCGTTGGGGCTTTCACAGATACCTAGATAGGATCGAAAAAACCGTTAACGATGATTTACGCTACATTGAATATCCAAATCCAAGTGGTGACGTGATTAAAAAATTCATGCGCAATTATGCTAAATGGAATTTTGATCAGCAGATTGAGATTGGAAATACAAGTTTTCCAGACCCGGGATATACTATAATTGACGAAATATATCACATACACTACAATGTCTTCATTAATGATCAGCCAGACGGACTTCCTCTTGATCATGTCGATACATTGGATGAGTCATTCGCATTTTGGGAAGAGAAAGAATTCACAGCTCAAGATGGTAAAATGGTTAAAGTGAATTTTAAACCAACAATGAAACATGAAGCCAATCTGTGGGTTACATGGGTAGTTCGTGACATTGGTCAAAATGTGTTAGGACATGCGAACCTTGGAAAGGGCGTAGTAGAGGTTGCACTAGGCGGATTTAAGTGTGATGGTAGTTTTCAGTTGTTTCATGTCGATACTGTTAAGACTATAATGACTCATGAGTTAGGCCACGGTATTGGATTAAAACATAGTTCAGATTCTGAAAACATAATGTATCCAACAATCAAAGAAACAAAATATGCATACTGTTTACTTGATGAGATAAAGTGATCTAATCTTACATCAAAAAATAAAATAGAAATCATCCAAGTGATCTTGAATGCTTTTGAGTGTGTGGTCTCTCTCCTGAATATTTTCTGCGCATATGTCCTGATGGTCTTCCATAAAGTAATTCCAAAAACCAGCTCTCATGTTCAATTTCTTCCATAAGTATATCCTTTGCAATATCATATGTTGCAGGATCCTTATTGTATGTCATTTTACATACATTGTTCCAGTTGACAATTGCACCTTGCTCAGCTTTCAGACATTTTTCTAAAATTGCTTTTAGATCAGTAGGGTTTGGTGGCAACTGCAAAAATTCACAGCCTGACATTTTGATAAACGCCTGTGCATCATTAGGAATACTTCCACCTAATTGGTAAATTCTTTCGAGGCAAGATTCAAAATGACTAAGATCTTCAAGTCGTGCATCTTCTATCACACCCTTGATTCCTTCACCCTCAAGTCCAGTGCAATGCATTCTTAGATTTGTGAAGTAATAATATGCTGTGAATTCCACTGAAGCGTTAGTAACAAGCAACTTAACCAGCTTATTAACATCTAGACCATTTTTCTTGAGAATCTCTAGACCAACTACTTTTGGTTGTTTTTTCTTTATTACCAAGAATTAAGCTAAAAAGTAGTCTGATAAAAATAATTATGGCTGTTTCAAGCGTGTATCACACGATTAACCAGTAGAATTGTGGAATAAGCATTTTAAGGTAAAAAAACAAGAAATTCTGTGAAAATATCAAATTCCGGTAAATGCCCAGCCTGTAACAAGTCATCTCTAGTTTTAGATGAAAATTCTGGTGAATTAGTTTGTAGCACTTGTGGTGTTGTCATTTCAGAAAACAGGGAATCAGAAGGTCCTGAATGGAGATCATTTGCAAATGATGGTGCCGACAAAAGCCGCGTTGGCAGTGGTACATCAATTACTATGCATGACATGGGATTATCAACCGTAATTGGCTCAGCAAATAAAGATGCTACAGGAAAGCCACTTTCATCCTCAATGAAAAAATCTATTGATCGTTTACGAACATGGGATACACGTTCCCAGGCAAACACATCATTGGATAGAAACTTAAGGCAAGCACTTAGTGAGATGGATAAGTTAAAAGATAAACTGTCATTAACAGATGCGGTAATTGAGAAATCTGCTTATATCTACAGGAAAGCAAATGAAAAAAAACTAGTTAAAGGCAGATCCATTCATGGATTAGTTGCAGCATGTGTTTATGCTGCATGCAGAGACACTGAAACTCCACGTACCCTTGATGATGTGGCGGATGGAATTAACATTAGACGAAAAGATGTTGCTAGATGTTATAGACTAATTTTCAGAGAACTTGATCTAAAAGTTCCTGTTGCAGACCCAATTAATGGTGTTGCACGCATTGCTAGTATTGCTGGATTAGGTGAAAAGACAAAACGGAAAGCAGTTGAGTTATTAAACAAGGCCAAAAAAATTGGCATGGTGGCAGGAAAAGATCCTATGGGATTAGCAGCTGCTGCACTATACCTTAGTTGTATATCTGATGGTGGAAGCACAACTCAAAAACATATTTCAGATGCGTCAGGTGTAACAGAAGTTACTATACGCAACAGATGTACAGGACTAAAGCCATTACTCTAATTGTTGGAAAGTCATTCCACAGCTTCTAACGAATCATTGGTTTTTCTTCGCATGACAACAAATACACCGATTGTAAGACCTAGTTGATAAATCGAGTATAGAATTATTTGAAAAACTGTTGGAATGTAGTCTGTAAATTTGCCAAGTAAGGAAACAAGTAGTACTATTACACTCACTGTAAAAATGAAATACCTTGCAATAGGAGGGATATCCGCAAATTTGAAGATGAGAATTAATGTAATTGTTATGAATATTCCTGTTACAGCCAAAACTCCTGCATTTAATCCAAGTAAATCAATAAGCACCGTAAATATCCCTTCTGGTGTCTGAGGAATTTCAAACTCACTTACAGATACTTTTTGAGGATCTGCAAATTTTGAAATATTTCCAGATGCATTAATTACAAACAGAACTAAAATAATTATGGATAGTCCCTTTGCATATTTTTTGAGTTTAGGAAATCTTTTTCTAATTCCTCTTGCTAAAATGGCACCTTGTAACAATCCTACAGCAAAAACAATACCAAACGTGATAAGAAAATTTTCTTCTGCAATTTGTAATATGTCCAAACTTACCAACATATCAAATGAATGATGTTTTTTAAAGACAGTTAGAGAATTTTTTCTACTAAATAGAATGGAAACTTGTTTCCAGTGTTGCTTATCATAAGATTTTCTTTCTCTGTAAGAATACGTATTTTGGAATAATTTTTTGTGAATGAGGTGTTTTGGGTGTAAAGAATCATTTTTTTGATGTCATCATCTGACCCAAAAATTATAGTCAGAATGATGGTATCACGAAAAGAGTTTGATTCAGTGATTATAGCCAGACTATTGATTTTACCATTCTTTTTTAAGCATAGGATATTGTGACTTAATTTGTTGAAGCTTGCCTCTGTAATTGGGATCCAGCGCCAAGACTCAACAAAGCGGATATTTGCTGTGTCATTTAATTCGTTGAAACTAACATCATGGAATTCAGTTTGTTCAGAATCATTCTTTCTAGATTCTAATGAGAAGTAATTCCACTTTGAAATTTTCTTATATCCTAGTTTTTTAGTAAGGTTTAGCGATGCTGTATTCTCCGATTCAATTAACATGTTAAGATGGGTAACATGAGAATCCTTTGCCTTTCTTTCGAAGTATTCTATGAGGCATGTTGCAAACCCATTTTTTCTATATTTCTCATTGACTCTAATACCTTCAAGCCAAAGCATTTTTTCGTTTTTGTAAATTACTCCATGTGCCATCCCAATTACTTTTCCATTTTCTTCAATGACTACCAAACCATCATTAATGTACCAAGAATCCCATACCTCCTCAATGTAATCACCCCACGAGAATGTATTCTGACAAAAATCTAATACCTGCTGTTTATCAAACTGATTCGGTTCACGTATTTTTGCCAAGTATAACATGAAGAATTGGTAAATGTAAGATTTAATCGTGGTGATGTAATTATTCCTATGATTATGGATTTCAAAAATATTTCAGATGATGATGGAGTAGTTTTAGTAAAAATGGCAAGAAAAGCTGTTGCCGAATATATCACTAATGATAAAAAAATAACTGCACCTGATTTTGACAAAAAATTCTCTTTTAATGCAGGTGTATTTGTTACAATTAATGATCGGTCTGGACTTAGAGGATGTATAGGGTATCCTTTAGCAGTGAAAAAATTATCTCATGCACTAGTGGATGCAGCAATCTCCGCAGCAACAAATGATCCAAGATTTTCATCAATTAGACCAAATGAATTAGAAAAATTAGTTTTTGAGGTAACAGTACTTAGTGATACAGAAGAAATTTCAACTAATTCTCTTGATGATATCATTAATGCAGTAAAAGTTGGAAGGGACGGATTAATAATTGAAAAAGATTTTCAGTCAGGGCTACTTTTACCTCAAGTCCCAGTTGAATACAACTGGGATACTGAAGAATTTCTTAACCATACATGTCATAAAGCAGGACTCCCATCTGATTCATGGAAACACGATAAAATAAAAATTTCAAAATTTCAGGGGATGGTATTTAGAGAAATACTTCCAAATGGAGAAATAATACAAGAAAAGTTTCAATAAAGACAACATTTTAGAAAAAACATGGGACTATTTGGTGGTTCAAAGAATTCAGAAGATCTGATTTATGAAGCAATATCATTACTTGAACAAAGACAGCCCAAACCTGCAATATCTCTTTTGAAAAAGGCACTGAAAAATGATCCAAATAATGTGACTGCACTATATAACCAAGGTCTTGCATTAAACCAGATTAAGAAATATCAAGATGCAATAACATGCTTTGACCAAGTTCTTGAAATTAATCCTAAAGATGCCCCATCATACAACAACAGAGCTATCGCATTAGCTGAAACAGGGAATATTGATGATGCACTGGAATATTATGACAAGGCAATAAATGCTGATTCAAAGTATGCAGCTGCATATTATAACAAAGGTGTACTATTAGATAGGTTACTCAAACACGATGAAGCGCTTGAATATCTTGAAAAAGCAATTAAAATTGAGCCAAAAAAAGAAAATCCACGATTTTACAAGGGAATTATACTAGGAAAAATGGCAAAACATGAACTAGCACTGAATTGTTTTGAAAATGTTTGTAGGATGAATAGAAATCACCTTGATGCATTATTTCATGTAGGAATTGAATTTGCACAGCTAGACAAACATGAAAAAGCAGTACAAATTTTTGACAAAGTTTTAGAAAGATTTGGTGCAAATGTTAATGTCATTTACGCAAAATCAAGAAGTAAAGCAGCATTAAATCAAATTGATGAGTCCTTTAGTCTACTTAGAGAAGCTACAAAGCGTTCAAAAATTATTAAGACCTGGGCTCGTGAGGAAAAAATATTTGAGCGATTTTTTGATAATCCAGAATTTGAGAAAATTATAAAATAATTATAAAATTTTTTTTCTAACTGCGTCTATGCGTAGGATCTTGATCTTCTTTTTTGGTCCAATAAGACGTGCTTCATAAATTGGAACATAGACTTCAAGGACATCAGACAGTTCTATTTTTTCATCCAATGACTTAATTCCTTTCTCTGCTGCTTTTTTTAATTTAATATTTAATTTATTGATAACCGATTCTACAGTGATTTCTGGTCTTTTTATGTTATCATTTTTCTCATTAAGCATTTTTCTTGGATACTTTTCAATGATTTTTTTGGTGTTTTCATAAGAGAGATCTACTTCTTTGCCATGATGATCAAACGCAATATCATCCTCATTTTCAAGTATAAGACGCTCTTGAAATTCAATTTTTACTTTATTTTTCCATGTTGGTTCTAATTTGCTTAGTACACTTTTCTTTTGTGCCACAGGATAAACCTGGTCGTCTAAAATTAATTCACTGACGTTTTTATCCACATGAACAGTATGAGTTGTATCTCGTATGAAATCTGCTGTATACTTCCCTGAAACAAGTAAGAATGCTTCATAGAATAATGTTAAAGAATGAAGATGAATTTCACTTTTTTTTGGTTTTTTTAGAAGTGATTGGAATAATTTTACTTTTCTACTATCTATCATTTCGTCAGCAGTATCCACATCAATATGTGGTTTTAGCGCAATTGTCTTAATTTTTGGAAGAGTTTTTGCCATTTTTGATTATTTTTAATTGTTTGAATCGTTTTTAAATTCATCTCAATGTAAAAACATATACGCAAAATTTAGATGAATGAATTGTGCAAAAAGAGAATATTTTTTCGAAATCAGGAATACCAAGTAAAAAAGCAAAGACAAATTACTTTACCGGAATCATTTCAGCAAAAGACATCTCAGCCAAGATTAAATCATCTTCTGAAAAAATCTACCATGTTACATTCAAAAATGGATCTAGAACTAAACTACATTTTCATGATGGTGGCCAAACATTAATTGTGACGAAAGGAAGAGGGAGTCTTATATTATATCAAAAATTAGAAAATGGAAAACAAAATTTTCGAATAAAGATCTCAAGCAGAACAAATCTAAAGGTTGGTGACTGCGTTCACATACCAGCAGGAAAACTTCATACACATGGATCCAATGATAAAAAAAATAATTTCTCACATATTGCAATTAATTCATTTCCAAAAAAAAATAAAGAGCCAAAAACAATTTGGTACGAATCTGATTTTAAGTACAGGGTAACAAATGTTTTGTAAAGATGATTTCCAAAAAAATTGAAAACATAGAATCGTTTAGTGGAGAAGAAGGAACAGAGATTAGGCAAATCTTTCATCCCCATAACACACTAAATGGAATCAGTTTTAGTTTGGCACACTCTATAATTCTACCTGGAAAAAGCTCAAAACCACATAAAATGAAAAGTGCGGAGGTGTATTTTGTTTTGGAAGGCAAAGGTACTATACATGTAGATGATGAAATCAAAGAAATTCATCAAAATGAATCTGTGTATGTTCCACCAATGTCTAGGCAGTTTTTGGATAATACAGGAAATATGGATCTGAAAGTTTTATGCATAGTGGATCCTGCTTGGAGGCAGGAGAATGAAATACTAGACTAGAATTATTTTTATTGTATCATACTAACTTAGAAATGTTGGATTCGAGGCAAGCACACCAAATATTGTTAGTTGATAAAACCGCTTCTTTTGATGAGGTCAAGTATAGTTATAGAAAACTTGTGCTTGAACTTCATCCTGATAAAAACAAGAACAAAGACAACGGTATGAAATTTAAAAAAATTACAGAGGCATATCATTTCATAAAAAATCAAAAAAAATATTCAAACAATAATAGCACATACTCAAATACATATCAAAAAAAGCAAAAAAGAGAAAAAGGTAAAAATTTTTACAGAAGAGCGAATTGGGGTCCAAATGGAAAAAACAGTACTCCTGAGGAGGATTGGAGTCGATTTACTAAGGAGTTTGAAGAAAACAAGGACTGGTGGAAGCAATACGAAAAAAAATTCTGGGAAGAATACGATACAACCATAAACCAGACAACACAAAGACAGGAACCACAAGAATTCAAGACTAATACAAAGAAAGCTGAGCTAGGAGTGCAGGTTGACAAGAGTCTCTGTATTGGCTGCTGCAGTTGCGAAACCATTGCACCAGAAGTATTTTCAGTTGATAAGACAAAACAGATGAACCCAAAATCACATGTTTACAATAGAAAAGGTGCAAGTAACTTGAAAATACTAAACGCTGCAGAGACATGTCCAACCAAAGCCATTTTAGTTGATGATTTGGATGAAGGTAAGAGGATTTTTCCTTATTAGTTGATTCGAAGTTTACTGCATAACTCATCAATTTCAGATTCAGATAATTC
>CEVQ01053888.1_pt1 | contig 15423 bp, 10 predicted proteins | sample 356551 | NCBI WGS metagenome assembly CEVQ01 (sample SAMEA2623756, study PRJEB7988) | marine metagenome | biome: marine biome (ENVO:00000447); feature: mesopelagic zone (ENVO:00000213); material: "saline water (ENVO:00002010), including plankton (ENVO:xxxxxxxx)" | depth 250 m | reverse complement strand
GCATTAGTTTCTATGCCCATATTAAAGGCATTATTATTACCCAATACTCTGGCCGCAACTGCTGTATCACCACCATTAGCGAAATCGCCAGTGGATGATACTGCACCCCATACAGGATTAGCACCAGCACCTTGCGTCTTTAGAGCTTCTCCACTTGTCCCAGGAGCTAATACAACCCAAGTACTTCCGTTATAATACATAACAGTACCTTGAGCTTGACTAGTTAGAGCAAGCGCTGCACCGTCTACTGATCCAGCATCAATCTGAATTCTATCAGCAGAAGCGTAACCAATATAACTTGACATATTATACGTCCTCTAAAAATGATACAAGACAATCGGCAGAACTAGCTGCACTAGCTGCCACAGAAAGTACATCATTTGCTTCCATTACTATCTTTTGTCCACTAATTGCTTTTAGTGCACCACCCGCAGGTATTGGAGCAGCCTTAACTAAGAAAACAGTATCTCCTCCACTCTTAGCTAATTTTATAGAAACAGTAATATCTCCTGTTGTCGTATTAGCCATATCTATTTCTAGAAGGATTGTTTCCTTCGCTGAAAGACCTGTATACATTGTATCAAATGTACCACTGTCTATCGCTATATTAGTTTTTGCTACGCTTTTAAAATCATTTGCCATAATTCTTTACCTTATCCTAATGCTACTGCCATAGCAATAGTAAATCCTTTGGATGACGATGCATTGACAGCTTCCACCAAATCTGGTTCAGTAAAAGTCTTTGCTCCCATATCACCAACATCGGCCGAAGTACTATTATAAGTTGTTCGGAATGTTTCTAATGTATCGGTTGATAATACTTCCCTATCTGCCATCGGTATTTAAACTCCCCAATAATTGTCCTATCATATTTTTTATTTCGGACAATTCTCCTTTTATACTATTTATATCGTTTGTATTGTCTTCTAATTGTTTTCTAGCCAGTTCTCTATCTTTGCTTGCCTTTACAGCGGCATTATATGTTCTAGTATCAATATTTAAAATAGCACCAGAAGATGGATCTCGCACTAAATCTTTTCTTCCTTCTACATTCAGCATATTAAGTGGATAAAGCTATAGCTCTAAAATCCTTTATAGTGGGAGGTAAACTGGAATTTTGTCCCTGCATTACAATCTTTATAGCGAACGAAGCAAATTCATCAAGAGAATTTCCAGTACCATCTTCTTTTTTGCCCGCAAAATATTTGTATTCTTTAAAATCTTCTCTATTTTTAGAAACCAAAACTACTTCTGATGGTAAGCCATCAGCAGTACCGCTCGCTCCACTAAACATAGTCCATGGCAAATCATCAAATGGGACAGTTTCATCAACCCTTTGTGCTTTATAAAGTACTCTAATATCTGCTTCTGCCATTTGAACAGCATCTAAATAAACTTTCAACGCACTAGCATTTTGTGCCAATGTAACCTTCTTAGTAATATAAATGGCAGCATTATTATCGCCAGAAGCTTCAAGCATTGAAACATAATTACTCATAGCGCCTATATCGGAAGAACTATCAATCTCATTAAGTCGATTCGATACACAAATCATACCCATCCTCTGAGTATCAATAACTGGAGATACATTTTCCACTGTTGAGGTCATGTTTATAGAAAAACGTAATGATTTATTACTAGACAGTTTATTAGTCTCATTAACTTGAGAACAAACAATTTTCGGTGCTTCAAAATAATAATCTTGATTTAATGGAGCTCCCACAGCATTGGCCAAAGTAGCAAACGTATAAGCATCTTGTGTACTAGAATTAACACTCTTGCCCGTTGTTGTTTGCAAACTTCCTGTCAAAGCAGTATTAGGTAATTCCATATTTTGTATTACTGGCTGCATTACATCAGCCGGCACATTATAGGTACAAGTAACTGCTGTACCTCCGCCCGATCTAGCAGCTTCTGCTGCAGTTAAAGTTGTAGTGGTAGGTGTTGTTACTGTAAAACTATCTAATTCTATATCACCTATACCTATATGTGTTTTATTAATTTCTATTAAAGGAATACCCGCAAACATATATAATTCAACAACACTATTATCATCATGAGCAGCAGCTGTCGTATTTGCACCACTTCCATCTGCCGTTCCCCTTGTACACGTTGTTAATTGTGTTGTGCCACTTTTGCCTGTATATGTAATAAGTTCATTATCAATTTTAACTGTACCTGCCGTTGGAAAATTAGTAACATCATCACAAGTGACTGTTGTAGCACTATCTGTTAGAGCACCATTCAATGCAGTATTTCCTACATCTGATTTTACACCTGTTATGGTTACATAACTGTCTACATCATAGTTAGCATGATTAACAGCAGTAACTTTTACTTTAGCTACATTATATTTTGCTTCAATAGGGTTATTGCCCAAAGTTTTTATATACTCATTATCAGCTGTTAATTCTTCATTAATAACAGTATATTGTCCCGTAGCGCCTGTAGTAAATTTAGCTCGACGCAAGGTGAACTTCATATCTTCATACTGTGAAGGAGTCCATGTAGAAGCGTTCTGTGATTTAAATAATGATCCCAATGTTGGTTGAGTAGTAATAGCTCTATTACCTCCAATATCCAATTCACCAAGTCGTGATATCCAAATCTTATATTCGGGAGAATTAGAAGCAGCAACGATACAATATTCTACACCCTTTTGTAAATAAACAGGAGATGGAAATGTAAACTTAGTCGCTGTAGTACCATCGGTAGGATTAACATTTACACTTGCAGGTTCCAGTTGTTTGTAACCAAAGGGCAATTTTTCTTGTGTAGGATAACCATTTTTCACCGTTCTCATTTCTACCCAAACAGGAAGGGTTGTATCTTTTGCTGAAAAGAATAAATCAACACTTGTAACAAAAGCTCCACCATCATTATCAATCATTATAGATTGAGCTAATGGATCATACCAACCACCAGCAATCGTTCGAGAAGTTACTGCAGTAAAATTCCTTTCCTGTTCTACCTGCCGTTGTACAATTTCTCCATTTCTAGTAGCTATAATTAATTCTTGTTTAGTTTGTTGCATGCCTCGCGCCGTGTATTCTCTTTCGGCCGAAGTCTCTACTTGTCCAGCAATTCTACTATCACTTGAGCTGTCTGTTAATCTGAGAGTGCGGTCACCAACTCTAAAGCGCTTAGTATCTGAACTAGGAATTCTAAAACGTCCATACAAAGTACCTACACTATTAGTTACTAGTTTAGCACCATAAACTTGGTCTGTTACTGTAGTACCACTAAGCCAATTTTTTGCCTCATCTAAAACAAAATTACTATTACGAGTACAGCCCGTAAACGTAGTAGAGGTAGTACCTGTATAAGTAATTTCTTCTGCAGTAATAGTGCCAGGACCCCAAGGATCATTTTCTGCTAAATTACCAACAGCTATAGTTCCTGCTGTTGGGAAACCTGATGTAGATGCTACTGTAACTGTAGTGTCGGCCTTTGCTAAATTAGCAGTAAGGGTTGTACTGTTAGAAGTTGTGCCTGTTGGTTTTACATTTATATTTACATCAGTCTTATCAAAGAAAGCATAAACCCTAGTATTAGGTTTCATGTTTTGTACTAGAAAATCTACATTGCGGCTTCTAATCCACGGTACAATTTCTATATTAACAATTCTATCACCAGCACTAACATTATCAATACGTTCTACCAATCGGGTATTAGTACCAGTTCGTCGCTGTCTTAATTCTGTAGCTTCTGTAATAGTTGTAGAACCTTGGTTACCCCATACTCCAGTAAATTGTCCTGAATTGCGTGAAAGCTCTCTAGTGTTTCCAGTCCAAGTTGTATTCCATGAATTCCAAATTGTTCCTAAAGCACCAGCTTCAGTTTGGTCTTTCAACATTTGTTCGTAGTTACCTTCCACATTAATAGTAATAGAAGGAACTCGTTTACTATCCATCCAAAAATCTGATTCGGGAGTTAATTGTAAATTTCCAACCCACTGTGTTACACTATAAGGATTGACACTCTCTACTCGACTAGCATAAGGTTGGATAAGTTCATCATATTCTGTATAAGGTAAAGTTATCAAATCTCCAGTCTTTTGATAACTGTCAGCAGAGCGTTGAGCATCTGTTGTATTTTCTTCAATGAAACCTACCATATTTTGTATACCAACAGGCCTCAAATGTCCCACAGCAGAATCCACTGAACATTCGTAATCAGGATTTTGGCTATTACCTATATTATGACCTACAAAATTATCTACTATAAACCCAGACTTAAATCTATTAAGTCCTGCACTATCTAAAATCTGGTAAGAATCTGTTTGTCTTTCTAGTAAACCTAAAGATGTGGCATATTCTAATCTGGCAACTCTTGTTTCCAATTTACCAATGTCGGCCATCGTATAGCCTTTGTTCTGTTGGTAATTAACCACAACATCATCTGCCTTATAGGTATAAGCAGGAACTTCCAATTTAGCAACTAACATATTAACATTATCTGTTGCAGCATAAAATGGTTCTTCTGCAGGAATACCCGCAACACTAACCCAATTGCCCAATTTATCAAGATATAATAAATCTTTTCTATTAAGATAAAAGTCAAAATCCATTTGTATATTGCCATCAGGTTCTACTAAGTTACCATTTGTAGCACCAGCATCTTCAAAGTTTTTATTTTCAAAAGCAAATGGACACGTTGTAGGAGATGTTTGACTTTTTACCACAGGACGAAAATCTAGCGAATCTCTTAATTCATACTTACCCTTAGGAACTCTAGAATCAGGATCAACTTTAGAAGCAGTATACTGAGGAATATTTTTATAATCTACTTGGTCAGTATAAGAGTCTACAGAGAAATAATCTCCTGTACCGTGTGTAAAATAATCATAAATGATTAATAATTGTCCAGTAGGAGCAATCGGTTTTGCTTTGCGAACTATACGACCAATATCATAAAACGAATCTCTTTGTCCTTCATCCAATAAAAAGTTAGACGTAATGTTTTGGTCGCCAGGAGTTGTTGCTGTAATAGAAGCAGTAAACCCAGAAGATCCTCCAGTAATCGCATCTGATGTTGTAAAGGTCCCTGTAGTTTTAACATAAGTTAAAGTAGCACCAGCTACAGAAACCACTCTACCTGTAGAAGCGGTAGCAGATCCAGTAATAAGTTCACCCACAGTAAATGTTCCTGATGCGCTTGCTATAGTTAATGTGGGAGCAACAGCAGCAGTACCTATGGCTGTAGATTCATATACAGCGTGTAATTTATAAACGTCTGCATATGACAATGAAATTTCTTTATCGCCGACATTTTCTCCATATACATCTGGCAAAGTAGCAGCAATAGCCTTTGTAGTCATTTTCTGAGCTGTCTTAGTTCGTTGATTTGCTACAGCATCAGTAATAGTTGCCATTAACTCTACAGTGGCTGCGTTGCCCAGAATTGTTAGGTCCGTTACTGTAAGAGTAGTAGTGCCGGCGCCCGTTGAGCTGCCAGTTATGTCTACAACATCTCCGGCTGCACCACTACCTGATCCAGCAGTTACAATAGTTAATGTATAATTTCTTCCTACACTTGTAGCATTAAATGTCTGCCCTGCTGGGACTGTAAATGTAGCAACACCCGAAGCATTTGTTGTAACGCCCGTAATTTGTTTTCTAAATGAGAAAGAAGTATCTGAAGTGCCGCCACTATCTAATAAGGTCTTAATATTATCCTTAGGCATTTTATAAACCAACACAACTTCTTCATCTTCTTGGAATTTTGTTCTTTTCCGTGTAGCATTAACATTAGTAATAGCGCCTGTTAAAGCAGCAGAAATAGTAGCTGTGGTAGCATCAGTAACAAGTGTAATCCTTCTTTCTTCTAAAGCGCCTGATGCACCACTTGGAAAAGATACAATATCTCCTACAGTCAATTCATTAACAAAATCAGTATTTAAACCAGTAAGCGCAGTAGACGCTCCAGCAACACTTACTTGTCCTGATAATGTTGTATTTACATCTATGACCAAATCAGAAGTATAATCAAGAGCGCCACTAGCAGATGTATCCATAAAAATTTGTTTTACATCTCGAGCAAAATTCTTTAAATTCTGAGTATCATTAGTCTCCGGACCAATAGTACCTCCAACAACATCACCACTCACGCTACTAGTATAACTTTCACCAGTCTGAAATGAACCTTGCTGCTGCATCAACTGAAAGCTATTAGAAGCAGTAACCGCAGCTACTACAATACCTGTCGCTTTACTTGTTGTTCCTGTAATAAGAGCTTTTGCACTTAAAGTGGCTCCAGGACTACCAGCTATATGAACCGTATTAAACATGGTGATATCAAAAAGATAATGATGATAAACGGCTACAGGATCACCAATAGTTCCAGAACTATATTCAAATGCTCGTGAACGAGCATAACCTACTTGTGAGCCAGCTGATGAACCTCTTGAAGATGTCTGTTGGTCGTAAAGTTTAACTTCTTTAAACGGGTCTAATGTTGTGCCTTGTTCCGTAATATCTGGCTGACCATATACATTAGATACTTTAACATACTGTCCTAGATTAGCAGGCACAGTATCATTTTGTATATTTGTTGTAGTTCTTGATTTATCAAAATTAACATACGAAGCGCCCTGTAACTCTACTTCATATCCATCAACATAAGCTTTACCCGGTGAAATAACTAAAGTATCTTTTGTTTCTACACCACCCTGAGCAGCTGTGTAAATTCCTCTATTCGTACCATCATCTAAATTTTCTCTAGGATCTATATCAAAATGTTTTACAATATAATCGCCAGATTCATCATTTGTTCTGCGGGCGAGCATATCATCTATAATGCTATATTCCGTAGCCTTTATTTTGTGTTTAAGAATTCCATCCTCTATACGGGCTAATTCCACAAAATTGCTATCATCGGTAGTTGTTAAAGTTTTCTTAGTTAAGGTTAGCTGCATCTTAAATCTATCAGCACCTTTTGCTGCATAGTTTGATGAACCTTGAGCATTATCCAGCAAGTTAGAATCCATTTCAGGAGTAACTAGCGTTTCTGTTATATTAAAACCAACTCGATATGAAGGAGTATTGGAATATTTGTCTAAAGTAATAGTCTGTTGTAAATTTTGAACCATAAATCCACGAATAAAATATATACCTGCCAGTACAGTAGCAGCTGAACCTGTAGCAGTAGCACTTGTTGCTAATGCAGTAGCTGAGGTTACTCCAGCACTATAAGATGAAATTGTTTTATTAGCAGAAATATATTCATTATTAGAAAACGTAATAGTAGAATTATCTGCTGTGGATGTAGTAATATATTTTACAAATAAAGTATCCGGGTCACCCGTAGTAGAATCTGCAACAGCAGTACCAATAACTTGAGCAGTAACACCAGATGTAGCGCCTGTAATAATGGCACCATCATACTGAGTTAAATAATCACTGACAGTTCCAGAGCCATAAGTGGCTTGCAGTTTTAAAGCATAATACTTACTATCATAAGCTACTGAGCCTGGAATAACTATAGCACCTTCTTTAAAAATATGATTACCAAATTGTTCTATTTGGTTTTGAAGGATAGTTTGTAGAGTAGTTAATTCTCTCGCCTGTACTGCGTAACTTGGTCGAAATAATACTCTGTAAAAATCATTACCTATTGAGAAATCATCCCAATACGGAGATACATTAAAATCTGTTTTTGCTGGCATCTTTTAGAACTCGATTATCAGTTTGATATTTTCTGTTTGGTCACTAGCTCTTGTTATAGGAGCTCTATTCTCAACATACAATGAAGTGCCCGAATAGTAATCTATTTCTGGATTAGTTAAAGAACTTACCGTGCCTGTTGCAGAAGAAGCAGCACCAGTAATAATTTCTGCAGCTTGAAATGGAACTAAACTGGCTTGAGTAGCTCCGCTAGCAGTTTGTACACCCGTCCATTGTGTCTGAATATATTTCAATGTGCGTGTAGAAGATTCCCAATCTACCACAATACCTTTAGCATTTGAAGTACCGCCTGTAATAACTTCATCATTTTGAAATGTGCCTGGTGTGGGAGATGCAGCAAACACAACAGACTTCAAAGCATTTCTTGTATCTGCTGTAGCGATAGTAGTTGTTCCCCAATCATAAGGATTTAATTGTACACCCACTCTACGAAAATCTTGGCCGACAACAAAATCACCAGAACCTGCTGTGCCGGCTATTGTGGTGTTAGTCATTACATAAAAACCACCACCTTCATTAATTGCATTAGAACCATGGCCGCCTTTGGGACCGATAATAGGTGTTACAACAGCATCTGTAGAAGGAGTGCCTATACCACTAATGTTGTTTATATTACAATCAGCAAAAGTATATTTGGATCCTTGTGAAGCCATGCTGACAGCTGTGACGGCACCACTATTTACAGTAAGATTAAAAGTAGCTACTGTTCCACCATTAATAGAATAATCGCCTTGTAAAGTGTTAGCGGAATAAGTTCCATCTGTATAACCAGCTCCACCATTTTCTATCTTGTAATGTCTTACAGCACCATCTACTGCAGCGGCTGCTACTGTAGCATCTGTAGCAACTGCCATAAAATCTGTTGTTAAGAAATCTGTAATTTGTGTTGCGGTAAGAGTATACATATATTTCCAAACATATAAATCAGCAGTTTGGAGTTCACTAGTAGATGTACCAGAAGGTTCTTGTGTAGATGTTCCTCCATTATTATTCCACATACATTTGTAAACATTGTTAGCCGAACTTCTTACCATCATTTTTGTGGTACTAGCCCACAAATTTGTGCCGCCTGCTACAGTCTGAACCACAGAGCCATTTACTGTTGCTCCATAATCGCCTCTGTAGTAATCATAAACTGTACCTGTTGTCCAGTTGTGTCTGGGTATAGCATAAGAGCGGTCACTACTTGTAATTCTTTTAGCAGCCAGCATATCACGATAATACATATATTCATCATCGACATTATCCAGAGGAGTAGGGGGAGCTGCATCTGTGCCACCACCTGTACTTGCGGACCAAGGTTGGGGCCGACCTACGAACAAATAATAAGAAGTACTTGCTTCAGCAAATGATTCATAAAATTGTTCGGAGTTGTTAAGTCTAAATTTATTAGTTACGATAGCTGCCATAGTATTTTTTTCCTACGAATATTTATATCCATTATTTATAAGGGATATCATTACGTTTTATAAAGCGTAACTTCTGTTGGAGTACTAATATCGTTACGTCTGTGTGGATAATTAGTAATATCTCCAATAGTTAGCGTTGTGTTATTATAATCTGTCAACCAATCAGCCATTCTGTATGTTGGTCGCGACAGACTTTGATTTATAGCCCAGCGTACTGAATCAACTCTAGAAGCATCAATATGAGCTGCTGCTGTAGTAGAATGTTGTCCTCTTGTACAACCAGTTAAATCGTTAGTAGATTTTCCTGTATAATCTATTAATTCACTTCCTATCTGTATAGTGCCAGCCGCTGGATAATTAGTTCCATCAGTAACCGTAATCGTGGTAACACTACTATCTATTGCTCCATTTAATGTACTGATAGGAATGGGCACTGTATAAACGGAGTGACTTCTAAAGGTTAATGATGATGTCATTGATTGTATCATGCTGTTCGCAAACATATACTGATTAATATTATTATAATCGGGTTGAGCACCACTACCATCACCTTTTGGTCCCATTTGATATTCTATGTCCATTACATGATTCAAAGTAACATCTCTCTTACCACGCAATCCATATACTTCATCAATAGTAGTTGTTCTACCACTAGTAGATCCCGTTATAACTTCAGCAGCTTGGAATATACCACTGTCAGGTTCATAAGTTATAATACGGACACCTTCATCTGTGGTTGTATCTAAAACTACACGTCCTGTTGCACCAGATGTTCCACCTGTAATTGTTTCATATGTAGTAAATGCTGTACCAGGCAAAACTTTAAGAGCAGGATTATAAAGATTGGCTTTATCTTGTGGTTCATTAGCCTCAGATTGGGGTGTGGGGTTAATAGGACCTTGATCGGTTGTACCTAACCTACGTCCAATAAGAGCATTCCAAATAAACTTATAAGTGGGTCCAAGACCTGTTATGGATGTTATATTAGCAAGATATCCAAGAGCCGGCGCATTGCCGCCCATATCTACTTCACCAAAAACCGCCCACCCAGCAGGATGGACTGCAGCTAACAATTCATCTCTCCAATCTACAATAGATGATGCTGTTTTTACTACATAAGAAAAGTCTTGGTAATAATAACTATCTTGAATCCTTTGGGAAGAATCATCTAGAAAACCAGTTTCTCCAATATATTTTCCACTACGTTGCACTACCGTTCCTATACTACCAGGTATATTACTCTTAGTAAAGGAATTTATTATAGCTGTCTGACTAGAATTATACCCAGTAATAGTTTCACCAACTATAAAAGGAGTAGTGCTCAAAGTATCCATTTTAATAACACCAATAGGATTTACTTGAGACTTAAATCTAGCAGTAGCGCCAGAAGTACTTCCCGTTACTGTTTCATTAGAAACAAAAGTTCCACTAATAGAAGTACAAAGAAAATTTGTAGTGGTTGTAAATTTTAAAGAAGCATCATCTGTATAATGGGCTCCTTGTTCTATAATATTAACAGAACTTATTGTACCTACATTAGTTCCTTTTGCTAATACTGAACCACTACTACCTCCACTACTCGTAATGGTTAATGTGGGAGGAGCAGTATAGCCATACCCAATAGATGTTACTCTTACTTCAGCAAGTGGCCCAGTATCTCCCTCTTGGGTAATTGCTTCACCTTGATAAGTGTCAGCAACAGTTGTTTCTCCTTCCAATATAAATCTATTAGCAGCAATCATACCTAAATCTTCTTCATTAGAAATAAAATTTTCAACAGTATTTGTTAGCAATGTTGCTTTATATCCAGAAGTTCCACCTATAATTTCTTCACCCAAAGTAAAGGTGCCGCTAACTGCATTATAAAATATATGTTTCACATCTGTTTCTACTGCAACAACTGTTCCTGTAGCAGCAGAAGTATTACCCGTTATCGTTTCTCCTATTTGAAAAGTTCCTGTAGGCGTTTCATATGTTATAAGAGATTCTTCCATTAATATTTCGCCAGGAGCTCCAGGTGTTCCATCTTCTAAAGTAATTCTAAATTCATTAGTTAATGTTCCTGTTTCTGGAGCAAATCCTCCATTAACCATAGAAACTTCACCTGCTAAATTGACTCCATTTGTATTAGTATTATTGACTACCAATTTATCCCCAACAGCATAACCAGTGCCGGGAACATCAACAACAAATTCTTTAATTTCACCTGCTGTTACCGTTTGTATGGCTGCTGTTGCATCATTACCCGTATCAGCAGAAATTATAACAGGATCTGCCGTAGTAGCATATTGGCTTGATTGAAAATTTGCAGATGTCGTATCAGCCTTAGAAATAATACTAATAATTTTACCAGTTAAAGTAATATCAGTATTAGTATTATCTGTTCCTGTGATATTGTGACCTACATAAAATGTTCCATCAATACTGCCTGGATTTAGAACAAACTCAGTTATTGTTTCCCCCAACAGAATATATTGAAACACACTATCGACAACAGCAGTAGCAACACCTATTTCTGGATAACCTAAACCACTATATGCTCCGCCTGGAGCTATAGTTAAATCTGTAACAGCTGCTTGTGTAATTGTTTGGCCTACTAATTTAAGTAAATCAGATGTACCATTCGTAGAATCTTGTAATAAAATTTGAGAACCATCTTCCATTAATGGAAAAATAGCACTACTTGAAGAAGCGTTTTCCATCTCAACGGTATCATTAGTAGCTACAATTCTTAATATAGTATCCTCAGACCATTTACCAGCCGAAACTCGTAACATCTTTTCTGTAGGATAAGTTATATTAGCTGTTTCGCCTAAAAGAATACGAAAAAATAATTCATGGCCACCTTTGGTTCCTTTAGCTCGATAAAGGTCTTTAATATTCTTTAAAAGATTTCTATGTTTTATTCCCGCCGTAAGTTTTTGCGGCAATGTACGCATAAATGCTTCTTTAAATTCTGTAAAGAAAGCATCAATGGTTTGGTCAACATCATAATATTCCATCAACTGCACAATGTTTTGTATAGGATTGGCAGTATAACTAGTAATGTAGCCTGAAGCGTTTGAAGTTTGTCCTACTATTTGTTCATCTAAAATAAATTTATTCTCAGCAGATATAAACAATCTAGAGTTTAAATTAATATCTTCTACCCTAATGGTAGCAGTTGCTTTAGATGTTTGGCCGACAATAGTTTCACCATTAACAAAAGCACCCGCTGCAGTATCTTCTAAAAGTATTGTATTCTCTTCGCCTGTTCTATATCTATTTAAATTCTCTTGTACTATAAAGGACGATGTGCTACCTTCAATTAATATAGAAGAAACTGATCCCAAATTATATAATTTAAGTTCACCAGTTTCCAAAAACTCATAATAAGCTTTTAGAAATTGTAAAAAATCAGGATGATCCGCTTGAACAAAGTCAGGCTGTTGATCCGCTACCTGTATAGAAACTTTACTTTTGATTGTTGCCATTTTTAAGTACTATAAGAAGTTACCGTCGAATATTGTGTGCCGCCATCGGATACACCTGCGGCAATAGTGTCGGCTGCTCCCGTCACGTTCATATTTGTTGTATCTATTTCCAATAATTGATTTCTAACAGGGACTATATCATTTGAAGAAGGTATCACTGTTAATCGAACATACGTTTGTGTAGATCCATCATAATTTTCTACCGACGCAATATCTTCTTTGTTTAAAACGATAACTCCGGTTGCGTACGTTATGGTACCTACGGCTGCTGACTTATATACTTTCGATTGACCAGAAACATAATAAGCATTTACATTACCTGCTCCATCATCCTCATAATAGTAAATATTAACAGTATCTCCTGTATATTTAAATCCAGTAGAGGTCAAAATACCACCATACGTTGTGCCTGACGTATCGGCCATATGACCAGAATGGGGATTATAAAAAGCATTAGCAAAATTTATAGTATACTTTGTTGCAGTTCCTGTGGTGGGTAAAAAAGTCTTACTTATTTTGACAGTTGTTATATTAGATAAAATAGCAGTATCAACATCATCAATCATAGTAGTAAAAGGTGAATATCTAAAGATAGCTTCATGTTTTTCCAATTCATTATCAGAAAAGGTACCTATAGCCGTTGTAATCAATGTTGCTAAATCATCTTTTGTTTTTGCTGTAATATTTTCGTTAAATTTAAAATTAACAGTTGGAATAACCTTAGTTACTTCCGGATCTAATATTACAGGTGTTATTGATGCTACATTATAAGAAGCTAAGCTTGTTACTATAGAAGATTTGGTAGCTTCGGTTAATGTATACCCAGCTTTAGTCTTTATACTAATATACACTTTACCATAAACAGCTGGGTCAGCATATTCTCCACCCCAAACTGCTATAGATTGTACATTAGGATAAATGGTAGGCACTATTGTTTTATAATCAGAGGAAGTAACTGCTCTATTTTGTGCTGTATAACTAAAGGGAGCATTATGTTTAATAGACTCCATATTTTCTTCAACAGCACCACCAGCCGCGGCTCCTATTGTTGTTATAGTAATATCTCCAAATCCACCAATCGTTCCTCCGCTTGAAAAGGCTGTTGCCCCATTTGCATCATCACCATTTGTCACGATGTATTTTAAAATGACTATGTTACCATCTATCAAAGCCTTACCAACAACCCCATCACCAAAGTAAACTTCCCACTTATCATCCACAGCTTCTTCAACAAAATAAGTTGTGGTTGTGGATATAATATCAACTAAAGATGTAGCAGCTGACCATGTTGCCGTAGTAGTATCAGCAGCACTAGTTTGTATTTGTACTTGTAAAGTAGAAATGTCTGCTTTATCATTCTCTATTAAAAAGCGTTGGTCAGCATTACTAACATCTACCGTATATTTTGTAGTAACCCATGTACCTTCATAGACAGGAATACCATTACTAGGACCAAATATATACTCACCCGACGCAGGCTGAATTGTGCGGTCTGTAGTATTTACAAAATTATAAGAAACACCATTTATTGTGGTTGAAAAGGAATATCCTTCCGCCATAGTAAGCGTAGAAGTATTAGCGTCATTTACTTGAACTTTAAGCCAAGCTTCTGGAGCTTTTGTAGAGGTTGGTGTATAACCTAAAGCTTTAGCATGAGAGGTAACACTATTTCTTTTAACAGCAGTATCAAGGAACATTTCATTCGCCAACATATTAGCCATAAAAGCATTATAATGAGTATTATAGGCTAATGTGTCTAAAAGAATATTTAAACTAGAACCTTCAAAATCATAATCTGTAAAATAAGTTTGTCCTTTCATATAGGTCTTTAAATTAGCTTTGATTGTATCAAAGTCTAATTCTGTAATTTGCATTTTACCTTTTGTATTTAATCCTGCTGCCATTATCGTATTCTCTTAAGCATTATGTCTATAGTTTCTACCTTCTCTGGAGCATTGTCTAAAGTAAACTCTATTTTCATTTTTAGTTGATTATTGTCCATAGAATCTTCATTATCCCCCTCAAAGTCCACATTAGTTACCGTTACCCTTGGTTCATAAGACATAATTGTTGTTTCTACTTGATTACGTACCACAGAAAACATAATCGGGGTAAAGTTTTCAAAAAGCATAGCTCTTATATTACCCCCAATTTCTGGATGGAAAGGTTTATCCCAAGTATTCAATAAAACCAAATTGCGTACCGCCCGTTTAATATCTTGAGCATCTGTAATTGTAGATACATCACTAGTAACGGGATTACGAGTAAAAAATAAACTAAAGTCCTTATAGATAAAATTATCTCTAGGACTATTATTTACAGCTTCAGCATCTGTGAAGCCTGGATTATATTGAGTAGCCATTTGTAATATTTATCTACTTCCCTTGACCTCTATACTTTTTCCATGTACGTTTCTTATTTTTATTCTTAGGTCTGGACCGCACTGAATCTCCTATAGATGTTCTCTTTTTTACACTATCTCTTTTTATAGAAGATGGAACGTGTATTCTTTTAGCCATTCTTTCTCCTTACCTTTTTCTTATTTCCATTATGGTGATGATGGTGATGATGTTCTTCCTTCTTCTCATCTTTCTTCCAAAACATTTGAATAGCACCATATATAACTAAACCTATTCCAACATACTTGGCTATTCCAAACCACACTAAAATTCCTGCTACAATCATTATTGTCCCAAGACTCACATCTCTATCTTTAACCCATTTTACAAAATCTAACATTTTAAATTTCTCCTTATTATTTCATTATTAAGGCCCCGCAAATACATTTGCAGAACCAGTAGCGATTACATCACTTACTCCACTGTAACCATCTCCCACTCTACCTACACCTTTACC
>CEVQ01044158.1_pt1 | contig 15424 bp, 14 predicted proteins | sample 356551 | NCBI WGS metagenome assembly CEVQ01 (sample SAMEA2623756, study PRJEB7988) | marine metagenome | biome: marine biome (ENVO:00000447); feature: mesopelagic zone (ENVO:00000213); material: "saline water (ENVO:00002010), including plankton (ENVO:xxxxxxxx)" | depth 250 m | reverse complement strand
TATTTTTTACAACGCTTAGTTCCTCAGTAGATGTGAAAGAAGGTGTTCCAGCATTGACAACTTCAACTTTAAAATCTAAATCAGACTTGTCAAATAATTCTTGTAAATATCCGGGATGTGTTGTATCATCTGATGGTGCACGAAGACTAATAGTAGTTGAACCACCTACAACAAAAATTCTATATGTTTCATCATTCTTGATTATAGAAACATCTGCACCACGAAAACCATGATTGTTAATGTTCACAGTTTCTTTATGCTGATTTGGTTCAAGTGTATACACATTAGTATCATCTTCCCAATGCCAAACTAAAGATAACCAGCTATCACATATTTTGGCTTTTTCTGAATAAGACATTTCAGAATAAACCGTTGTATCTGTTTTTAATGAGCAATATGGATTAAAGTAATCATAAGTACGTGCTCCAATTTCCAAAACCGTTAGTAATGAGAGTAGGAGTAAGAATCCAAGAATTACTTGTTTTTTATAGGATACCTGTAATGACATAAAAATAAACTATTAACTCTTAATTTATTTCTAATAATTAATTTTATTAAGGTAGTTGAAAAAAATTATTATTGGTTGTAGTAAGATGTCAAAATTAGGAACGATTAAAGAGATTTTTGAGTTATATTTTCATAAAAGAAAATTCTACATGTTTCCAATAATTATACTTCTCATCGCTTTAGTTGGTGTAACAACACTTGCTCAAAGTGGTTTGGTAGCATTCATTTACCCTATTTAAAATGGAATTATCTTCACCAAGATTCAAATCATTAGCTGTTACAGCTGGATTTTCATTTTGGTTCTTTATAATCACAACTGTAGTTGGTATATTCTCTCTTGAATTTTTTGCAGGATTTGTTGTGATATTACTAATCGTAACTCAAATTTTTGCGCTAAAACTCTCCAAAGGGTTGGATATTTTTGCTGTAATCAACACAAAAATATTTCTTGGAATCTTATTTGTTTTCGTTTTCACAGCATATGGTATATTTTTCAAAGTTCTACAAATCGATGTTTTACGGTTAAAAAGGCAAAAAGACACGTATTGGTTGGATGTAGAACAACTAAAAAGCAATAGAATATCCAAGCAGTATTAAGTTGTACACATTAGGTATTTCCTGTTATTATCATGATTCTGCTGCATCATTACTAAAAGATGGTCATGTAATTGCAGCAGTTGAGGAGGAAAGATTCTCTAGAAAAAAGTTTGATGATAGCTTTCCAAAATTAGCGATAGATTGGTGTTTGAATGATAGTAAGATAACTCCTGAACAAATTGACGCAGTCGCATTTTATGATAAACCAGTTTTAAAACTTGAGCGATTATTAGATAATTATATCTCTGTCGCACCTCGTGGATTACATAGTTTTTTAGATGTTATGCCAAAATGGTTACACAAAAGACTCTGGTTAAAAAATGATATTCAAAAACATCTTAAAGGATTCAGTGGTGAGATAATATTTCCAGAGCATCATATTTCCCATGCAGCTTATTCATTTTTTACGTCACCGTTTGAAGAATCAGCAATATTAACAGTTGATGGTGTTGGTGAATGGACTACGGCGTCTTTTGGAACTGCGGTTAATGATAGAATTGAATTAACGAAAGATATAAGATGGCCTCATTCCATAGGTCTTTTCTATTCTGCATTTACATACTTTCTTGGTTTCAAAGTAAATGAAGGCGAGTACAAATTGATGGGTCTCTCCTCATATGGGCAACCTAAATATTTTGATCTTATACTGGATGAATTAGTTGATGTAAAGGATGATGGAAGTATTCATCTAAACATGAAATATTTTGCTTTCACATATGACAAAGTTATGACAAATACAAAATTTGCTGAATTGTTTGGGATTTCTAGAAGGAATGGTGATGAAGAAGCACAGCAGATTCATTTTGATATAGGAGCTAGTGCACAAAAAGTTCTAGAAACAATAATTTTGAAAATGGCAAATCATATTTACAAAGAGACTGGAATGAAAAATCTTTGTCTTGGTGGCGGAGTTGGATTGAATGGAGTTGCAAACTACAGATTGCTGAAAGAATCTCCATTTGAAAATATTCACATACCTCCATCACCTGGAGATGCTGGTAGTGCTGTAGGATGTGCTCAATATTTGTATTACATTCATCAGAAAAATCAAAGGAATCTTGAGGTGGACAGTTCTAAAAGAGTACGCGAAAATATCTATGTTGGACCATCATTCTCTGACAATGAAATTGAAGATTTTTTAGATAACGAAAAAATTCAATATCAAAAACTAGACAAAACATCTTTACTTGAAAAAACTGCAAACTTAATTTCTGAAGGTAATATTGTAGGCTGGTATCAAGGTAAAATGGAATGGGGACCACGTGCCCTTGGAAATAGAAGTATCTTAGCGGATCCGAGAAATGCTGATATGAAAAACATTCTAAATGAAAAAATAAAACATAGAGAATCATTCAGACCTTTTGCTCCTAGTATACTAGAAGAATTTTCTTCCGAGTATTTTGATATAGATATCCCGAGTCCGTATATGTTAATGGTTGCAAAAGTCAAAAAACCTGAAAATATCCCTGCAGTTACACATGTTGATGGTACAGGAAGATTACAAACTGTCTCTAAAGACTCAAATCCACTATACTATGAATTGATTAATCAATTTTACAAAGTCACTGGTATTCCTGTCATAATTAATACGTCAATGAATGTGATGGGAGAACCAATTGTGAATACGCCAGAACAAGCTTATTCAATGATTATCAAGACTGATATGGATTATTTGATGATGGGAAATTATATGATATCAAAAATTCCGTGAAAAGATTATTTTATCATTCAATCATATCTAGTTTTAATTGAACGTCTTTTTTGATATCCACTAAAGCCTTTTTGCCTAAAACCTTACTAAAATCACCTGCAGGTATTTCACCAGTTCCTGGTCTTTTTACCCAAACATTTTCCGATGTTATATTATCACCTTTTTTGATATCATTAATTGTTACAACACTAGAATATGCAAAATTAATTGTAGGTTTTTCTTCAGGTAATATTGTTTTTGAGCCACCAAGAGACTGAAATATTGCTTCACTTCCAGTAACAAGTTCACGTAATTCAGTTGGGGTTATCGATAAAGAAATGTCTGGACCTTGCCAAGATCTGTCTGAAGTAAAATGTTTTTCAAGTATTGATGATCCAAGTGCAACAGATGCTAAACATGTGTAAATTCCTAATGAATGATCACTTAGACCAATCACAGCGTTAGGAAATTCTTTCTCAAGTGAAACAAGTGCACCAAGACGAATTTTATCATATGGAGTTGGATATACCGATGTTGTATGTAGAAGAGCATATGGAATTCCTTGTTCTTCAAAAATTTGGACACTTTTTGAAATGGAATTAATATCATTCATTCCTGTGCTCAGAATAATTGGTTTCCCAAATGATGCAATATGCCTTATTAGAGGGTAATTATTGCACTCACCTGATCCAATCTTGAATGCAGGCACATTCATTTCTTCTAGCTTATCAGCTGCTTTTCTAGAAAATGGTGTACTGAGGTAAATCATATCTAATTCATCAACATATTTTTTCAACTTGAATTCTTCCTCTTCTGTTAGAGAACATCGAGAAATAATTTCCCAAATTGATTCTGATGTGTTTCCTGGAATAACATCATTCTTTATCATCTCTTCTTCAGTGATATGGTATTGAAATTTTACACATTCTGCACCGCTTTGGTGAGCATCATCGATCATTTTTTTTGCTTTAAGGAAATCTCCTTCATGATTTATTCCAATCTCAGCGATTACTAGAGGTTTGAATTCTTTTCCTATTGTCCGATTTTTTATTTTAATTGTAGGCAATTAGAATTTAACACCCTTCTTCAAGAATTTTTTCTTGTAACTGTTCCAATTCTTTACAACATTTTCAGCTATGAATAAATCTAATATGTCATCAATGTCAATGCTTTCGTCCCTTGAAACAACTAATGATTTAATTCTTGGACCATAAATATCTCCATAATCTTCTAATGTTTTTTTCCAAAATGTGTAGATCGAACCACTAGGATAGTAGAATTTAGGAAATTTCTGTCTTTGAAAAAATTTTTGAAAATTTTTCATATAAGGTTTTAGGAATTTGTTCGAACCAAGAGTGAATGCAATGAAAGGATTTTGTTTCATTTCAGAAACACCTAAGATTGATGTAGCGTTGGAATTAACAAGTAATCTAATTGATTTGTCTATACTTGAAGATTGACGTAGTGGTGATGTAGCCTGAAGTATTGTAATTATATCAGGTTCATAATTATCTTTTTTCTTCAGATGGTCTAAAGTATGTAAAATCACATCAGATGTGGGTGAGTTATTCTTAGAGTATTTTTTCGGTCTGAGAAATGGAACTTCGATATCTAATTTCTTAGCAAATTTAGCAATTTTATTGCTATCTGTACTTAGAATCAATCTTGAAATTTTTTGGGATTTTTTTGCGGTTTTAATGGTATGCTCAACTAATGGAACACCATTGATTTTTTGCATGTTTTTCAGGGGAATACCTCTTGAGTTTTTTCGTACAGGTATAATTCCAAGAATTTCCATCTACTAGTAACTTGTATCTAATAATAAATAATTTTGTTATAATTTAATTGTGAATATTATAAAGATGGTTTCACAAGTTAGGACATAAGTAATCAAAAGATGAAAAATACATGATTAGTATAATTATTTTGAATTATAATGCTGGAAATTTATTGATTGATTGTATCTCATCAATCATAAACAGTAATTTGAAAGATTTTGAGATAATTCTAGTAGACAATTGTTCATCGGATAATAGCCATTTGGACTGCAAAAAAAAATTTGACAGTATAAAATTAATCGAAAATAAAGAAAACTTGGGATATTGTGAAGGAAATAATGTGGGACTACGAGCAGCTAGTGGTGATTTTCTAATGATCCTAAATCCTGATACTACTGTTACTCCAGATTGGGCGGATGAATTGTTAAGTGCATATCAAAAATTTGGTGATGGATTATACCAACCTAAAATATTGTCTATGCTAGAACCTAAAAGATTAGGAACTACTGGAAACATTGTGAATGTCTTTGGGTTTGGATTTTCAAGAGGAAGGGGTGAAATCGATGCGAATCAGTATAATAAGATTGAAAATATAGGATACGCATCTGGCACTTGTCTCTTTTTGTCTACAAAAACATTTGAAGATATAGGGAACTTGGATCCATTTCTTTTTGCTTATCATGATGATTTGGAATATGGTTGGAGAGGTTCTGAATTAGGAATCAAATCATATTACATTCCAACCTCAATTATATATCATGCAGAAAGTTTTAGCTTCAAATGGAAACCTTTTAAATTTTATTTATTAGAAAGGAACCGTCACTATTGTTTACTTACACATTATTCCAGAAAAACATTCTACAAAATTTTACCTGAATTAATTCTGGTTGAAATTGCTGTTTATTTTTTCTATGTATCAAAGGGATTACTATTCGAAAAAATCAAAGCGAGTCTTAACATAATTAAGAATCGGAAAATCATAAACGAAAGATATAACCAAATACAACAAAAAAGGAAGGTTACCGATAAGGAAATTATTCAAAATTTCAGTGATAATATTATTGTGCCAATTGAATTGTCAAAGAGTGCGCAAAAATCTTTATTTTTGAATTTTATTAAGAATTTAAGCAGAAGAGCTCGTAAAAAAATTATGTCACAGAATTTCTGAATTTATTAAACATGCTCATTTTTTAGAGAAATATTCCAAAGTCTTCAAAATTCCATCTTTAACTGATAAACTAGTGTTCCATCCAAGAGATTTTAGTTTTGAGTTATCAACCAGAAAGTTTCCTACATCTACCTTTTTGTTATATTCTGTTGCCTCACCATAAAGAACGGTTCCATTCGTTTTTTCCTCAAGAATAGAGCCAATCTCAGAAAACCAAGTTTTTTTATTTGAAGAAATCCAATATAGGTTCCCTTTTTTTCCTTTATTCATTATAGTGTCTAGACCAGAAATTACATCATCAATATAGATCACATCTCGGAAAAATTTTCCCTTATTGTAGATAGTAATCTCTTTTCCTTTTGATGCATTATAAATAAGAAAATTTATAGCATTTTTTTCTGGCGTAAGGTGTTGCTCCCTAGGACCAAATGAGTTTGTTATTCGGAAGGTTACTATATCTAAACCATAAACCTGATTGAAAATTTTACAATAGTTTTCACTTGCTAATCTGCTAGCACCATATATTGATGTTGGATTACATGGTGAGTCTTCATTGATTGGTAAACTTTCTGACCTACCAATTACTACAAATGTGCTACCAAGAATAAAACGTGAGTTCAGTTCTGATTTACGTAATGTCTCTAGAATAGTAAGAGTTGATTTTGCATTTGCATCAATATCATATAATGGATTTTCAAAAGAGAGTTTATGAGATGTTTGACCTGCCAAATGAAAAATGATCTCAGGTTTTACATCAAGAATTTTTTTTTCTAGTTTGGAGGAATCTGTCACATCAACACTTTCTATTGTGATTTTATCCAAAATGTGAGATATGTTTTGGTTTTTTTGTAGATTACGAGTAAAAATTATGACTTCATGACCGTTAGAAATCAGAGAGTCACATAAATGACTTCCAACAAAACCAGCTCCACCAGTAATCAGAATTTTCACAGTTTTTACTTAGATTTCTAGTTAATAACCCTAATTTAGAAAACAGTAGTATCTTTGGTTTTAAATTTATTAATGTTATTATCAACTCATAAACAATTGATATTCAAGTAATTTCTGAATAAGATTATGGAGAGATATTCAGTACTAATGTTAGTATCAAGATATCATGAGGTGAGTGGGCATACAAGAGTTATTGATTCGTTAAGCAAAGAACTTGTAAATCTTGGGCATAAAGTTACAATTGGTTCTTTTAACTTTGAAAAGGATCCGCCAGAACAAATTTCAAAGCTAACATTACGAAAATCAGATATTACCAAGATAATCAAGAATGGTAAATTCGATATACTTCATAATCATCAAACTTTGATGAATTATCATCTATTATTCACACAACAACCATTAATCTTTCATTATCATGGTGCATCAACAAAATCACAAAAAATTAATCTAGGAATATGTTCAGTCATGTGTAAAAAAAGAATCAACAAAATTATATCAATTTCAGAATCAGCAAAAAAAGAGATCCAGCAATATTTTACTACATCAAATTCAGTTATTTATAATGGTGTTAATACAAATTTTTACCAACCAAATAACGAACGAAAAAAACAAAATGGTAAGCCACAGATACTTTTTGTTGGAAACTTATTCGAATACAAAAATATTCAGTTTATAATAAAATCATTTTCCAAGTTGAAACAAAAGTTTCCGAATATACATCTACAAATTATTGGGGATGGATTATATAAAAAAAATCTTACTGAGATAATATCTAACTTGAATCTTCACGATCAAATTGAACTAATTGGTAGAGTTGATGATGAACAGTTAAAGGAATACTACAATTCTTGTGATGTATATGTAACAGCTAGTACCTGGGAGTTTTTTAATCTGCCATTGTTGGAGTCGATGTCATGTGGAAAGCCTGTTCTTGTTTCAGATCTACCTGTGCATCAGGAGATAATTTCTGAATCACATGCAGGAAAAATCTTTACAATGAATGGAGATAGTTTTGTAAAAGAGCTGGAATTTGTCTTGGAGCATTATACAGAATTATCTTCTAATGCTAGAAAATTTGCATTAAAAAATGACTGGACAAACATGGCCAAGAGAATTTTAGAGGTTTATGACGAATTAATTTAAACAAAAAATTTAGTATAATATCTACGATATGGATAAATCATGCGAATTCATGTAAAAAAATAACTTTATCATGAAATTAGGCTGGGATTTTATTCGGAGTTTATTACACGATACTAAAGACGTCCAGCATGTTGGTATAGGAAATATCGCTGGAAAAGTAATAGTTGGAATTTTTTGGTTCTATATGGCGACGGTTTTGGGAAGTGAGAACTATGGACAGGTAATCTATCTGATTGCCTTGGGATCAATGGGAGCAGCAATTTCGATGGTTGGTACATCGAATACGCTGATCGTCTATACTGCAAAAAAAGTTCCTATCGAATCCGCTCTTTATTCAATTGCACTAATTTTAGGAACTGCTGCGGCTATAGTTCTCTATATATTTTCATCAAACATTATTGTAAGCATTTTTGTTTTTGGTTATATTTTTTATAATTTAGGTGTCGCGCAGCTATTAGGAAATAAGCTATACAAAAAATATGCAATCATTTTAATTATTCAAAAAATACTTTTCGTTAGTCTAGCTTTATTGTTTTATTATATAATTGGATTTGAAGGTGTAGTTTTAGGCTTTGCATTATCTATGTTAGTTTTCTCGTATATTGTTTTAAAAGAATTTAGAGATACAAAAATCGATTTCAAAATTTTAAAACCAAGATTTGGTTTTATGATAAATAATTATGCATTAACAATTGAAAAAGTCTTGAATGGTCAAGTCGATAAACTAATCATCGCACCAATATTTGGTTTTGCACTATTAGGAAATTATGCTCTAAGCATACAATTCCTTTCTATAATGTTAATTATTCCAAGCATTGTTTTTCAGTATACATTATCACAGGATGCAACTGGAAATCTAAGTAAAAAAATCAAAAAAGTTAGTATAGGTTCATCAATAATGGTTGCTTGTTTAGGAATTGTACTGTCTCCTATTCTAATACCTATAATATTTCCTGACTATGTTGAAGCAATTCAATTAATTCAAATTATAAGCTTCATGGTAATTCCAAGTTCAATTATCCTAGCTTACAATTCAGAATTACTAGGAAAAGAAAAAAGCAGGTTCGTATTGATAGGTCAGGGTATATCAGTTTCAGTATATTTAGTCGGCTTATTAACGCTAGGAGCAATTATTGGAATTAATGGAGTAGCAATCTCATTAGTTCTGTCTAGCATATGTCAAGCAGTTTTTTATATAATCATAATTCGACATTTAAAAAATCAAGAGGCATTGCGGAGTAATTAAATAAATTCTGATGTAAAATGTCTGTTAATAACGAAAAAATATCTGAAATAAAAAATAGTTTTTCTAATAAAAAAATCATTTCTTTAATATCAGCAATTTTCATTGCCTCACTTTTAATGCGACTTTATTATTATGATTCTAGTATCCCAATAACAAATGATTCATTAAATTACTTTTTTTATGCAATGGACATTAAAATTACTGGACATATACCTGAAAATTATTCTTTAGGGAATAATGGTTGGCCATTATTTTTGTCATTGTTCTTTTCAACATTCCAATTTGATAACGTTCAAAATTATATGCAGTTACAACAGATAATTACAATTTTGATTTCTAGTTTAACAATTATTCCGGTTTATCTTCTATGTAAGAGGTTCTTTAACCCAACATACAGTCTGATAGGAGCAGCAATTATTGGTTTTGAACCTCACTTGATTCAAAATTCTATTTTGGGTATTACTGATTCATTGTATATTTTTCTAGTTGCATCATCAATTTGGCTATTTTTAGATTCTAGACAAAAAATAGTTTATTGTTCTTTTGGTTTAGTAGCTATTGCAACTATAGTTCGTTCAGAAGGTATCTTTTTATTTTTTACAATAAGTTTGATGTATTTTATTATAAATAGAAAGAATCGACAAGAACTTGTAAGATATGTTTTTGCCCTTGCAATTTTTATCTTAATTCTTACACCCATGATATTCTATCAAACTTCAATTTTTGGTGATGATCGAATGTTTGCTAGGACTGCAATTGGTATTGAACATTTGAAAGAAGATTGTTCAATATGTGGGCCTGATAATATTTCAGGTATGCCTTTTATTCTTCAAGGCATTGAGAACTTTCCAAAATATTTAGGCTGGAATATGATTCCTATACTGATCTTTTTTGTGCCAATTGGGATTATTTTAGTTCTAAAGAATCTTAACGCCAGAATAGGTATTCTGATATCTAGTCTTGTGATAATGTCAATACCAGCATTTTATGCATATGCGATCCCATTGCAGGATTTACGATATTTGTTTTTCTTATATCCCATATTTTGTGTTATTTCATTATTTACTATTAGAAAACTGTTAGAATCTATTTCACAACGAAAAAATTTAGTTGTTTTATTAATTTTAATTGGAATAATTACTGTATCAATTTTTTACCTTAATGAAACAAATGATAATGCTCATGAAAGTGAATCATTAGAAATTGCTAAAATTTTAAGTGGTTCAAAAAAAATTATAAATGATTATTTGCCTGAAAGTAAATTTTTAGAAATATCAGGTATTGATTATAATATGAAAGATTTTCAATTGCATTTTTTTAATGAAAGAGTTATGGGTGAGTCAATAAGAAATTCAATACAGCATAATGTGATCATTATAAAACTAAATGATTTTGATTCAATAAATGAATTAATTGAATTATCTGAAAAAAATGAAATTACACATCTAGTGGTGGATTTGGAAAAAAATAGAGGTGAAGTGTTAATAGAAATTTACAATAACGAAAAACAATTCCCATTTTTAGATAAAATTTTTGATTCAGATCAATATGAATTTGATTATAAAATGAAAGTCTTCAAAATTGATTATGAAAAATTTGATAAGTTAAACTAATACATCCTATAGACTGTTATTTTATGTACAAAGTATTTTGTTATAAATTTCCAAATATTTTGGACCAATGGTAGACCAGTCATGATTTGTAATTTCCTCTAGTGCGTTATGCCTTAGTTCTTCTCTTTTGGCTGAATTATTCATAAGATATTCAATTGCTGAGAGTAATTCTTCTGCATCTCGTGGTTTTATAATATAGGCGTTTTTCTTATGAATCAAATAATCTTTGGCACCGCCAACATCAGTACAAATTATAGGAGTACCACAAGCCATTGATTCTAAAAGAGTATAACTTAATCCACCTTCCATTCTGGAAGGCTGTATCAGCAAATCAGAACCTCTAATAATTGATAATGTTTTTTCTTTATTTTGATAGCCTAAAAAATGAACATTCTTTTTTCTTTGTGTAATTTCTTGTACTTTAGATTCTTCAGATCCAGAACCTAAGATAAAAAGATGAATGTCATCTGATAACTTTTCAGTCATTTTCAAAACTTCTAGAATGCCTTTTTCTTTAGATAATCTACTAGCAAAAACTATCTGTTTAGCAAATTTTTTCATAGAATTCTTAGGGAGATCTTCAATGTCTATTGCATTTGGAAGATAAAATGTTTTGATGCCTTTGTTGGAATAATAATCAAACATTTCCATGGAAGAAACAGTTATTGCATCTACCCAATTTATTGCACGCTCTTCATAGTTTTTTGCCAAATTACCTGCAGTTTTTCCATGTAGATGTTCTATCTGTTCATGATGAATTCCATGTACCGCTAAAAGTTTTTTTCCTGCAACATTTTTCATCGCAAATGCTGTAACTATATTTTGAGCGTGTATTATATCATATTTTTGAGAAAATTTTGTTTTCAGGAAAGCAGATAACATGAAACTAGGATTTTTTAATTTTCTAATTGGAACCGTGAATGTATTCTCTGATGATATTATATCAACATAATTACCATTTTTTTTTAAAAATTTTGTAAAACCCTCAATGTGTCTAGCAATACCGCCAATGCCACTCTGTGTGGGTGAAATAATCAGAATTCGCATTAATCTTGATTGCCGATCACTTCTTAAAATATTAACTACTGAAAAATCTGGGTAGGAATAATTAGATACTAAAAATAATAAACCATTAAAACAGGTAAAAAGTATGAAAATACCATTTTTTGTTCAAGAATTCACTGATGAAATGGAAACAGCTGCGCTTGCTACATTAAGAAATGAATCATTTGTCGGCGGAGAAAGTGTATCTAAATTCGAAGAGGAGTTTGCAACATATGTAGATACAAAATATGCAGTATCAGTAAATTCTGGCAATAGTGCATTACAAATGTCTTTGATGGCATTAGGAATATCAAATGATTCCAAAATTGTAACACCGACTAATTCATTCATTGCATCAGCTAATTGTATTAAAATGGTAAACGCACATCCAGTCTTATCCGACATAGATCCTAAAGATGGTTCAATTGATATTCAAAATATTAATGAAGATGTAGATGGAATAATTCCTGTTCACATTTATGGAAATCCATGTAATTTTGATTCTGTAAAAGCATTTGCAGAAGAACAAAAAATTCCAATTGTTGAAGATGCATGTCAAGCACATGGAGCCACATATAAGAACAAAAAGGTGGGTAGTCTTTCCGATGTAGGTTGTTTTTCATTTTATCCAACTAAAAATATGACAGTGGGTGGAGATGGTGGAATGGTTACCACAAATAATGAAGAGATAGCCAAGAAGATAATTTCTATAAGAGATAATGGAAGAAAGACAAAAAATGAATTCGATAAATTAGGTTTCACGATGAGATTGAATACTGTAAATGCATCTATAGGTAGAGTTCAGCTAAGACATCTTGATGGAAAAAATGCACGAAGACAAGAAATTGTATCAATTTACAAAAAAAATCTAATTGAAGATTGTATTTTACCTGAAAATGAACATGGAAAATCTGTATATCACCAAATAGTAATCCGACATAAAAAAAGAGATGAAATCCGTAAAGTGTTAATGGATAATGATATTGGTTCTGCAATATATTATCAAACACCGATTCACTTACAACCACTCTATCAAGAATATGGTTACAAACTACCTAATAGTGAAAAATTTGCAAAGGAGGTATTATCATTACCATCATATCCATCATTGAGTGATGATGAAATATTGGTTATTTCTGAATGTGTAAACAAGGTACTTGGCTAAACTATGTTATAGTGTATTTCTCAATTCATGCAATTTTCTTGAATTCTGATCAGGTCTATTTACAAGAATTGAACTACAACCAGCTTTTTTTGCAGAATTAATATCATGAATTCGATCACCTATCACAGTTACATCAGATGATACAAAATTTAGTAATTCACATGTTTTCTTAATTTGGGTAAATCTCTCAGTGCTGTCATCTCTTGTAATAACAGATGAGAATTTTTCAGACATGTTGATTTTTTCGAGAATTATTTCTGCTACTTTTTTACACTGCATAGTTACAAGTGAGATGGTATAGTTTTTTGATAGTATATCACCAATCAACTCTTGAACCCCTTCTATTTCTTCCAAATACTCACATGCAATTAATTCTTCATCACAAAGTAATTCAAAAGCAGAATCAAGTAAATTCTGATTATTGCTTGAATGTTCAATTATACTAGGAATTAATGGAGTAAACTCAGATTCTGTCTTGAATAACTCTTTTAATTTTTTTTGTATTAATTCATATCTTATTGGTAATTTGATTAATGTGCCGTCAAGATCAAATATTATACATTTACTCATAAGACTTGTTCCTTAGATCCATCTTCCTTCAAAATCCAATCGCCACAATCAATATGACGCAAAAGAGTTGTTTGGTTAGGATAAATGTCATTTCCTAAAACTTCTGGTTCTGTTATATCACCTAATCCAAGTTTAACGTAAAGATATGGTAAATTAAACAAAGAATCTTGCTTAAAGATTTTTGATGAGATATAACCCCAGAGCGGAGTGGTTGTATGAAATTTACCCGCGTCAATCTCAGTTATGTTCATTTTATTCTCATAATCTCCTTTTAGATCAACTGCATAATTTCCATGTGGATTCTTATCAAATGATTTTATGGCGAATTCGCACATCTTGTTGATGCTCTCATCTACAATTATTTTCGATACAGTTGGTGTTCCAGTTATGCCGGAGGGAGAAATGTGTTTGAAAGGATATTCAATTCTCTCTCTAGTATACGATGCAATTAATTTTCCATCATACCAAAAACTATCCCATGCAATGTTTTGACCTGGGAGATATTCTTGTATCATAAAATCTGATAGTTCTGCTTTCTTCTGCAAAATCCATAATTCTATCCAGTGTTGTGCCTCGTCACTAGTTTTACATAAAAGACTCAGATTTCCACCTGCACCTTTTTTGGCTCTAATCCAAAGAGGTCCACCGCCCAGAGTATCAAAAATTGATGGTAAATCACTGATTGAAGAGAGAGTTTTTGTTGATGACACCGGAAAATTATTCTCTGATAGATTTTTTTGTGTAGTTAATTTATCATGTGACAAAATTGTAGGATCTGGTAATAGTGTTTGTGATTTGAATTCAGACTGTTTAGAGATTACTAATGCTTCAGAAGAAGGTTGAGGATGTATAAAATTTATTGAATGATCTGATACTATTTTTTTTATCAATGGAATAAATTCAGGATCTGAATGTCTAGGAGAACCAATTCTCATATCAACATCAGGAAACTGCAAATAATATTGGTTAAAATCAGTTCCAACAATAGAGAAATTCTCCTCTGATGCTCTTAGTGCTCTAACAAAATTAACACCTCCTATTCCTCCTGAACCAGTTACAAGAATTTTTTTCATATATTATTATATAAAAAAACACAAAATATGTTAAGCTTATGAATTGCACGAAATCGTTATTAAAAACAACCCTAAATATGCTATAAAATCGAATAAACCATGCAATACATTTTTTTGAGTCACGATGTTGATTGGAGAAGACAGGGTCCTCCAATAGATCATATACTTGAGCGGAGAGATAGATTTAGTAAAGAGATTTTTGATAAAACTAAACCTGAAGATCTTTATCGTAATATTCGTGAATATATGGAAATTGAAGAGAGATTTGATATTCGTTCAACATTTTTCTTTAGAACAAACTATGAAAATGGAAGCATTGATGAATATGAAGATGATATTAAACAATTACAAAGGTCAAACTGGGAGATTGGACTACATACCGATCCATCATCTGTTGATGATTTAGAAAAAATTCAACATGAAAAAGAGAAACTAGAAATGATTACAGGTAAACCAATTATTGGAAATAGAGTACACTTTCTAAATTATAATTCAGAATTGCCAGGTAAATTAGAAAAATTAGGTTTTTTGTATGATTCTTCTCTTAGACATTCAAAGGATAGAATCGATGAAAAAGAAATGGGACATTCTATAATAGATGGTATTTTTGAATTTCCTGTGACATTGATGGATGCATATTTGTTTACACATATGAAAATTAAAGAAGATGGATTAATTCCTGAATTCAAAAAGGCGTTAGACATTGGACGTAATATTTCTGATCATAATGTTATTAGTGTAATTTGGCATGATAATGTTCTAAAAATGAAAGGTGGTAGAATGTACGCAAAAATTTTAGAATTTCTTTCATCACAAGATGATATAAAAATTCTGTCTGGCATCGAACTAACTAGAATTTTAAAATAGTTTTTTGAAAAA
>CEVQ01129535.1_pt1 | contig 15482 bp, 12 predicted proteins | sample 356551 | NCBI WGS metagenome assembly CEVQ01 (sample SAMEA2623756, study PRJEB7988) | marine metagenome | biome: marine biome (ENVO:00000447); feature: mesopelagic zone (ENVO:00000213); material: "saline water (ENVO:00002010), including plankton (ENVO:xxxxxxxx)" | depth 250 m | reverse complement strand
AGGTGGGCAGAACATAATGATATGAAAATTGATATTGTTGATTTATCTCAAGGAGAGGAAAGTGGTATAAAAAGCGTAGTAATCCATATTTCTGGAGATACAGCATATGGGTATTTGAAATCAGAGCATGGAGTCCATAGGTTAGTTCGATTATCTCCTTTTGATGCAGATCATGCTAGACATACTTCATTTGCTTTAGTTGAAGTTTTACCTGAAGTTGAACAAGGTGTTGATATAACAATTAATGAAGATGATTTAAAAATAGATGTATTTAGGGCAAGTGGCGCTGGAGGACAAAGTGTGCAAAAAAATTCTACAGCAATTAGAATTACGCATTTACCTACTGGTATAAAAGTTCAATGTCAGAACGAACGATCTCAACATCAGAATAAACTAATGGCAATGAGTATCTTAAGTTCTAGATTAATGGAATTGCAGAAAAAAAATCAGGATATTAAAACTTCAAAGCTAAAGGGAGTTCATGTTTCAGCAGAGTGGGGCAATCAGATTAGAAGTTATGTTTTGCACCCTTATAAATTGGTTAAAGATCATCGTACAGGATTCGAATCTTCTTCTGCTGAAGAAGTTTTAAATGGTGAGATAGACCAATTTATTAACATGTATTTAAAGTGGATTTCTAAGGAGAAAAAAGGATCTAAAAATTAACTTCATAATTTTTTGGTATTTTAGAGGTACTATTTGTTTAATTATTTTATAATTTGGAGGATGTTAGAATGAGAATATTGGCGACTATTTTAGTGGGATGTCTGTTTTTTGTGGCTTGTTTAGATAGTCCAGGTGTTTCTACTGATAGTCAAATAGAGGTAGAGAGTAACTTAGTACCGCAAACAAAATCGAAGAGTACATCAGATCCAATGTCTGGCAATCAGGGGGGAGATATTCTAAGAGTTCTTGGATCCGATCCACCTACATTAGATCCACATATGACTTCTGATACAACTTCAGCTTTTTATGTTGTTGAAATATTTAGTGGATTAGTTTCAATTGATACAAAATTACAATTAGTTCCGGAAATAGCTGAATCATGGAAAGTATCTTCTGATGGTAAGACTTATACCTTTAAATTAAAAAGAGATGTTAAATTCCATAATGGTAAAGCAGTTAAGGCGCAAGATTTCAAGTGGTCATTAGAAAGAGCAGCAGCCCCAACTACAGCTTCTCCAGTTGCAGACACATATCTTAATGATATCGTTGGTGCAATTGATTATATGAAAGGTAATGCTAGCGAAATTTCAGGAGTTACAGTAGTTGATGACAGGACTCTTCAAATAACAATAGATGCACCGAAAGCATATTTCCTTGCTAAATTAACTTATCCTACAGCTTTTGTATTAGATAAGGACGTTGTTCAATCAGGAGGAAGAAATTGGTGGATAGATAATCCTATAGGTACAGGACCATTTGAATTAAAAGAATATAGAATTGGAGAGCGATTAGTTCTGGAAAGATCTTCAACATATTATAAATCTTTAGCTAAATTAGATAATGTAATTTTTAATTTAGCTGGTGGACAATCAATGGCAATGTATGAAAATGGAGAGATAGATATTACAGGAGTTGGTTTGTTTGATATAGAAAGGATACTTGATACGAGTAATCCTTTAAATCAAGAACTTGAGGTTGCGCCACCTGGATTTAGTATTTATTATGTTGGTTTTAATACTAACCAACCTCCTTTTGATGATATTAAATTTCGAAAAGCACTCAGTCATGCAATTGATAAAGAGCTAATTGCGAAAGAGGTTTTATCAGGATTGAGTGTTCCTGCTTATGGAATACTTCCTCCTGGATTACCAGGATACAATCCTAATATTAAAGGCTTACAATTTGATCAAGATTTAGCTCAGAAATTACTTAGTGAGTCAAAATATGCGTCCCCTGATACTAGACCAAGAATAGTTTTAACTGTTCCAGGTACAGGAGGATCCATGGGGCTTGATTTGGAAGTTATTATTGAAATGTGGAAGTCATATTTGGGTGTTGAAGTAGAAATTCAACAAGTTGAATGGGCAACATATTTAAAAGATTTAGACGAAAAAAAATTCCAAGCTTTTAGTGGATTAGGATGGGAAGCTGATTATCCAGATCCACAAGATTTTCTTGACATTCTTTTCCATAGTGAAAGCTCTTTAAATCATGGTAATTATAAAAATATAACTGCGGATAAGTTATTAGAACAAGCTAGAATTGAAAGTGATGTTAAACAAAGATTTACTCTCTATAATGAGGTTGAAGAAATTATTGTTCAAGATGCACCGTGGGTACCTTTGTGGTTTACAGGAGAGCGATATGCATTGGTTAAACCTTATGTAAAAGGGTATAAGTTTTTACCTATGATAATAAGTAAATTAAAAGAAGTGAGTATTGAATCTTAAAGTAAGATATATGGTAATTTAAATGTGGAGATACGTAATTCGGAGAATATTATGGTTACCTATAATACTATTTATTGTATCTTTCATTACGTTTCTTTTATTTCGAGTTGTTCCAGGAGATCCTGTTATAGTCATATTGGGTGATCGATATGAACCAGATTCAATTGCAGCAATTAATTTACGACATGAATTAGGTTATGATCAACCAATAATTATTCAATATATGAAATATATGGGAGGAGTTTTACGAGGTGATTTTGGGAAAAGTTCTAAGCATGGGATGTTACCTGTAAGAGATTTAATTTTTCCTAAAATGTGGGTGTCAGCACAATTAGCCTTTGTTGGATTGTTAATTAGTTTAATTTTTGGAGTACCATTAGGGTTTTTCATAGCACACCACCAAGGTACTTGGTATGATCCCACATCTGTAGTAATCACTCTTATCTTAATGTCAATAGCACCTATGATAAGTGTGCCTGGGTTATTGTGGTTATTCTGTTTAAAATTACATTGGGTACCATGTTCAGGATGGAATGGTCTTTTTGATGGACGAATTCTTGTACCAGCAATTGCATTAGGAGTTCCAGGTATAGCTGGATTTGTTAGGTTGATGAGGGCTAGTACACTGGATGTATTGGGACAGGAGTTTATTCGTACAGCACGAGCTAAAGGATTGTCAGTTTTCATAATCGATATCAGGCATGTTCTTCGTAATGCCATAATTCCTGTAGTGACGATTTTAGCCTTTTCTTTAGCTGGTTTGATTGGAGGCGCAATAGTCACCGAAACAATAATGGGAATTCCTGGAATTGGATATTTTTCAATTCAAGCGGTATTTAATAGAGATTATGATGTCTTGATGGCTGTGACTTTAGTGACTGCATTTACATTTGTAATAGCAATGCTAGTTGCAGATATTTCGTATTCAATAATTGATCCAAGAATAGAATATGATTAATTTATTTAATTCATGTTGTGGTGAAATATAATTGGGAACTAATAGAATTGTTAATTTAGGTGCTCAAAGTCATCTTTCGAGATCATTGAGACGATTATTTCGCAAGAAAATTGCAGTTATTTGTTTGGTTTTGATATCTATAGTTTATAGTTTAGGTATTTTTGCTCCAATTGTATCTCCATATGAGTATAGTGAGCAGGATTATACTTCTATTAGACAGGCACCTAGTTTTGAGATGAATGAAGGTATAAAAGGCTTTTTTACAAAATCACACTTTGCAGGTACAGATCGTGCAGGAAGGGATGTTTTCACACGAGTTTTATGGGGAATACAAAACACACTTATTCTTACTTTTATTGGAATGATTACTGGTGGATTAGTAATTGGTGTAGTTTTTGGATTAATGTCAGGATATTTTGGAGGGAAAATTGATAGTTTAATAATGCGAGTTGGTGAAATTTTCACAGTTATTCCAAGTTTTTTACTAGTGCTAATAATTACTGCAACATTAAAACCTCGGATAAGAGAGTGGGTTATTTGGATCGAGGATAATTCATTTGTTGACGGATTAATGTCTTCTGGATTTATTGATTATTTAGTAGTATCAGTTGCATTGGTTTCTTTTGGTTGGTATGGCACAGCTAGATTAGTACGTTCACAAATATTATATCTGAAAGAATCACAATACATTGAAGCAGCACGAGCTATTGGTGTTTCAAATTGGGGTATTATATTTAAGCATCTTTTACCCAATGCTTTAAGCCCGATTATAGTAACTGTAACTATGGGGATGGGTTCAATGGTAGGCGTAGAAATATTTCTTAGTTGGGTAGGAGTTGGAATTCAACCTCCTCGCCCTAGTTTAGGTTTAATGTTGTGGGAGGGGGGAAATATAAGTGTTTTACGTAATCAGCCATGGATGCTTCTTGCTCCTGGAATTGTAACGTGGATAATGATGTTGTCATGGAATTTATTAGGCGATGCTATGAATGATGTCTTTAATCCGAGAACGCGATAAACAAGGAATTATGATTTTCTTTGTATTAAGATAATTGGTATAGCTAAAAGGGTTATAAATATTATAATTCCAATTAGAATTAAGTTATTTGTGGAAGCAAGAATCATTTCATTTTTTGACGATGCAGTGGTTTCTAAACTGCTTTCTTTTTTATTGTTTTCATCTAAAGGTTTTGTATTTTTAATTGTTTTCCCTAATTCATAAGGTTCTACAGTTGGTATAGGAATAGCTGTTGGAATAGAACGTGATTGAGATGAAGGCGTATATGGAGGAGCACCAACTTTAGTTAGCCATTTATTGTATAGCTCAATACTAGTTAAGTTATATATTTTTGATAATGCCAGATCAATAGATGTACCACTTTTTAATTCTGACATAAAAAGCTTTAATTTTTCTTGGCCTAGATCATTAATTAACATACTTACGATACTTCTAGATTGTCCATAGAAAATTATGATTTCTTCAGATTTTCCTGGCATATTTTTCATGAGGACTACTGGTTTTAACCGATTTGTATTTATTGCGTAGTCTAAGGCGATATCATATGCAAATCCAGGTTCAATATTGCCATATTCGGCAAGTCCTTCATCAAGCCAAGAAGGAATTCGTCGTATAATACTATCTCCGGCAATATGATTCAGAATATGAGTTAATTCATGAGACATAGTTCCCCGTGCATTTCGGCCATTACCAAGAACCAGTATAGTACCATCATCAGTAAATGCCTGTCCTTCAGTAATTAATTCACGACTTATAGTACTGCTTTTTGGAGGTAAGGCATCAAGCATTTCTTTTACATTATTATACATAGTTGTTGTAATTGGTTGTTCAAGAGTGACATTCAATAATGGTTGCATGTTATCTAAGGTTTGATTTCCAGCTAAGAGAAGTTGGTTAGCACGTGCTTTTACTGGTCCGTGATACCAAACTGTTATCTGATCATTAGATACCTTTTCCCATTCAAAACGATTATCATGGTATATGAAATTTTTTTGAGACGTATCTAATATATTTCCATTAGTAGTTTTTATTTGAAAGCTATACCGTATATTTGTTCCAGGGGGTATATACTTTTCTCGGGTATTAGTCCTCCAAAATAATTCAGACTTAATTTGTTTATCTGAAATAAGTGGATTGCAGTTCCATTTATTATAAGATTCATTAGTGTAAGCACACATATATTGATAAACGCCACGATTTCTTTGCCCTATTTTAAGGTTTATAGCTATAGATGATATATTGTCATTAGAGTTGATATCGGTGGATATTCGAAATCCATTTGGGAATTCACTAATTATAGCTGATGACAATATATCATCACCAGTTGATTCTGTAGCTAAAATATTTTTATAAGTTATAGTGGATAATATACAGAAGGTTAGTAGTATATAGAATATTTTCATCGGAAAATTGATTTACTTTAAGTGTTTTTGAGTATAGATAATACGTTGTAGCATAGTTACGAATGATAGTGCTGTAATGATAGCTAAACTTATTATTATTGTATCAAAAATTATTATAGGTGATAGAATTATGCCTAAAAATAAAACAATAATTCTTTCTGCTCGAGTAAAAATACCAACAGTACACTTAATCTGTAAGCTTTCTGCTCGTGCGCGTGTATAACTAACTAGAAAGCTTGTTCCAATAGAAGTAATACATAAGATAATAGGAATGATATTATTAGAATCATTGATTAGGTAGTAAATCAATATGCTGGAGAAAATTAGAAATTCTGATATACGATCTAATGTGGAGTCTAAGAAAGCTCCGAATTGACTAGTTGTTTTCGATGCTCGTGCAATAGCTCCATCCAACATGTCAAACATGCTTGAAATCAGCAAAAACACACCTCCCAACACGAGGTAGTTGAATACAATAAAAGTACCTGCAAGCATTGCTAACAGAAATCCTAATATAGTCAGGATATTAGCAGTGATACCAATTTTAATTAATAAAATACTTATGGTATGTTCAGTTTTTTTAAATAAGATATTTCGAAGATTAAAATGATTTATCATTGTGTATTTGTGTTCATATTATTATGTTACTCTGATTTCTGTAATGTTTTTTCGTAGAACCCCATGATTCTTTTAGCAACTTTATACCATTCAAAACTTTTAACTTTTGTTGAAGCATTTTTAATTAAAGTTAATTTCATCTCAGGGTTTTCAATAATTTTAATTATTGCATTTTCTAGTGATAAATGATCTTTGGGAGATACTAACAAAGCTTCTATTTGATCAGTAACGACACTAGCATATCCATCGATATTAGTAGCAATAATAGGGATATTTGATGCCATAGCTTCCAATAATACAATACCAAAACTTTCTTGGCCTGTAGCTGGAGTACAAAAGATATCAGCAGATGAAAAGTATTGCAATTTTTGTTCTTCTGAAACAGGACCTGTTAGAACAATATCGTGTAGGCTGTGTTCATTTATTATTTTATTACATTCAGCATCTAATTCTTCACTTCCGACAATAATAAGTCTTATATTTTGGTATTTCCAGCGTAGTGAAGCATATGCTTTTAGTAGATATCGTAGACCTTTTCTTTTTTCCATCCTACCTACGAATAAAATATTGATTTTGTCATCATTGTATTCCGTAATAGAATTAACTTGAGTTTTAAATTTTTTTAAATTAACTCCATTTGGTATTACAGTATAATTACCAGGGAAATAATGACTGATAAAACTACGAGCTGGTTCAGATACCGCTATAAGCCCATCAAGTTTTTCAAAATAGGGTTTTGCAAGTTTTGCACCTCCAATTCTGTAAAGCCACGGAGATCCGTATGCATGAAAAGTTGCAATTTTTTTTGAAGAAGATTCAGAAATAAAATAAGCAGTTAATAGTCCAGAAAATGGTTGATGGAGATGAATTATATCGATATTTTTTTTCGAAAGATATTCTTGCACTTCATATTTTAATCTGAAATCAATTGAAACTCGTGCTATTGATCCTCCAGTATGAATAGGTATTGGTTTTCCTAAGGGGATGAAATTTTTTTCATACTGTTCATTTGGTTTGGAACATGGGGCAATTATATCTACATTATGGCCAAAATCAGTTAACTGAAGAGATAATTCTTGAACATGGTTTTTGACACCACCGTCCACGCTATAGTCAAATGCTGATACAAGTGCAATATTCATTTGTATTTCTGAAATAAATTAGTTGTAATTCGATATAATTATAAATTTACAATAGAATACATAATAGTCATTTTATATAGTATATAATGCAATAAAATATTCTATTTTTAATTATGATTTGATTCCTTATATAAGAATTATAACAATAAAAAAAATTTTTGAATAATTTTAAATAGATGTTCTTAAAGTAAATGGATGATTGAATGTGTGAGAATAAGAAATTAGCAGTTATATTAGCCGCGGGGAAGGGTACAAGAATGCGGTCGAAATTACCTAAAGTTTTGCATAGGTTGTGTGGTTCATCAATGTTGGAATTAGTTTTAAGTACAGTTAATAGTGCAGGATTTACCAAGCCTTTAGTTGTACTTCCTGAAGCAAACTCGAAATTTTTAAATAATAAGAATGATTACTATGATTACGTAGTGCAAAAAGAGCCATTAGGTACCGGCCATGCTTTGTTGCAAGCGGTTGAAAATAGAGATGATTGTAGTAATGTATTAGTTTTATCTGGAGATAATCCTTTGATCAAACCGGATACACTAGAAATATTATACGAATATCATGTTTCTGAATTAAATGTTATGACTATGCTTACTACAGAAGTATCTAGTGATAGCGATTTTGGTCGCATAATTAGAGATTCTAATGGAAGTGTTGAAAAAATCATTGAATTTTCTGAAAAAAATAGTGAGTTAAAATTTATAAAAGAAGGAAATTCAGGGATTTATTGTTTCCAGCTGAAATGGCTTAAAGAAAAAATAAAAAAATTATCCCCTTCTTTAACTGGAGAAATTTTCCTTACTGATTTGGTTGAAATTGCTTACAAAAATAATGATAAATTAGGTAGTTTAAAAGTTGCAGACTCTACAGAAACATTAGGAGTGAATAATCGTGTTCAACTTAGTCAGGCCACAAAAATTTTACAAAACAGAATTCAAGAAGCATGGTTGATGGCTGGTGTCTCTATAGAAGATCCAGCAACAGTATATATTGACGTTAATGCAAAAATTGGTGAGGATACAATCTTAAAACCAAATACACATATTAATGGGACAACTTTTATTGGTGAGAAATGTGAAATTGGACCTAATACTATTCTTCAAGATAGTTTAATTGGTAATAGTTGTAAGGTCGTGTCTTCTGTAGTAAAGGATTCTACAATTGAAGAGCATGTTCAAATTGGTCCCTATAGTAATATAAGAGGTGAGAGCTATATTTGTCGGGAAGTATATATTGGAACCTCTGTTGAAGTTAATCGAACACATTTAGGTGAAAAATCTATAATTTCACATTTTGCATATATTGGGGATGCTGAAATTGGAATTAATGTCAACATAGGTGCAGGTACTGTGACATGTAATTATGATGGAGAAAAGAAACATAAGACCCTTATTAAGGATAATTCCTTTATCGGGTCAGCAACGATGTTGATTGCGCCTGTAACTATAGGTAGTAATGCTATCACTGGTGCAGGTGCTGTAGTTAAAGGAGATGTTGAACCTAATACTACTGTTGTTGGAGTACCAGCTAAGGTTATTAAATAATAAGCTTATGTTAGATTAGGTAGGGTAAAGTTTATATTTTCTTCTTGAACTTGAATTTCAGTTATCTGATCAGCATTAATGGAAGTAATTATTTGTTGTACTATTAATTCTGGAGTCGATGCACCAGAAATAATTCCTATTTTGCCAGAAATTTTACTTTTAATTTTTTTTAGGGAATCAACATCAGAAATTAAATAAGAAGGTATTCCGTGAGATTCAGAAACTTCACGTAGTCTATTACAATTGGAACTTTCAGGAGATCCTATGACTAAAATCATATCAGATTTTTCACATAGTTTTTTGACTGCAAGTTGGCGGTTTGTTGTTGCATAACAAAGATCATTTCTTACAATTACATTAGAAAAGTAATTTGTAATTTTTTTTACAACTTTCATCGTATCATCAATTGAAAGAGTAGTTTGTGTGATAATTGTGATTGGTTGATTTTTGGGCCATTTTGGTAAAGTCCATTTCATTCGGTCATCTATTAAATATACTTCTGCATGTCCCATTGTTCCTATTACTTCCTGGTGACCTTGATGCCCAATTAAAATTAAATTCCTATTATCTTTTGTATATTTTTTTGCTTCATTATGAACTTTAGTTACTAAAGGACATGTTGCATCTATAATTTTTAGTTGTCTTTTTTTTGCTTTATCGTAGTCACTAGGTGGAGACCCATGAGCAGAAAATATCACAGTAGATCCTTTAGGTATTTTTTCTACATTTTCTATAGTAATAGCACCCTTTTTTTCTAATGCTGTAACCACATGAGGGTTATGTACAATTTGGTGTTTAATGTATACGGGAGAGCCAAATTTTTCGATTGAGTGTTCAGCAATTTCAATTGCTCGAACTACTCCTGCACAAAATCCACGTGGTTTTCCAAGATATATATCCATAATATTAAGTAATTTGATTATCTTTTTAAAATATTGGTTGAAGTTTATATTTAGTAATATTAATATACTAAAAATTGGGGTAGTAATATATAGTATAGTTATTTTAATACAAAATAATACGTTAGGATGAATTAGCATGGAAATAGCTACAAGAATGTCCAGATTAGGTACGGAAAGTGCATTTGAGGTATTAGCTAAAGCAAAGGAATTAGAAAGAAATGGTATAGATATTGTACATTTGGAAATTGGGGAACCTGATTTTGATACACCTAGACATATTAGAGATACTGCTATTAATGCAATAAATGATGGAGAAACTCATTATACTCCTAGTGCAGGGATATTTGAGGTACGTAGCCGGATATCTAAATATATATCAGAATCTCGAGGATTAGATGTATCACCTGATAATATTGTGATAACTTCAGGAGCAAAGCCAATTATTTTTCATACTATGCTTGCTTTGGTGAATCCTGGAGATGAGGTTCTTTATCCAAATCCTGGATTTCCTATATACGAATCTATGATAAATTTTGTTGGTGGAAAGCCAGTGCCGATTAAATTAGATGTAAAGAAAAATTTTAAGATTGATATTAACGAAATTCGAAATAGCATTACCGACAAAACAAAATTATTAGTGGTTAATTCTCCCAATAATCCTTGTGGTAGTGTCTTATACAAGGATGATTTACAGAATCTAGCGAAATTAGCATTGGATAATGATCTAATTGTTTTATCTGATGAAGTTTATAATCGGTTTTTGTACCAAGGAGAACATATTTCTATAGCAACTTTCCCTAATATGATGGAAAGGACCATTGTTTTAGATGGGATGTCTAAAACTTATGCAATGACAGGCTGGAGGCTTGGATTCGCTGTTGTTCCAGATCTTTTTTTGGAAGGGTTTATACGGTTAAATACAAATAATATTTCTTGTGCGGCCAGTTTTTCACAGCTTAGTATAATAGGTGCATTAGATGGACCTGATCAAGAAACAAAAAAAATGATCGAAGAATTTCGACAACGTAAAGAATTGATAGTTAGTGGTTTAAATTCAATTAAAGGAATAAATTGTCCTGATCCTCAAGGGGCATTTTATGTATTTCCTTCTATTAGAGATACAGGTATAAAAAGTAGCGATTTTGTTGATCAGTTATTACCAAGAGGAGTTGCATGTTTAGATGGTGAATCTTTTGGGGTTTTTGGTGAGGGGTGTGTACGATTTTCTTTTGCCAATACTAAGCAAAATATTGAGAAAGCCATAGAACGAATTCGTGATTTTATTGGTTAATATATAGATGGTTTATATGGCTAATCGATTAATTTTAAATTAAGAGTATTGATAAATTGTGAAACTGGCATTAGTACAAGCTAACCCTACATTAGGTGACTTTGTAGGTAATATCAAAATTATTTGTGATTTCATACGTGTAGCAAGATTAAATAAAATAGATTTACTTATATTTCCGGAGTTGATGATTACAGGATACCCTCCAGAAGATATGGTATTTCTTCCTGATTTTATTGAAAGTAATCGACGTGCTTTACAAAGTATAGTAAATGAAACTTCAGACATTACAGTTGTAGTAGGTTTTATTGATGAAAGTAATGGAAATTTGTTTAATGCAGCTTCTATTATTTCTGATACTAAAGAAGTAGGTATTTATCATAAAATGAATCTTCCTAATTATGGTGTTTTTGACGAAAAAAGATATTTTCATTCTGGAGAAAATAAGTTGATATTTTCTTTAGATAATTTCAACATAGGTTTAACTATTTGTGAAGATATATGGGATGATGGTCCATTATTGAGAGATTACAAAAAGAGCGGTGTTGATATAGTCGTAAATATTAGTGCCTCTCCATTTCATATAGGGAAACAAGAAGAGCGCCATACTTTGCTTACAAAACGTGCTCGTGACAATGATGTTTGCATAGCATATAGCAACATGGTGGGGGGGCAGGATGAGCTTGTGTATGATGGCAACAGTATGTTTATAGATTCTAACGGAGATTTAGCTACCAAGACTCATAGTTTTGTTGAACAGCTAATATGTGTTGAGTTTAATAAAGTTTTTGATAATATCAAAGTTACTGATTGCTTTAATATTGATAGAAACAATTTTTCTATCAATATTAAGAATAATCAAACTAATTATGAGATTGAAAGAGATGTTTATCAAGCTCTTGTTGTAGGAACTAAAGATTATGTTTTAAAAAATGGATTTACAAAAGTTTTAGTTGCTCTTTCTGGAGGGATTGATTCCAGTTTAGTTGCTTCAGTTGCAGTAGATGCAATAGGGAAGGACAATGTGGTTGGAGTAGCTATGCCATCTCAGTATTCATCGGTATCAAGCTTAGAAGATGCTTCTTCTTTAGCTACTAATTTAGGGATTGATTTGTGGCGTATACCAATCAAAGAAACATATTATGAGTTTTTAAATACATTAGGGGATCATTTGAATAATGATTCAATTACAATAGCACATGAAAATCTTCAGGCACGTATTCGTGGTGTTATTATTATGACTCTTTCAAATTATTTAGGGTGGTTGGTATTAACTACAGGTAATAAGAGTGAATTTGCCGTAGGATATGGTACATTATACGGAGATATGGTTGGAGGATATTCAATAATAAAAGATGTGTATAAGTCATTAGTTTACAGATTAGCTGTATTTCATAATTTTAAAGAAGGAAAACCTATTATTCCTGTATCAATTTTAGAAAAATCTCCAAGTGCTGAATTACGACCAAATCAAAAAGATTTAGATTCTCTTCCACCATACTCTACCTTAGATCCAATACTTGAATTATATATAGAATCGAATTTCACGATTGACCAAATTTTGAAACATGGATTTGAGGAAAAAACAGTTTTACATGTATTAAATTTGGTAGATAAGAGTGAATATAAAAGACGCCAAGCTCCACCAGGGATAAAAATTAGTGGTCGTAATTTTGGAAGAGATAGAAGAATGCCAATTATAAATAAATATAGTCACCTGAATAAACAGTAGTTCATAGTTTTACCATAATGGTTTTTCAACTATAGTATGAGGATATTTCGCTTGTGCAATATTTAAATGAGCAGTTGTTTGCATGGGTAATTTCTCTTCAATCGATAATTTACTAGATATTCCAAGGTCATTATATGTTTTCATAGTAGTATTTTTTTCTTGAATTAGTACTTTTAAATTACCTAAGCCATTGGGATTAATTAAGTCATATATTGCACCCAAATTGTTGGTTTTTATAGTAGTATCTGATTCTTTATGAAGTTGGTTAATCCAATAATTGATACCATTTGTTTTAAGAAAATCTGATTGGTTTGCATAGTAAATTGAATTAAGACCATACTTTTTGCCAGCTAAAATTAGCTGTGAGAAATTTACATCTGCAGTAATATCTTGTTCACCAATTTTGGTATAAGGGTTTGTACCCTTTGTATGAGTAGAATAGGTTTGAATAGAACTATTCTCATATTTTTTAACTAATTTTTCTGTAATATCTCCATAGTCTATAGTTATAACAAATCCATTTTTTAAAACATTACTAAAATTTTTTATAATTTTTTCTATAGATACATTGATTTCGCCGATATAGTTGTCTGAAGATTTTAAGTAAAGTTCGGTAATTCTTTCACATAGTTCATTATTATGGGGTGCTAAATTAGTTTCTTTTAATTCATTATTTTCAATAGTTAAATATATTTCAGTAATAATATCATTTTTTATTTGAAATTTATTTATAGGTAAAGCGTCAAAGAATTCATTTGATAAGATGCATCCTGAAATATTTTTAAAAGGGATTGTATTAGATATAAGTGTATGAAAATTTTCAGGAGAGTTATGTGATTCTAATATTTTACTACGATCAATAATAATACATTCTAAGTTTTCGAAAAATTTTTTATTTATTGATTTAGCAAATTCACGAATATCTAGTATTAATCTATCATTGTTTGCGCCAATTTCTATGAGGAAAAATGGAGAAGGTTTTTTTAATGCAACCCACATACTAAAAAGTTGTTTGCAAATAATAGCTCCAAAGGAAGGATGAATAATTGGACTTGTATAAAAATCTCCTGATGCGCCAATTCTATTTTGCGAGTTGTAATACCCACAATTAGAGTCATATAGAGCAATATCCATAAAATCAGCAAATGTTATTTTGCCTTCTAGTTTAATTTTATTATGGATTAATTTTTCACATAACGTCTGATGAGACACAGGTATTGAATCTTTAAAATATTGTTTAGGTATTTTTAGTAGATTTAGGCGAGTTAGGTTTTGTTACACGTGTCCAAGAAGTGCGGGGAGCACTATTAATAAACTGATTGGTTTCTCCACAAAATTTACATTTACCTTCACTCATTGGACCTCTTGGGGTTTCAATAAGCCATAGATGAGTACATGAATCAATTTGTTCTTTTTGCATGAAAAAACCTTTCTTTTAATATGTTTTAGTTGTTACGTTTATCGATATTGATGTATTTCATTTCTTCAGGTCCATTGTAAGAAATTGCAGGTCTTATTAGGATATTAGATTGGTATTGTTCAAGTATATGTAATATCCATCCAGGTATACGACCAATAGCAAATATAGGAACGAAAAGATCATCCGGTATGCCTATTAATGAATAAATTGCACCAGCCCAAAAATCAACGTTTGGATGAATACCTCTACGTTGTCTCATTTGTACAGCTTTTGTTTCAGTAATTGCATTTAATATAGCAAACCATTTTGGATTACCTTTTAATTCACTTAGTTGTTTTGCACCTTCTTTGAGATGAATAGCCCGAGGATCAGCTGTTTTATATACAGCATGCCCTAAACCCATTATTCGTCCACCAGATTTTAAGAAAGAATCAACGTAGCTTTCTACATTTTCTTTATTTCCAATTTCATTTGCCATGTTCATGACGCCTTCTGCTGCTCCACCATGTAGTGGACCTTTAAGCGATGAAATAGCAGCAGTTATAGATGCATAAAAATCAGCTTTTGTTGATGCAGTCACTCTTGCTGTGAAAGATGAGGCATTCACTCCATGTTCAGCATGTAAGATAAAATCTTTGTTAATGAGATCTGATTCTATTTGATCAGGAATTTTCCCAAAAAGCATATATAGGAAATTAGAGGAATGAGATAAGTTTTTATTTGGAGGAATTATTTCATTTCCATTTCTGATTCTTTCATGAGCAGTTATAATTGTTGGTACTGCTGCCAAAATTCGTATTCCATGTGTTAGTGCAAATTCTTCTAAGTTAGTTTGAGTATTAACAGGGACACTCATTGCTGAAATTGCAGTACGTAATACATCCATAGGATGTGAATTTTTCAGTAGTTTTATTATATCTAGTATTTGAGGAGGAAGTTCTCGATTGTTTCTCAATTCTAGATTAAAATCATCTAGTTCTTTGTTATTGGGAAGACGACCGTAGATTAATAAATAAGATGTTTCTTCAAAAGTTGAATATTTTGCTAAATCATGGATGTTA
>CEVQ01130150.1_pt1 | contig 15491 bp, 14 predicted proteins | sample 356551 | NCBI WGS metagenome assembly CEVQ01 (sample SAMEA2623756, study PRJEB7988) | marine metagenome | biome: marine biome (ENVO:00000447); feature: mesopelagic zone (ENVO:00000213); material: "saline water (ENVO:00002010), including plankton (ENVO:xxxxxxxx)" | depth 250 m | reverse complement strand
GGCAGGGGGATCACCGATAGTGATAGTGACCCCCCCTCAGCTTCTGGACTGGGTAGACGAATACATAGCAGAGAACGCTAACGCCGTGGAGGTATGGCGACAACCATACGAGAAGATCGTTGACGTTAGCCGAGCCAACGTACTCGCATGGTACGACAAGGTTTGGCCTCAGCTAGGAGTACCTCGTGCCGTGGAGCGTCCTTTCAAGAAAAAGATCGGCAAGCGCAAGGGGGTTGAACTGTGGCTCAGCGGCACCGCCGACTGGGAGGACGAGTCAGGTGAGATCTGGGACTGGAAAAACCCGTCACGTTTCTACGAACCGTGGGAGAAGCGACGTTGGGACATTCAGTCACATGCCTACTGTTGGGCCCTCGGCGCAGACAAGTTCAACCTAGCCGTATTCGCCAACGGGGAATACCAACATATTCCCATCGAACGCAACGAAGCAGACCTTAAAGCGTTCATAGACCTTTGCTGGTCAATCGTCCCACTCATCACCGCCGAGGTAGAACCTTGGCCGATGAACTGGACAGGCTGGCACTGCTCACCCAAATGGTGCCCCGTCTGGCAGGCAGGCAAATGCCGAGGCAAACACCTAGGCCAAGGGAAACCAGAATCATGGTAAACGTCTGGCTTGTAATCTGGGGCATTCTGGACTTCGCTTCGGTGAACTCTGAACCCCCCAACCACGAAATCCCTGCCGCAATCTGTGAGTACGAGGGATGGGAATGTTCTGACGCTATGGGCGTAGCTTGGTGCGAAAGCCTGATGAACCCCCGAGCCATCAATCGGAAATCTGACGACCACGGGGTCATGCAAGTGAACCGTTTCTATTGGGCAGAGGTGTTCGGAGAGTCCCTATGGGAGCAACGCTACGATTATCGTGCTAACATAGAAATGGCAATCCACATATGGGAAGCAGGGGGATGGAAATGGTGGACCTGTGGGAGACGGCTCACTATCAACTAAGATGTGCCGTGGAGCGTTGGAGAGACTCGTGCCTTTTCGTGTAACCTGTTGTGCAGGTAAGTTCAATTTTCCGCTATACATCAAACCAATTATTCGCAAATACGAACCGTTGGAATATCATCGGCTTCGCAAAAAAGTCTGTTGGACAAACATCCAAAGGGAGGATGAATAATGACAGAAAATGCAAGAGTTACGGTTAGCTTCTCTCAAAAAGTGAGTGAAGCACCGTACGAAACAGCGGACTACTCGCTCTCCATAGAGCGCAGTGTCCCCGAATCAATGGGAGATGACGGCATTATCGCCGAAGCAACTTCCATGTTTGAACAGGTAAAGAGTGAAGTGCTTAAACAATCGGGTCAGGAAATAGATCTTTCTCCTGACGGGGTTGTGATGCGTCGCCTGAAAAGCGGCGTTTCCAGACCTGACGGTGATAAGCCCTCCTCCGAGGCGTCGGCCACTCCGAGTGGCTCTCCAGCCCGTCCCAAAGCTTCCGCTCCAGCAGGGGGGAAAGTAACGGGCCGTGTCTACAAGCGTGTGCCTTTGTGCGTCGGCAAACAAGCCGATGTCCGTCAAGCAGGTTGGAACCTTATAGCGTTCCAACCGCAAGAATGGCAAGACGAAGATGGAAACACCATCGAAGTCTACAAAGTCAAAGAAAAAGCTGATGGTACGACAGACACCACTAACCGTGGAACTAGCTACCCCAACTTTTCTATTGGCAAGGACGCTCTCGCTCACCTGGGTATCGAAGTCAAGCAAGACTTCGGCATGTGGGTAAACGACGGTGACAGCAACGTCCCCCTCCGCGTATTCGATCAGGCCGCAGGCCAGACCGAAAATGATGCAGTGGAATGGGACTGGCTTGCTCGCCGCGAGGAGCTTCATTCCTAAATGGAAACTCAGGGAGAAGCCGTAGAGCTTTCCGAGGCCGAGGTTGATGCCCGCCTAGCGGGCGTTGACCTTGACCTCCTCGGAGAGGATCAATACAAATGGTTCCGCCCCACTTCAGCGGCAGTGGATGAGTGGGTGGACTATGCCCAACGTGGTGATGACTGTTACTACATGGGCCTTACCGACATAGACCAGAAGATGCGAGGAATCTGGCCGAGCGACGTTCTCGTCGTCACGGGCCGAGCACACAGCGGCAAGTCCGCTGTAGTCCTTTCGTCAATGGCAACAAATTTACTACAGAATCCAGATTTTCATGGCATCATATACACCCCCGACGAACCAGAGATCTTGGTTGTCTCGAAACTTTACGCTCTTCTTTACCAACGCAATCTTGCGGAGGTGGAAGATGGTTTGCGGTCACAAGATCCTTCCTTTATTCAAGAAATTGAAGAAGCGAAAGTCTCGTTCCTAGACAGAATCAAAATTTTTCCCAACGCTATGTCCTTTGAACATATGTCTGAAGCCATGCGTGAATGCGAAGATTACTGGCAAGCCAAGGCAGGCTTTGTCATGGTTGACTTTTTGGAACAATTACCGCAAGCCAGCGGATATGAGGGAGTCTCAAAAGTCCTCAAAGGATTAAAGGAGTGGTCAGAAGCGGAGAAAATGCCTACCGCCTTGATCCACCAGTCAGGGAAAGGCTCCCATCGTGGAAGTTCGCGGGGAATGGACGATGGCAAGTTCAATGCCGACGAGTATGCTATCCTTCAATTAAATGTATTTAGGAAACGTGATGACCCCAAGCTCTCAGACGCAGAGCGACTCATGCACTCGGTTTCAGTTTCACTGGACCTCTGCAAGAACAAGCGTCCCCCCTGCCACATCACACATGACCCTATCGACTACTACATGGATCCGAACTGCGGAGTCGTCAGAGATTACTACGAGTCCGATATCCCAATGGATGACCGATGGGTGGAGTAGCAGACTTCGCTGAGCTTCACAAGGGCGGCTTCATCGCTAACGTAGCGAAAGGAGTGAAGCCCCTCACCCGTCAAGGGGACTATGTGGAAGCATATGGCGAAGAATACGAGGAGATGGTTAAGAAGCACCTAGAGGGTGATGCCAACATCGGTGTGTACCCTTTATGGCAAAAAAACGGTGTCTGGATGGTTAATTGGGGCGCTGTGGACCTAGACGATGGAGAAATATCTTATGTTCATGCCACCAACTTACAGAAACTACTCACAAAAATGGGTATTACTTCTTGGAAGGAACCATCCAGATCCAAAGGCGTGCATGTATGGGTTTACCTACAGGCTCCTATGGCCGCAAGCTTGGTTAGACAAGCCCTTATTGGGGCGTGTAGGATCGTTGACGTGCCCATTCGCGAGGTGTATCCCAAACAAATATCTTTAGAAAAGGGTTCGATAGGTAACTGTTTGCGGTTACCGTACCCAGGAGGGCGAACGCCAGGAAAACAGGAAATCGAAGGATATTCGTGGCAGAAGTTCACGAAAGAAGCCCTAGAGAATAGAACGCCCCCTGCCATGATGCGTAAGTTGCTTCCCCTACACGCTGCAACTGAGCCAAAGAAACTAAAGTACGTTGATCGGGGCTTTCGGCTTGATGGAGAGTTTCTGGGATTAGCCAAAGAACTTTGGGAGCAGAGCGAACACGAAGATCGAAGCAAGTCGCTCTTCGGATTCGCCACCAGCTTGATATGGCAAGAGTTCACGGTAGAAGCAACTCTTGATTGGGTTCGACGTTTCGATGATCGTTTGGAAAAATTCACAGGCCGAGCAGACAGAGAACGTCAACTTCGTAATCTCGTTGAACGAGCAGTGACAGCGATAGGCGACAGGCGTGCCTAAGTCTTACAAATTCACCATTCCCATTCGACCAAAAGTCAAAGGTCGGCCTAGGTTTTCTAAAAAAGGTTATGCGTATACTCCTAAAAATACTCGGGACTACGAGAACGCAGTCAAAGATCACTATAAAGGCCCCCTTTTCGAGGGCCCCATTAGCATGAGCGTGGTGTTCACACCCAAGCGAGCACAAGTCACAATCACGCAACTAGATGGGGAGGAAAGCAAACTCCGAGGAGATACTACTAACTACCTTAAAGCAGTAGAAGATGCCTTAAACGGGATTGCGTACGCTGACGACATCCAAATTCAAAGAATCGTCGGGAGAAAAAAATGAACAAACCTTTCCATCAAGGAAGCTACCAAGAACGCTACGTCCACATGGGGGATGAAGCTGAATCGGCCTTTGAAGAAAGAAACGAGTCTTGGGTCCGCTACGGATTGAACCGCCCACCCTTCCATATACACAAAATGCCCTTGGGAGTTCGCTATACTCCTGACTACTTACAAGGAAACCCTCAGCGGCTTGTAGAAGTGATGGGAATGGGCAAAACGCCGCTGAAATTGAAATTGGAAAAGATATCTGCGTTGTCTTGGTGGGACCACTCGGGAATGGACTTATACTTTTGGATCTGGTCATCAACCCGACAGAATTTCGCTGAACTTAAATACAGCGAAATGCTTAATATCATCAATAAGGAAGATGCACCATTGGGTAAGTTCCCCGAGGGCAAAGCTTTTTTCTCCATAAGCTCAAAGCTACTGCCCTGGGACAATGGACAATGAATTTGATCCTGAAACATTCTTTCAGACATTAAGAGAGTACAAATTTCCGTCGCTGCGACCGCAACGGTCGCGAGCGGTGGTTGCAGACACAGAATGGTATGTGGAGAAAGCCATACGGCTTTACCAAATACCTGACAGCGATGCAGAAGCTCTTATGATCGCCGCCCCTTACGAGGAACCTTCTGTCTCTTGGGAAAGCGTTTACCGAGAGGAGGGCGATCTAATAGATGCCGTAGAAGAGGTCTTTGGGGCACTGAGCGAGGACGAGCAGTGGCTTTACCACATCCTTGTAGACGTTGGCCTATCCCTGCGCTTCGTGGCACGAGTGTTGAACGTCCCCAAGACCACTCTTGCGCGCAGACGTGACGAACTGGCAGACAAACTCCGTCGTAATCTCCTTCAGTATGAAGCTGTGTGGAGAAAGCTCAAAGATTAGTCCTCTAAGTCAGACCTTGCTCTGATACAAGAAGCAAGGAATCCTTGGAATCCGTTAAGCCACTGCATCAAACTGCTCAGCGCTATCAGGTTGCCGTCAACGGCATCATCCCAAGCGTCCAGAAGTTCGGATACCTCCTCAGTGGAGAAGGTGAGAAGAACCCCGAGGTCGCTGCCCATCCATTGAGCGTGGGTGCCGTCCTGCATGTCTAGGGTGCCGCGGGACTCTAAGAGGGAGGTTTCGATCTCTTCTTCGATCTCTAATCCCTCTTCTGCCATCCAGTCTGCCCAGATGTCATCAAGCCCCTCGTCACCCATCAGATCACCGCGCCAAACGCTGTTTGGCTAGTGACTTGAGAGCCGCTATCCCAGCAGCCGCCGCTGCGGATGCAGCAGCTTTCATGCTCGAAACGTCTGTTACGACAAGAATGGCGAGCCCCGCTTCGACCGCAGTCCAAACGGAGCGCTCAATCCAGTCGCCCCAGTCAAATGGTTTCTTGGCTGAACCTTCAGTCATTTCACTTCCCGAAAGGGCGTCCGCCCTGATTTTGGTTACCTAATGCTGTGGAACGCAACCATGCAGCGTGGCGCTTAGCTTTTGCTCCAACATTTGCAGCATTCTCTACAGAAGAAGAATCCTTCCACTGTTTACTTTCTTTAGGCATTTCTACCTCGCTTCCTATCTTATAGTAACTTTGGCCCATTTAGGCAAAGAGAATATCCCAAGTTTGTACGCCTACAATTCCGTCTACTTTTAAGAAACCGTATTTCTTTTGAAATTCTTTTACAGCTTTGGCGGTATTTTTGCCAAAGATACCGTCAATACCGCCTGGTTCATGCCCTAGATCACTTAATCTTTGCTGTACGGCCCTCACAGCCTCCCCACGGCTCCTACGGCGAACGGAGAGGGGGGAGTGCGATACTACCCCCTTCAATTTATCTAAGTGCGCTGTAATCGACGCCCAGTCGATCTGAGCCCAATCTCCTTCATCGACGGGCATCCCTGCGCGAAGCCAGTCATAAAGCCAATTACCAGGGCAAGTTGAATTACCCAAGTCTCTATGTCCCTTGACCCAAAGTCCATTATCATAACGTCCTTGAATATCAGCCACTAAAGCTTTGATGGAAACCAAAGCCTCATTGGGAACCTTAGAAGCCCCCCATCCAGTATAACAAATAGCTTCAGTTTTCCCGTTCCAACCCTTAGTGGCACCAGACTGGATTCCAGGCCCTCTGCCCTCATAAACAACACCCTTCTCATCTACAAGCCAGTTATAAGCAATAGCATTCCACCCACGAGAATCCATATGGAAACGCTCATACTGCTTAACTGCGGCGACACCCAACGGACCACTCTTTACTCCGCTGTGATGCAACACAACACCTTTAACCCGCCAGCGTTTCAGCTTCGTGAAAGGTTTCTTCGGAGGTCGAGCTTCCCAGCCCGACCGAGAAATAATGGTGAGGCTCACGTCATACCCGCCTTGTTTCTATATCTAGGATATCACGCATGTCGTTAGCAAATTTCTTTTGATCCCTAATCAACTGAGAACGCTTTTCGTGATGATCGTTTACACGGAAACCGCCACCAAAAATAGTAGATATCCAAGTCGTCATCAAACGCCGCTGCTTAGACTTTTCGTTTGGAAACATCCTACGCATACGACTAAAGAAAGGAATAAACTGTTCAACAGCATAAATGTCGTTATCCCGCATAACCCAAGTACCATCTTTGGCTTTCTTGGCTTTACCCATCACAGCCAAGACCTCCATGATCCCAGGAATCTTTCCCCAAGTGGGAACCTGCTGATACCTTTCCATGAAAGGAATATCAGCAAATGTCTGCTTAGTCGCCCAAATCTCAGCGGGTAACTTAACCCAAGGAAACGCAGACTCCAAAGGCCCCCGAATAGGAGAAGTCGGTTCCTTCAAATACCTTTGGAAATCCCTGAAAGGAAGATCTGGGAGAGCGTACACACGACCCCCACCCAAACCAGGAACCTTGAAAGGCATCCTGATCCCCATATTCTCACCAAAATAGTCAGGAACCAAACCCTGACGAGGAGAATGAAGTTCCAACTCACGCTTCACCTGCAACAAACGTCCCCATGATTCAGGTTTGCGACCTATCGACTCCAAGAGAACAGGAATAACATTCTTTTGCCACGTATAGAAAGGAATCACATCTTTAATGCGCCGTTCAACATTTGTCACATCGCTGTAATCGAAATGGTATTTAGTAATAAGCTGATAGGCACGATGTATGTCGCCACCCTTCGCAAGGGTGTCAAATCCCACCGCTGCACGCAAAACAAATTCCGCTCGCTCATTCTGAGAACGAATTGCCCTAGACAACTTAAAGTCAGCAGACCACGGAGCCCACCTACCCTCTTTGAAACCTTGGGTCACCCCACTCCGAATAGCCGTCCGCCCTCCACGAGTCTGACGGACATCTCGTTCGTATACCTTTCTCGGGCGAACATTAAGTTTCCCGAGACTATCTGCGCTGGAAACAACTTCAGACCAAGCTTGACCAGAACCAACAGAACCGCTTTCCAGTAGCTCTACCATCATCTTAAAATCATCATTAGATGCTTTACGCAAACCACCCAAACCAGCAACACCAGCTAACTCCACAGGTCTATCGTGGGCCGCAAGCATCCGCATCCCCTTCAGAACATCTCCATCTCCCCATATGGCAGCAGTTTTCGCCATACCTATAACCTTGCTGTGGGTACCAAAATCCACACCAGCGATAGCAGCGTTAATCCACATACCCCCCATAAGGTTTCTCAAAATGAAACCTGGAGTAGTAACAGCTTGAGATTTCCACCAGTTAGCAAACTTTCTGTACCCCGTCAGAAACTCCCCAACCTGTTGGAAGTCATGCAACTTAGCTCCAGCCCGAAGGGCCTCTTCAAACATTTGGAAACCAACATCGCTTAAACCACCAACAACATATTGGGCTTCGCCTGGAGTGAGAGTTTGTTGAATGTTCCTATAAGAACGCAAGAAATTCGACTGAGCTTCTCCATAAGAGTCTAACGCTATGCTGTACAACCCCCGATCAGCCATCACCCGTGTAATCACCTCATCGGGATCTGGAGCGGTTCGGAAGAAATCAGTTAAAGATCCAGATTCCCGTAAGCGAGTTATCTCAGCTTGTAGCTGAAGTTTACGAGCCTGAGCTTCACCAGCGAAAAGAAAGAAATCTTGAAGAAGATCATCGCTTTGTTTTGACTTTCGCGGCACACCACGAGGCAACTTACCTGTGGTAATCAACTCATCTGCTGCTTCCGTAGCCAAACGATCGGCATCTCCCGTCATCTGCCTACCAGCAGGAGTACCCAGTTCCTCCGCACGAATAGCCTGATTAGCAACAGAATAATCAGGCGGACCCTGAACCCCAAAACGAGCAGACGCTCCTGGGATCGACGGATCCACTTGCGTCGTCGCCACACGGGGACGAAGAAGATCTTCCAACTCCTTACGTGCAGCAGCAGCTTTGTTCACAGCATCGTCAATGAGCCTCTGCTGAATATGGATCTGCTCCTCAATCTGATTCTTGACCTTCAACAAATCTTCGTACTCTTGCCGAGCACCGACATAAAGATCAGGAGGTTCAATACCTTCCTCAGCGTAATAAGCGGCCCGATCCTTAGCGAACTGGCGATGTGCATCATTGAGATCGCCATGCTTAGCAGTAGCAACAAATCGTTCAATCGGAGTGCCTTGAGGCGCTCTCGCAGCTTCCTTTGGAGCACCCTTTGCTCTGGGTTGTTGCCGAGTCTGGTACCTATAAGCAATATCCTCATCGGACATGCCTCGTTGTTTCCCTAACCAGTAGTCGCTTTGCCCTTCAGCGCTCTTAGGACGACCCTCACCTGTCCATCCATATTTGTTAGCTTTACCACGATTGGCCAATTGAACAAACCACTGACGAGTATCCTGAACGCTGCTGATATAAGCCTCCAAACGAGCCAAATCCTCATTTAATTGCAGCATCACCTCAGAACCCTCAAGACTGTTACGCATATTAGCTACACGCCCAACAATGTCATCCAATTCTGAAGTCGTAAGAATCTCGGCAGCATTCAATTCATTAGAAAGGTTCCCCAATCGTTCAAATAAATCAGCCCACTTAGCCCCCTGCTTCGTGCTCCGAATAGGAGAATCCTTTGGAACACTTACCCTACGAACCCAGTTCCCATCTTCAACCGAAGTCCTACTCACAAATTGGCCCTTGTCATTTCGGAACACACGAGGAACTTTGAAGTACCCAAGTTCCTCAAAAATGTGATCCATAGCCTCTTTACGAGTTCTAAATGTTTTACCTGAATGCTCTACCCGCCAAACAAGGTCTGGTTCCCCTCTCCGCACAGGAGGCATATCAGTTAAATTTCTATACCAATCCCCAGTAGAGGAAGCCCCCACAGGATCCCCGTACTGCCAAACACGCTGAGATTCTCCCGTCACATTGACGGCAGAATTATCCAGAATCAGGTACGAAAGAGAACCGTTTCCTTCAGCCGAATTAATGTATGGGATTACATCGTACCCCTGAGCACGAAGTTCTTCTAGTTTCTCTGGCGAATTGCGTAGCATCCACAATTCAGTTCTTTCTTTCCCAACTCTTTCGTCTAGGATCTTACCTTTCGGCATATAAGGATTCTTTGGTTTCACCTCAACGGTATGGATAACCCCACTCCCATCGGGGCGAGTTGAAGTACCAGAAGCCTTTCCGCCCCTCTGAGAAGCAGCATCCCAAGTTCCGACATGCAGTCCACCAAAACCTTCGCCTTCGCGAGGAACCAAAGTACCCTCCCGCGAAAAATGATAAAAAATACCACCCTTCTTAGCATCCTTCGGACCTGCACCAGAAACATGCCTCGGGTTCTCTGGGCGAGGAGGACGAGCCCTTCGAGTTGCCTCAGTTGAAGTATCAATAACCTGCTCAACAACTATCTCATGCGGTAAATCTCCTTCAGAGAACTGATGAATAGTTATCTTCTCCAAACCAGGAGCTTCATCTACCTCTTTGAACTCGTACCCAGGACGAGGTTTAATTTCTTTCCCCTCAGCAAACTTCCCACCCTCACGACGCTGAACCAACTGGGGATCGTCAACCCCCCGTGGCTGGCGAAGCTGACGCATTCTCTCAGGAGAAATATTGCGCTTGGGACGGACCTGAGGTGGAGTGGTCCGAGAACTAATGACCAGAGGGAAAGCAGGATTATTAATGTCATCAGTCAGTTTTACGAGAGTTTCCATCATCTCGACAGTTTCATCCGCCATAGCGCTGGCATGTAAATTGCCAGTCATGTAGCGAACAAACTTCTCCAAGTCTGTAATCTCAGCCTCAAGTTTGCCAAGAAACATCTGAATCTGACTGAGCATTTCAGGGTTCCCCAGAACAGCGACCTGTTCAAACTGATCTCCCGCAGCACCCAGCCTCTCAAAAGTTTCCCGTAGCTGATTCTGTGCCTTGCGAAGAGTCGCAAGCCTCTGAGCAAGAGGCTCAATGAATTGAACAATTTCTTCAAGAATGTCTGCTTCAAGAGCAGCTTCCTTAGAAGTTCTTAAAGCCATCTTCCCATCTAAAAGATCGAGAAGATATTGTTTAGCTTTGGGGCTGAACCCTATGACATCAGCAACATCTTCAAACTCGTTGATAAGAGTTTGAAGCTCAGTCAACTGGTTGTTCATCCGAACAAGAATGTTTCCAGCCTGCTGCTGAACTTCGTCCTGCTCACCCAGTGCAGCGACAGCCCTACGCCTCGCAGCTTCAATCTGCTTAGTCGAATTATCAAAAGCTGTCTGAGTTTTCCCGTATTCCTTGTTAATTGTTTTAACGAGGCTTTCTAATTCTTCTACTATGTCAACATTGTATGTAAGACGTAATCCGCGCTCCGCAGTGTAGGTTCCTCTTTGGATAACCCCTGCTCGCTCAAGTTCATTAATCCAACGCTGATGACGAACACGGGAGCCCATAACATTTCCCCAGCGTTCAGCTACATACCAAAAATCTTCAGAGTACATGGAAACGAAATCATCACCAATGATCTCCTTCCCAATAACTTTCATCTGGTCAACAATGCTCAGCCCTTGAGGGTGCTCTGCTGGGCTTACAAGTACCCGCCCTAAGAATGTTTCTCCAGGTTTGTATGTACGTGGCTGAGTGGGGCTGCCCCGCATACCAGACGTATGCCGATGGTCTGCTGGCGCTTTCCAAAAACCTTTATCTGTAACTTTCTGTGCAACATCAGTTTCCATGTCAAGGAATCGGGCGACATAAAAGTCATCAAGCATCTCTTCGATGCTGTTGAATCCAGGTTGCCCGTCCATCTCCAAAGCTTTATTAAAGTCTTTGCGAACATCGTCCCAAAACTTTTTAATTCGGATCTGGGCTTCCCAGCTAGTGGGAATCGTACCTCTTTGTTTCAGCAACTCCTGTGCTTGCTGCGGGTCATCAAGAGCTTCAAGCACGTCATCTGCAACATCGCCCTCTAAATTGTTTATTCTGCGGCCCTCGGGGGTCATGTGCCAAGCGTTATCCACTTGACCCATCCGTATCATGTCCTCGACCGTTATCTCGGCTTGACCAGCCTCACGTAAACCATCATTAATTTCATCAAGAACATTCCTGAGGCCCACAAGACGTTCAGTGAACTGAACACCAAAAGTTCTTTCAGCCGTCATCGCTGTCTGTAATCCGTCCCACATCTCTAACCCGACAAGTCTGTCCTCAGTGGTTAGTTCTTTGGCACGCAACCCAGTTCCACGCATCATGCGCCTTACGGCACCCTTATCGTTTGAAGTGAAAGCTTTATGGACATCATCCATGAAGGGAGTACGCACCATCGCAGTACCCCACAATCGCCCTGGACCCAGCATGGCTTTCATGGCAAGACCATAAGTCCCAGGGATATAGAGCCCCGTATCGACAGCCATACTGTTAGCTATTTTCGCTGCCTGACGGATATTCTTCAGACCTTGACCGTGAGCCAAATGATCTATGTTTTTGCCTCGTTTGAGTAGACCCATCGCTTCTTGAACAAGGTCCCGATTTCTTTGGGCTTTCAAAGAAGTACCCCAAAGATCGAACGTAGCGTCATCAATCATAAATTTAGGAATTTGACTGATTCTCTTTGGATCAAGAATTTTAGAAAGCAAACCTCCAAGAACACGATCCAGAGGACGCTCAATAATTTTTCGTCCAAGCCGACCTGTACCAGGAGTAGTAAAGGTGATACCACCAGCGGCTTTGAAGCCCATCTCTTCAAGAATTTCTTTCGGGGCAGCAGAAATAGCATTATTTTTAACTACTGCTGCTGCTCCCTCCCTGTACCTACTGGCCTTAGCGGCCTCTCTCGCTGCCGTAGCCGCATCTCCAGCTTTATCTGCAACCGCAGCAGCCTTACTGGCCGCCTTAGCTACATTCTTCATTTTAGCAGCAAATCCGATTGCCCCTAAAGCATTTTTGGCGTAACTCATACCTCTGCCATAAGGGCCCAACATATAGGTAATGGGATCCAGCGCTACGTCTAGAGGTAATCCAATCAGTACGTCCCAGCCAGAATCTGTACCCCAGCCCTCATTCTGAAGAAGTTCCCCAACCATGTAATTATCTTTAGATTGCTCATACCAATCGGTAACAGAAAAACCTTCGCCTTGGAATAAGTCAATCGTTTCCTGAAGTCCAGAAACCAACATGGCCCGCGGCGTATCAATAAAATCAATAGCCTTACCTAACGGCCCCAAAAACCCGAAAGGGTCTTGTTTAGGTACATAAGGTTTCCCTACTTGCAACCCATAATCTTCTGCTGTGGCTCCCGCGGCGAACTGACCTACGGGTTGGGTAGGCTGCTTAGCTATCTCAGCAAGCATATTCTCGCGAGTATATTTGGCCCCGTAGTTAGCCACTGAAGCGCTACCTTACCCTTCGTATTGTCTCATCGCCTCTAAGATTTGAGTTAGTTCTCCAATATCCTTGAAGGGAAGATCCCACAAATTACCGTCAAGACTTGCCTGCTGAACACCTATAGGTCGCATCGTATCCGCATGACCCGCCAACATCGGAGTCCTTGCAAAAAGATCATCAGTCAAACCCACAGTATCGGCAGCCATCCAAGACTGGGCTGGAGTTCCAGTCATATTCTGCAACTGCATGTAAGCAGCCATCTGCTGCATCATGCTATTCTCCGACTGAGCATTCATCTGGGACAAAGCCACCGCAGCCGTCTCCACACCAATCTTATTCATCATCAACTGACGATCAATGCTTTGGAGATTCTGTTGCAATTGAAGATTAGCTTGCAAGCCCATCTGAGAAATCGAATTAGCAAGATTACGAAGCTCGGAATGCATACCTTGATTCACCCGAGCCGTAGCCAACCTGTGAGCCTCTGTCGCTATAGCACCCATCTCATTAGCGAAACGAGCGCCACTGCGAGCTTGAGCGTTCAATAAAGTAGAAGTTTCCGATTTAGCACCAGCAGTCCAACGATTAGGATCAACACCCCACGCATTCAACCGAGCATCAGAAGCTTCCCCAGTAGCCTCCATCCCCTTAATACCATCTTGGAACTCTTCTTCAAATCTAATATTATGACGGAAATCTCGACGCTCTTGTTCCGCATACATATCATCTAGCTGCTGGTTGATAACACCAGTATCCGCCATTATTTGAGAAGCCCGCTCTGGATGTGTCTCATCCAAATAATCAACAATCGTGTTGTACATTTGGTTGGCGTAACCTCGATCTCCACCTGCCATTTCCTCATACAACGCTAACAAGTCACCGTAAATATCTTCTTCAGGCAACGCTTCTTCTGAACCTTGACCTGGAACTCCTCCACCATCGATAAAAGCTTGAATCTGTGCCTGACGAGCTTCCTCTTCTGCTTCAGCGTAACGATCCTGACCAATAGCAGCAAATTGCGCCGCCCACTCAGGGGAATAACGACCTCCAGGTTGGTTCCTAGCATTACCCTCAACAGTAAAATCTCCTGGTTCCCACTGCTCATTCCAAGCCTCGCCAGGATAATCACCAAAAAGTTTTCTATCGAGCCACGGCATAACATCGGCACCGACATCAACCCAGTCCGCAACATTATAGCCTAAGTTCTTAATGAGGCCCTCACCGCTACCCCACTCAAACCTGCCTCTCTCCTTCTCCTGAAATTGTCCTGGGGGAGGCTGTATTATGGATGGTGCATTCGGCCCAAACCGCTCTCGTGCAGCGATCTCTAGCTCCACCATCTTCCGTACACGCTCATTATGGGCTGCTCGTTCAGCCGCCGAAGTGGTACGTTCCCCTTGCTTAGGGAGATCATCCAAAGTGGGACCATAAAGTTTGGAAACAGCGCTATCTTGTGTTGATCCGTTACTCATAACTAACCCCTTGGCTGGAACTGCTTACCCACTACAGACATCATCGCCTCTAGTGCCGCAGCATTTAAGGGCCCCGAACCGCCCGTTATCGCATAATTCTCAGGAAGATTAACTTGCGCTGCCTGAGCCGCAGAAGCCAAAGCGCCTCGCATCGCATCCTCCCTGATCTTGTCATCAAACTGATAGCCAAGTCCTCGGTCACTGAAACCAAGATCCTGAAGAACCCTATTGAACTTATGTCTGAAATCACCTTCATCGTAAATACGCTGAGCCTCGAATTCGCCCTGACCCCTATCATACAAACCGCTATTAATCATACCCCTCTGATTGAATATATCGGGTATCTGACGGGCTGCCCTATCAGCCTTACGACGATAGCTGTCTATCCCCTTAGCGTAATCTTCGCGGGCCCGTGATCGTTGCAACTCATTAGCATTCAAACCAGAACGGTACGCCCACAAAGCATTTTGAAGAGCCTCTAAGCTCCCAAACTCGCGATCCCAATCGAAGCCACTGAAATCATCGTAATCAGTGACACCACTGCCGTCATTGTCATCGTCATCGTCGCTACTGCTGGAACTACTAAGAACAGGATTATCGAAAGCAAAAGATTCAAGACCGCCCATTGTTGCGCCACCTTGCCCAAGTCCATAAGGAGTTCGTTGAGCAACACCAAAATCGATAGAAGCATCCAAGCCAGGAGTGAAACCAGTACGGTACCTATCGGTGTTAAAAGAATTAGCACGAGCGAAATCGCCTACAGCGTTCTTCGCTTGATTACGCAAAACCAAATCAGCGATATCGCGAGAAGCACGATTCAAAGCAGGACCGTATTGTCCAGTTATTCCCTCAAGCATCCCGATTTGACTACTTGCATCCCGAGTAGGGTTATAAGCAGAAGGAAAGGACGGAGCATCCCGTTCGCCTGCATCAACATCATAGCCGCTATGCCGACTCGTCGGCGTTGCTCTTGAAGAGCCAGTACGGCCCTCAAGATTAGGCACAGTAAAAGATTGGTTGGAAAGAGTACGGTTCTTGCGCGCCCGAGTTCTATTAGCTATCTGTGGATCAACAAGTCTAATCCCCACCGTGGCCTCCTACTTTAGGGTTCTTTCGTCCCACAACAACAATCACAAGTACACTGAGCCG
>CEVQ01128668.1_pt1 | contig 15502 bp, 12 predicted proteins | sample 356551 | NCBI WGS metagenome assembly CEVQ01 (sample SAMEA2623756, study PRJEB7988) | marine metagenome | biome: marine biome (ENVO:00000447); feature: mesopelagic zone (ENVO:00000213); material: "saline water (ENVO:00002010), including plankton (ENVO:xxxxxxxx)" | depth 250 m | reverse complement strand
TCCGTCACCTCATGAAAAACTACCACGGCACCAACCAGTTCCCCCTCCCTTGATGTCAAAGGTGTTGCAGAAAGTTGGAAGTGGCGCTCGTCCGTCCCCTCGCCTTTAGAAACTGGTAATTCGTGAATTGCTGAACCGCCTGAGAGAACAGAAGTCAAAGGAAAAGAATCCACCGTGAAAAGAACGCCTTTTCCATCGCGCCAATCGAACTGGGCTGCATATCCTGCTAAAGTTAATTCAGGAGAGTAGATTAGTCCTAGTTTTGATCTAGCCACCTCATTCAACAGAACTATGTTTCCTTTGATATCAGTTACTGCAACTGCAGCGTTGATACTGCCCAGAATGTTGGATAGTTGCTCACCCCTTTGGTGAAGAGCGTCGAGCAATTGCTCTTGTTCAGTAGGGGGCTCAGATACCATCTTCTCATTTATTGCGAACCACTCAAGTCATATCAGAACTCCCCCCAATTGTTGGGGGATTTCGATGATGAATGATAACTCTTGGAAGGAGAGGCTTGAATATGGAGGAGGGTATCGAAGATACCCGGAGGGGGTTATGTGGAGAGGTGGTTTCCCAAGATAGGAAAGGTAGCGCTATTAATTTCCGTATCACAGTTCCTTGGTATTCTACTCAATGGAATCCTTGGTTGGTTCCCTGCCGGATTAATTGGAACAGGCGGTAGAGGAGAAAAATTCCATCTTTTGCAGTATCTTAGAAAAACTCTAAATTTGCCCTACAAAAGTAATGGATTTTGGTCAGATGCTGGAACATTGACAGGCCAAGAATATGCTATGTTAGCAGTAATGGTCATATCACTTGTAATCGCAGTAATTGGACTTCGCCCTAGGCCTTTGATTAGCGGTCCTGAAAAACGTAGTATTGAGGAACAGCAAGCACAATTAGAATCCGGACAAGTATCAGTTTCAAGACCTGGTGGATTGAGTGTAGTAAATCCGACAACCGCCGCAATTGTTTCTAGTATAGTGGGTAATGAAGATGCCCCGCCCTCAGAAATTATCGCCAGTGCTCTAGGCGAGATGACAGCAGTAGCAGTTGAAATGGGTGTAGATGATTTTCTAATCAAGGGAGAAATAATTCAAGAATCGGTTGATGATACAACCATTGATAGTAGATTTACTACCAAAGTTGGTGATTATGAGGATGATATAATCGATCTCACGGGAACCATTGATGAAAATTCAAATGATGAAGATGAAGATTTGGGTTGGCTTGATGACTCAGAAATAGATATCGATGATAGTTCTAAATCGGTATTTGACCCGACACCTTCCATAGTCGAACCTGTTCTTCCAAAAATCCCTAAAACTACGACAACAAAAAATGTGGAACCGATTGCCCCCCCCAAAGTGAAAGCAGTAACACCACCGGTAGTTAATGCGACTCCACCCCCTGTTGAGAAAGTAGTTACAAATGAAAATTCAATGAGACAAAAAGATGCCCAATATGGTTCAATGCCAAGGCGCCCTTCAGGGCTTCCAAAGGCGGCAGAATTTGACATAGAATTGAATACTTGGACGCTATTTGGTAGGCCGGTAGAAGTTTCAGAAACGCCACCACCAGTCATCACAAAGCCAAGTCAAATGGTAAGTAAAAAACCAGTTGTTCAAACTAAAACCCCCAATACACCTAGCCTGCCCTCAATCCCGTCCCCTCCAAAAAAGACCAAGAAGAGCGCACCTAGATTACCAAATATCCCTCAAATATGATGGGGGATGCCCTGCTCGGCAACCTCGATGACTACAGACGCGACGGAGCAACTCGCTCGTGATGTTGAATCATTACTTGGAAGTGAGCAGGGAGAATTGTTGCTTTCAGCAGGGGACTTTTTGCGGCACCGAATAAAGAGATGGGCACTAATTTTCTTCGCGGGAATGATGGTTGGTTATCCTGCTGGTGGGGTTGCACTAAGTTGGTTGTTAGACCAAACACAACTAATTCCAGATCAAGCATCAATAGTCATCCTACAGCCATTGGAGGTAGTCATTATACAACTTAGATTAGCTGCACATTTGGCTGTAGCCTTAGTTTTCCTAACTGTGATTGTTGAAGTAGCAATTATTGCTGCAAAGAATGAGCAATTGAAGGCACAGTTAAGAGGTGTAAAATTGTCACAATTTTCTTCATTCAGCAGTGGAATCCTAGCACTACTGTGCTCTTTTGGCCTCGCATTAGCCGGGATTTGGTATGTAATTGATTTTCTTCTACCACTCCTACTTGAATACCTACAGTCAGATGCTGCAGCTATTGGAGTTACAACAACATGGCAGTTATCTGCATGGATTGGATTTATCTCAGGTCTATGCCTTGGTGCAGCTATTGGATTTCAAGTACCACTTGCAACATTAATTGCTCTGCGTGGTAACCTTGTAACCCGCCAAGAACTAACGCATTATCGTAGGCACCTATGGTTTGCTGGATTCTGCGCTGGAGCAATGCTTTCTCCCCCAGATCCACTCTCTATGTTGTTGGTAGCTGGGCCAATGTTAATTCTATTCGAGGCGTCTATAATCATCGATAGACTGTTGCCTTGAATCAATCCTGTGTTTGATTACGAGCCGCTTCATCAGCGGCTTTTGCAACGGCAATTCCATCTTCGACATCTACGAAAGCCATCATTACAGTTCCTGCGATAATTAGAATCGAGAGGCTTGCTACTGCAACCCTACTATCGTAAATGGTTGACATTATCCCATACATCATGGGGCCAATCAATGCTGCCACCTTGCCGAAAAATCCGAAGAAGCCGAAGAACTCCGTACTTCTTGTCTCTGGAACCATCTTACCAAACAAACTTCTAGCGAGGCCCTGGGAACCGCCAAGAAGAAGGCCAGCCATACATCCCAATAGTAGGAACTGCATTGTCACAGAAATTCCTAGAGGGCCCCAAATATTATCTCTAGCAACTGAAGGGATTGCATCCAACTTTCCATCACCCAAACTAGTTGGATGGTCAATACCAATCACGGTTAGTTGCTCATCATTGCTATTACTGCCATTCACTGAAGCAGAAAATCTAGTATCTCCTAGGAATGCAATAAAGTCACTAACTTCTACATCTGTAGCATTACCAACACCTCCTTCTTCAGTCGGTAAAAAGTGACCAAAATCAGATTCTATAGCACGATCTGAATCGCCATCCCCAAGTGCATCATGGTCAAGCATTCGCACCTCATAATGATCCGTGCTCCAATCAAATTGAAAGTCATATTGATCGTGCTTTTCCAATTCCAATGGTGCGAATGAAAGGGCGCCTACAATTATTACACACCAACCAATCAAAGCAACGATTAGAGCTTTCTTGGTCGTTGTTCTATCTGCTAACAAAGTGAAGAAAAAAGCAGCAGGGAAAGCGACGAACTGAATTGCCACAATAGTGAGTATCAAATCGGTCATAGATAGTCCTAGAACTGCAATTCCAAAGGCACCTGCTAGTGCTGTAACACTATTAATCCCATCAATGAAGAAGAAGTAAGCAAGCATATAGATAAATAGAGTTCTAAATGATTGCCAATCCTTGATTGTGACTTTCAATTCCTTGATTGCTAATTTAGATGCGGAGTCCAAATTCAGACCTTCAACAGGGTTCTCAATCTCAGGTTCTGGAACTGTTGCAAAGGTCCATATCGCGAAACCAAACCACCAGAGGCCTGACGATGCCATGCAGAATGGAATAACCCAATCACCTGGAACACCCATCACCAATCCGAGGTGGACAACAAGAAGAAGACCGCCCCCTAGATAACCATAGGCATATGCCTTATTTGATATGCTGTCCATTTCAGATTCGGGACCCTGATGAGGTAATAGGGCGTTGTAAAATACACCCGCACCATTCAATCCAACATTTGCAAATAGGAACATCACGAATAGCCAAACCCATTGAAATGAAATCGGGAAAAGGGGGGCTGCGGCCAATAGAAATGTTGAACCTGCCCCGAGGTAAGTGAGTAATTTCAACATCCGCTTCTTAATTTTAGTACGATCAGCTATTACTCCTAAAGCGGGACTAATGATTGCAACTAAAAGAGCCCCTCCGGTGACTGACCATGCCCAAAATGTGTCTGAATTCATTGTTCCAAACATCGTATCTATTGAAATGCCATTTGCCTCAAGGAATAGATAGGCAAACCAAGCAGGTAATATTGCAGTGGTCACGCTTGTCTCAAATGCTGATTTCCCCCAGTCATACATGCAATATCCACGTATTTGCTTACTATCACTCACTTCAGCCATGTTCCACCGACTATATGCGCAAGATATGAGTATTGCAGTTTATGGGTACTCCTTTCCTTTGGGTTCAAGTGTGGAACCTATAACGGAAACATGAGGGATTGGGTTTGAGTTGGTCACAGCCGCGAGAAAATTCTATTGATGCAATCAAAATGGGTATCAATCACTTTGACGGTGTAGAGTTCGATCTACGTCTATCTTCTGATGGTGTGCTGATGCTACATCATGACAATAAAATTGCAGGTGGAAAATATTTCGAGAATCAAACAGCTGATGAATTGAAATCAGTGGCAGAAACTTTCGATGAACTGATGAATACTTCGGAGTTCACTACACCATGGCAAGAAGATGGAAAAACTGTATGCATTGAACTAAAATCACCACATCCAAACAGTGGTGTTGCTGGAGGATGGAAGGGTGGCTCAGAGAAGGTAAATTACCTTGTAAAAATGATTCAAATGGTGGATGAATCTCTATCTGACCTCACACTCCCCTCTGGAACAACTGTGATTTACGCATTCGACAAAAAATTTCTGAATGCCATCAACAAAATAGGTTGTAATCATCCTCATGCAATATTGATGCCACGCCTAAGGGAATGGAGTTCCGGAAATATCAACAAGGCTTTGGCATCACCATCATTCATTGCTAATTCTTTGCCAAGGTTGATGAGAAAACATAAGAAATGGGGTGCTCCAATGGTCCCATGTGCGCTGGATTATCTAACAGGTTTAACCCGCCATTTAACATTAGGTACCACTGTTGGGCTTTCTGGTCGTGGATTAGAGAAATTAACCAAGAAAAGAATGGGATATCCGGCATTTTGTTGGCCTGTTCCGCTTAAAGAAGAAAAGGCTGTGCTAGATGCTGGTTTGACTGCAATTACAGACTCCTCATCCCCCGAAATAAATCAATTACCTGATGGCTCAGAGAGAAGGACAAAACCTGCTACTGAGCCGAATCCAGAGAGTGAATCAATTCCATGGAATGAAATGTCGAAAGGAGAACACAGAGAGTTACTTGCAGAGATGAAAAAGAGATGGCTATGGAGCCGTCCATTAGATGAATTAATGAGTTACTGCGGTTCAAATCAGATTCCTTGGGAAGTACCTAGGATGATTGGTCATCGGGGTTCTGGAAAAACTTATCACTCTGTTGACTGAGTTATTCAAGACGCTGTACAGGTTGATCTACGCCAATATATTTTGGACGATAAATTGGCACACCTCTTCCACCACGTGCATTTCTCTCATCAATAATTTGTGCGCTAATCCCAATCACTCTAGCCCAACCGAAGAAGGTCGTGTAATACTCTGGCTTATGGAAACCTACTGCATGTAGAAGCGCCCCTGATGCAACATCTACGTTCGCAAATGGGTTGCTAATCTTTGGATTTTCGGCTAATACTTTTGGAGCAACTTCTCTCAGTGCCTTGACAATCTTGTAATTAACATCGTCAGGACATATTTCCTCACCTAAATCAATCTGAACTGCTGCCCTTGGATCTTCTGCCCTAAGAACTGCATGGCCAAAACCGTATATTGGCCTCTTTGCTGCCAATTCACTGCGAACAAATTCCTCAATCTTTTCCGGGTCATCCGTACCTATTCGCTGCACAAATTCAAGACAAGATTGGTTTGCCCTTCCGTGAAGGGGCCCGGATAGTGCGTTCATTGCACTTGACATTGAAGCGTATAGAGTAGCCCTACCGCTAGCCACGCATTTACCTGAAAAGGTTGAGAGATTTCCGCCACCATGATCCATATGTAAAACTAGGAATGTTCGTAAGACTCTAATCATTTTTTTTGCTTCATCTCCTTCCACCCCTAACAGGTGGACAAAATTCTCCACCATTCCCCTTTGGGGCTCACTTCCGGAACTTGGTAATCCACGACCACCACGTAGTCTGAAAATTGTGGCCATTAATTCAGGCATTCTTGCAATTAGATTGAGACTGTCAGCTCTAACATCACCAGTGGTTTCCGCAATACCTAATGCTTGAATACCAACTGAGAGCCAATCCATTGCATGGCCGCTTCCTGGAGTCATTGATTCCAAAATTCTTAGAGCCCCCGCGGGCATCTCTTCAGCGCGTGCGGCAATATCTTTAGCAAGATCTTGAGATTCTTGGCGGTTCGGCAATCTTTTCTCAAATAATAAGAAAACAATGTCCTCAGGATTCATTTCTGCAATATCGCTGACTGGATAGCCCACATAATGAACACCTTTAGTGGGGCTAACAAAGGAAGTTCTACAGGTCCCAACTGGGACTCCCCTCAATCCTGTGTCAAGATTACTATCTTTAATTTCGAACAGGGTTGGTTGTTCTTCGGAGTCACTCATTCACACTCGCCTCCTTGCCGGATTCATGCTCACACTAGTCGAAGGTATAAGTGCGACGCAACAAAATTGACAATATTCCAAATACAATTACATCATACCTATTTACTTGTAATTGAGTTGTTCTAACTGAACCCAATAATTACACGTTAGATACTTCTAGCCAATACAGAATGGCACGTTGGGAGAGAATGTTCCGCAACCGCGACGATGGATGGTGGAAAAATGGAATTAACTTTACCTGTATTCCCGAATGTGGTCGTTGTTGTGATGAACCGGGTGGAATTGTTTATCTTTCTCGTGAAGATGCAACTAGGATTGCTAAACATTTCGACATGACTCTAAAAGATTGGTTATCAAACCACTCTCGTACTACGCATGATGGGCGCTTCGTTTTAGAATCAAAACCTGAGGATGGCCGCTGTATCTATCTCTCTGGTGATAAATCCTGCAGTATCTATTCTGTAAAACCATCACAATGCTCTGCATTTCCTTTTTGGAGAGAAAATCTAGTTTCTAACAGGGCATGGGAAAAAACAAAGGGAATGTGCCCAGGTATTGACCACCCTGATGCAATTGTGATTGATGCAAACACTATTTGGGTTAAACTAGAACAAGACCGAGTCGCAGAAGATGGATTCAGATTAATCTAATAGTCAATTATTCTTCTTCTGAAATTTCCGGTTTCAAAATAACTAGTGGGCGCAAAACTGCTTTTTGCCCCCCAAGGAGATCATCAGCTGAGACATCTGATTCATCAATGTCCCATTCGCCTTCAGGAATGAATTGCTCAATTGATTCGGGCTCGTAAGGCCTGGTAGGCTTTTTCCTTGGAAGCAGGGCTTCCCCTGAATCCAAACGTGATATCCTCGACAACTTGCGTTCAATCTCAAGCATCCTATCTGCCATCTTAACCAGTTCATTAGGCTCTGCACCATCAATTTTTTCAGAGATGCTTTCCATCTCTTCATGTAATGAAAAGAGTTCGTCCTGATGACGTAGTAACCTCGATTCAAGCCTTTCAAGGAACCCTTCACTCATCATGTCGAGATTTCTTATCTCAGAGCGTGGCGCCTCCAATTTGGTTGGTTGCGAGGCAAAGTCAATCCTATCTCTAGCATCATCCAAAGCACTTTTTTCTCTTCCAAGATGTCTTTCGATTAACGAATCCACAGCATCAATACTACTATCGGGCATCAAATCTGGAGGATTGTAATCATCTACCTGTGATTCTAAGACGCTGACCAAGTCGATGTTTGGTTGTTGCTCTCGAGGCAAAACATGATCTAGCACATCTCGAACAATCTTTTGGCCAGTTGCCTCGCTATCCCATGTAATTAATCCGTCATCGTCTCGCATGGGCAACTCTTGACCTGCAAGAATACTCTCAATATCAGTGATGCCAAATGGTTCTGCGCCTGCTTCAATAGCCAGAGCAACTGCTTCAAATCCAGCCCCTGCAGATTTCCAGTCCCGATCACCTGTGCAAGCAATGACTCGCAGTTGTTCATCTGAAAGTGAAATGCCTCTTTTGAGTACTCGATTCCTCAAATTAAGAACTAAACTCATTTCATCTGGTTTAGAAATCTCAACGGTTACTGCAGAACGCAACGCGGAACCTAGGACACCAGAGTATGATGGTTTTTCTACGGAACTAATTACCACTTGAACTCCCAAATTAAGGCACAAATCTATTATTAAACCCAAATTATCTCTTTCGACCTCTCCGGTCACCATATCTATGTCATCAACTAACAAAGCGCTGCACCCTTGCACTGCCTCTGTCCAATCCTCAGGAAGCATCTTTGGAAATGAAATGCCTGAAATTATTCGAACTTCAGCGTCTGGAATTTGGTTGAATAATGATGTACCCAAAGCCCAGATAAGGTGGCTTTTCCCAAGACCCTCACCAGCAGTTATTATCAGAGGATTGGTTCTTTCTGCAGGATGAATGATGGCCTCCCTTGCAGCAGTACTTGCTAATCGGTTTTCAGGACCAATCTGCCATTCAGACCACACAAAATTTTCGTTCGGTGTGAAAAGGGGTGGCCATTGGGGACGTTGAAATGCAATTTCATCCGCAACCGGATTCAGTGGTGAGGGCGAAGATATTGACTCCTCGCCAGCCATGGCTGAGTGTTGTTGAACTGAATCTATACTTGGCCTGGCATGGCTGCGTTGTTGAGAAAGTACTTCACGCCATACTGGCGTTGCACCATCCCTATCATCAGTTGGGGTATTGACTTCACTTAGTGACCACGCTGGAACATTGAGTGGAATCCCCTCGCCTGCAGCATCCAAATCAATCATAGCACTCTCGGCCTCAATTCCTTGGCGCATTCTTTTGGTTCTCTCTGCAGCAATAGTTCCAAAATCCCCCGTGTGTTGTTTTACTGCTGCAGCAGTGGTAATCTGAAATGGGCCGTCATATAATTCTTCAAAAGGTGGTAGATTTCTCTCGCGAATGAAATTTCCAAGAGTTGGAGACGCATCCTTTGATTCACCCCTTTTTGTTTTTCTTTCTATATCACTTCCTGTAAGCAATCTGCGGCTTTTATCCAATTGTTTTTGGAGAATTGTACGCCCACTCATGCTACCACCGGTTTTTCTACAATAGGTCCTGATTATCAATAATACCGAAAATTATCATCCCTCAAAGTCTTTCAACATGGATTCTACTTCACCGATTAGTTTGAATTGAATCAATTGATTTCTGTATCTTGAGGCAACTTTTGGCTCAATTACTGAGCGATCTTCTTGGATATTCAATCTCTTGATTAAATCATCAATCAATTCTGATTTCTTTTCCAAATCATCTAGCATTATCATTCCTTCTTTCGAATTAGCTTCGATTCTCTCTACAAGATGACGGATTGGGTGGCCTTTTTCTCCCAAAGCACTGATTCTCTCGAGTATCTCTAACTTGATTCCTGAACTACTAACCATCTGTTCTCGATCTGAATATAGTGCATCTAGTTCTGAACCCACCAATAATTGAGTTAGTGTCTTCACATGTTGGGCGCGACTTGCCGATTCTCTAACGTTAGGATTACCTACCATTTCCGGGGTTGTTGCTCGCGCGTTAGCTTGTGCGGCGCTATCAGCTGCAGCCCCCCATTGCCTTACATGTAAGCGGGAAATCGATGATGATTCGACCGTCTTCACTTTGTGTCGCACCGCTCGAGAATTTTCTACTGCTGCACCCATCCCAGCAGTTTCAAGAACTTTCCAATCTCTTTCTTCTGTAGTTATCCAATCACCTACATCTCGAAAATCGTCCTTCTTTGAATTTAGAGCTGTGACGGAAGAATCTATTGCTTCAAAACCTGAATCTGCTAATTCGCCCTCAAATGGTTTACTATTTGTTGCTGCATAGCGCATAGATCCCTTTTCAAGTTGCAAAATGTCTGGTTTTCTAGGAACTGTAAGTCTCCTTTTTGACCTCCCCCTATAGTTGACTGTAGGTTGCATTGGGAGGTTTTTAACTTCGACTACATCCTCAATTTCATCTTCAGAGGTGCTACTTTCCACTACTAATTCTTCAGCCACCTCTAACTCTTCCGATTTTTCCACTGGTTCGTCTATGCTTGCATTAGAAGTATTTGTCACGTCTCCCATATTTGCAGATGGTGCGGTTGCCCAATCAGGCAATTGTAAATCATCATTATTGTTAGAATCAGTGGTTGTAATAATCTCCTCATCTACTTCCACATCAAGTTCAGGAAGGGGAGATTCTGTTGCCTCTTCAAGCCTAATCTCATCAATGAGTGAGCGTGCTGAGAATGAGGTGTTTGGTTGTTGGAATTCAATCGGCTTAGATTCATCCTCTGATTTGGATGAGTCTGCCTGTTCAGCACTACTAAGCAACCTTGCTGCTGCCTCTTTGAAATCACCAGCAGCCTCACTTACAACATTAATTGTTTTAGGCTCTGGAATTGTAGCACCTTCAGAATCTTGGCTGAAAGAATGGCCCTCAACCACAGCAGGTCTTTCTGCCCACTCTCGGGCTAGTTCTATTGGAATTTGGTCACATTCCCTCAATAATAATGCCCGTTCCCTTCCATCCCATACATCAAGATCTGCTGGTATCAAAACTATGTCGTCAGATGTTGAAACTACGTCTAGCAAATCTCTTAGCATCCCCAAAAGACGGCTGAAACCGTGAATGACACTAAGATATTCAACCCCATCGATAACAATTACTGATCTAGTTGATCCCCAAAGAAATTCGTCACACTCTCTACGAACTGATTCAAGCCCCGGATGTAGAGATTTCACGCCCTCTAACTCCCGCTCTGATAGCCAACGACAACAGGTGGGGGGGAATCCAAATTGTTCCGCAAGGTGGTGTGGAGGGGATCGAGATATCACTAGAAGGGGGTGTCCAATAGAACCCAAGTGGGCAGCTATTTCCATGACAGAATCTGGTGTTTGATCATCGACGAGATAGCTACTCCCTGATTCCAACTCCTCGCCAGGGGTATATTCGATTATTTCTGGGATATTTTGCTCAGCGGGATTATCATCTTCTTCTGTAAGAGTGGCTTCTGTCATTGCCCAATCTCTTTTCTGTTTATGCCTCCACCAGTGCGAATCACTTTTTGTATCGATAATCCAACCTTCAATTTTCTGGCCAGAAATATCATCTTCTTCTCTAATATGTAACTTAGCCTCTGGGTGTAAATCTGAGATCAAACCAAGATCAACATCAGTGTGAACAGAAATTCGCGAATCGTCATCCGCAGCACACTTTCGCAACTCTTCTAAAGCCGAGTGCCCCATTAGAAGTGATTCGTGCTCAAAAAGGGCCATTGCTGGATTTCCTTCGACAATTACTAGTTGGGCTATGGTAGTTGGAGATGTGTCTTTCTCGATTCTGAAATATCCATCGCTACCCTCTCTATCAAAGTCGATTAGAAGTAACTCGAGAACACCGGAACCGCCTCTCCGCACCTCTTTGGTGACCCCCTTGGGCAGTTCGGCCATGCTAATCCCCAACCCCCGTCTCACTTGACCCTCTCTTGAACGTGACCCTTGGAGAACGTCTATGATGGGCTATTCTTGCATCTTCCCACTTATCCGGGAATTATTTCTTATTCATTCAAAGCCAATAATACACATTCATTCACGCGCAAGTGGGATGTAGGGTACCCCTAATCGGACTTTATGTCTGACCTGCCAGAGGGCGCCCACTATTGGTCGGTCAATCATGAAATCTCTAAGATGAAAATGCAGATAATTTTTAATGCAATATTTTCATCATGTGCCAGTATTGCTGGACTGTTTGCAATGTTCCAAATCCTTAGGATAATTGGATTCTTGAACTTTTATTCATCTACACTATCCATAATTCTAGTAATCTGGTTTTTATGGAATATTGTTCTGAAAACAAATAGCAGAAGACCATTACTAAACATGGTTGCGATAGGTGAAGGGCATCCATGGCACCCAAGTGAAGAAATTGGCAACACATCTGTTTGGGTTAAAAGTGATGAAAAGTGGCATGTAATCCCTAAAAGGGTGCGACTATTTGCTCAAGCAGACCCCATACTTGATCGAACACTACTGAAAAATAATGACGAAAAAGGAGCCATCTTTGTTACTTGGCCATTTTTACTAGACACAAATTTGAGAAAGGTCGTCTCACTTGTTAATCAGGCATTAGCCTTCCAAGATGCCCAAGATAATATTGAGGGAGAGGAAGACCCCATTGAAAATGCTCGTATTCGAGAAAAACAGGATTTCTACCCTGTTGATAGGGAGTGGCAAGATACCACTCCCGGATCACTCACACCTCAACCAGGTGCCCTACTCAGGCAAATTAAGGGAAAGGGGTTCGACATAGTTCAAAAGGATAAAGAATAGCCTTTGAATAGTTCTTCCTTCGTGAATGTTAATGCGGTGAACTTCGCACCATAGTGGCATGGACACTTGGCGTGACCGCCTAGATACTCTTGATGAGGAGCAGAAGAATCTACTTCTCGGCTCATCTTTATCACAGAGATTTGCAGCATGGCCACTATCGATAAGCCATCCTGCAATAGTTGGCGCATTTTATGGGCTGCTGCTGACAATTGCACTCATTCTACCAAATGGAATGTTAAATAATTGGGAAATATCTCTTTGGTCAAAAAATACTGCTTTTATGGGATTAAGTATAGCCTTAGGAATGGCAATTGCTGGGCAAATATCAGCACTGATGAATAGGATTGTTCAACGACCACCTATTGCACCCCCCCGGGTGATTTTATTCTCTGCTCCATTTGTAGGATTTGCAGCCCTAATTGGGCTCTGGATGGATATTTTACCAGAATTTCCAGAAATTTTTGCCTGGATTCTTCTAATTCTACCGGGGCCAATTTACGTGCATCTCTCATGGGCACCCCGGCACCGGATGTTGACTCTGCTTGAAGATGGAAAGAATCCATTCAATATTTCAAACAAAGTTGAGGTAGGAGATAGAGAAAAAGAGGAGGAATTGGAAGCCGCGGTTGATGCACTGAATGATTGATTAGATTAATCCAAGTTCTCTTCCAGCGATTTCATACACCCTTAGAATCTCATCTAAGTTTTCATCGCTTAATCCTGCTGACAACTGGTTACGTACGCGAGCACCATCCCTTGCAACCATTGGGAAAACTATGGCTCCGGCAACAACTCCTAGTTTCCGTAATTCTTCAGATAACTGCTTTGCAATATCAGATTCACCACACATCACTGGAATTATCGGCGTGGTCGACATCCCCAAATCAAATCCTAGAGAACTCATTTCTTTACGGAATCTGTTGGTATTATCCCATAATCGTGCGTGGTGCTCAGGCTCCTCCATCAAGACCTCAACAGCAGCCTTCTGAGCAGCCGCCACCCCAGGTGGCTGACTACCCGATAATAACCATGAACGAGAATGATTCAATGCATGGGTTCGAACCTGTTCGCTTCCAGCAACAATCCCCCCTTGGACACCCAAGGCTTTGGAAAATGAACCGATCTCAAAGTCAACTCTTCCTTGGAGTTTGAAGTGATCAACAATCCCTGCGCCGCCATCGCCAAGAACACCTTCACCATGGCAATCATCTACGAAAACCATGGCATCATGCTCTTCAGCTAAATCAGTAATTTCACCTAATGGGGCAACGTCCCCATCCATTGAGAAAACACCATCTGTAATGATTAGTTTTCGCACACTTTCCGAGTGCTGTTTTAGCACTTGCTCTAATGCTGCAACATCATTGTGAGGATAGACTGCTCTACTGGCTTTCGTTAGCCTAACACCATCGATAATAGAGCCATGGTTTAACTCATCAGAGATAATCACATCTTCTTTCCCAGCCACAAGTGTTGGAATTAGACCAACATTTGCTGTGTATCCTGCTGAATAGATCAGAGAAGCCTCCACTCCTTTGAACTCAGCAACTTTTTTCTCGGCTTCAAGATGGATATCCATTGTCCCACTAATTGCCCTGACCGAGCCGCTTCCAGCTCCATATTTCTTAGTGGCTGCAACTGATGCTGCAATGACTTTTGGATGAGTAGTTAGATTGAGATAGTTGTTAGCTGAAAGCATCAACATTTCCTTGCCATTGACTTGACAACTAGGTGTGCTTGCTGATTCAAGAGTGGGTGGCTCCCACTGCAGATTTTGTGATTTTAACTCCATGAAACGCTCTCGCATCCACGGAATGTCCCTTGCCATGGTTCACAGAGGAGGACTCGCTCTTTTTGCGTTACGCACCGTAATGGGGTCAGAAAAGGAAATTAGCACTCACTGAAGTTTGGCAATCTCATCGGCGAGTACTGGAAGTGCTTCTTCCCATGTTGAGACGATACCGTAATCTGCGACCTTGAAGATTGGTGCTTCTGGATCCTTGTTAATTGCAACTATGTACTTGCTAGTGCGCATTCCAGCAAGATGCTGAATTGCTCCACTAATTCCTACAGCTATGTAGAGGCTGGGATTGACTGTCTTACCTGTTTGTCCAACCTGCATACTGTGAGGGATTTCTTCCCATGCATCGACTGCTGCACGACTAGCGCCAACTGCAGCACCTAGCTCATCTCCAATCGAATATAATTTGTCAAAGTTCTCAGGATTGCCCATTCCACGGCCACCTGAGATAATGATATCAGCATCTGAAACATCTATCCTCTCACTAGCCTTAGCAATTGCCTCTTTAACGGCAATTTTCACATCACCGCTCTGTTGTACCGTTGCAGATTCTGCGCTACCTCCGTCACCCGCTGGTGGGAATGTGTTAGCTCGGAGAGTAATCCCGCAACTCCCTGCAACCGTCACGTCCTGCATCGCCTTACCAGAATAGATTGGATGAGTCATTTTTAGGCCATCTGAAAGAGCTACCACATCCTGCACTACGGGAATGCTTCGGCGTGAAGCAATTCGAGAAACCACGTCTCTACCCTTGGCTGTAGCTGCGCCCATAATGACACCTTCATCAGCAGCCGCATCAAATGCAGTAGCCCACGCCCCCCCATCAAAAGTCGAAAAACAATCGCCATTCACTGAAAGAACCTTGCCAACTCCTGCAATTCCAGATGCTTCATCTGCACCTATACCACTTGGACAAAGAACTGTAGGTGATACGCCCAACGAAGATGCTGCTCCAACTAACTGGCGAGTTACTGCATGAAGTTGGTTACCCTGAGTTTCTGCTATGATCGTAATTTCCATTGAAACACCCCCTACAGCACCTTTGCCTCGTCCCTTAGTAGTCCCACTACCTCTGGCACACTGTCTGAGCCCTCAAATGTTTTTCCAGGTGGTTTTTCTGCAGGTGAAGTATGGCCATTGAAAGTGACTTGAGAGCCGCCAATATCAGAACCAACTACATTGATTTGTGCTTTCTTAGACATCATTATCCCACGGACATTTGGCCTACGTAGTTCTGATTCTGTT